>Ga0210003_1002419_pt1 | contig 15788 bp, 17 predicted proteins | sample LantaG_FD_182804 | JGI IMG/M metagenome (GOLD analysis project Ga0210003, IMG submission 182804) | Deep subsurface microbial communities from Baltic Sea to uncover new lineages of life (NeLLi) - Landsort_02402 metaG (SPAdes) (version 2) | ecosystem: Environmental > Aquatic > Marine > Oceanic >...
CCACCTCGGCCACGATCTCCACAATGCGCCCGTCGATCGCGTTGCGCTGACCGGTCAGCTCCGCCAACTCCTCGAACAACACCTCAAGACGCTCAGCGGGGCGCACCGGCGCGGCCAAAGATGTTGCAGTCGAGGACATAACATCATCATCGCAGAGGGGTCCGACAAATCCACGCCGCGCGGTCTGCCTTCAGCAGCGTGGACCCCCGACAAGCCCGGTTCCTCAAGCCGCACAGGCACTTTTCGTGCTTCACACGCCCACGTCAAACCGCCAGATCACCAATGCTCCAGGCTAACTCAGCCAGGCAGCTGGTGATCGCGGAACTGTTCGCGCAGTTCACGCTTGAGGACCTTGCCGGTGGCGGTATGCGGTAGCTCGTCGACGAACACGACGTCCTCGGGCAGCCACCACTTGACTACCTCACCGGCGAGGTAGTCGAGAATATCGTCGCGAGTGGCGCTGAGCCCCTTGCGCAGGACCACGACGAGCAGCGGCCGCTCCTGCCATTTCGGATGCGCGACACCGATGACTGCGGCCTCGGCCACCGCCGGATGGCCCATGGCGGCGTTCTCCAGGTCGATCGAACTGATCCATTCCCCACCGGATTTGATGACGTCCTTGGCCCGGTCCACCAACTGCAGGTATCCATCAGGGTCGATGGTTGCCACGTCCCCGGTGGGAAAGAATCCCTCGACGTCGAGTTTGTCGCCGCCTTCGCCCTTGAAGTAGCCGCTGGCGATCCACGGGCCGCGCACCCAGACTTCACCGAACGCCTCACCGTCCCAGGGCAATCTGTTGCCGTCATCGTCAACGATTTTCAGTTCCACGCCGCAGATCCCGCGGCCCTGTTTCAACCTGATCTGCGCCTGTTCGGCGGCGTCCAATCCATTGTGCTTGGGCAGTAGCCGGCCGATCACGCACAGCGGGCTGGTCTCGGTCATCCCCCAGCCCTGCATCGTCTCAGCGCCGAAATCACGATCGAATCGCTCGATCATCGACAACGGCAACGCCGCTCCGCCGGTGCCGGCAAGCTGTAAACCCAGCTCGTGCGGGTCGATCTCGGGGTTCTCGTCGAGATAGGAGAACAGCATCATCCACACCGTCGGCACACCCTGGCTCTGGTTGACGCCTTCGGATTTCATCAGCTGGTAGACCGATTCGCCGTCGAGGTGCGGGCCGGGCAGTACAAGTTTGGCGCCGACCATCGCCGCCGTGTAGGGCGTGCCCCAGGCGTTGGCGTGGAACATCGGCACAACCAGCAGTATCGACGAGTCGCTGTGAATGTCGTTGGTATCTCTGGCGGCCGCCATCAATGTGTGCAACATCGTCGAACGATGGCTGTACAGAACACCTTTCGGGTTGCCGGTCGTACCTGAGGTGTAGCACAGCGACGACGCGCTGCGCTCGTCGAACTCGGGCCAGTCGTAGTGGGTGGACTGTGATCCGATAACTTCGTCCCAGCACAGCAGCCGGTCCGCCGGGATTCCAGGAATGTCGGGCATGTGCCCGCGGTCGGTCATGACGACGTAGGTGTCCACACCGCTCAACTCAGGAGCCAACTGACCCACCAATGTCGCGAACGTGATGTCGAAGAACAGGACCCGGTCCTCAGCGTGGTTAATGATGTAGGCGATCTGGTCGGGGAACAACCGCGGGTTGACGGTGTGCATGATGGCCCCCGAGCCCGAGACGCCGAAGTACAGCGCGAGGTGGCGATCGCTGTTCCACGCCAGCGTGGCGACCCGGTCACCCTGCTCGATACCCAGTGCGGCAAGTGCGTTGGCGACCTGCTTTGACTGCTCACTGATCTGACCCCAGGTGGTGCGTCGAACATGCCCCTCGGGCAGCCGCGACACGATCTCGGCCTCGGAGTGAAACGCCGCAGCGTGGTCGATCAGCGATGAGATCATCAGCGGCCGGTCCTGCATCAATCCCAACATGGAACCAGGCTAGTGCGCCCGGACGCCACGCAACGCTGGATAGAGCTCACGCAGCGCGGCCTCGAAACGTTGCGCCAGGGTGAGTTCGGCGGCTGGGCAATGTGAGCAGGTTCCGGTGAGCTCGACCGTGACCTGGCCGTCGGTGACGTCGAGCACCCTTATGCCACCACCATGGGAACGGATGTAGTCACCGACGTCGCCGGACAGGACCTGCGCCGCCGCCATCCGCAGCACATCGTCAGACGAGCTGTCCGCAAGTGGGTGCCACTGCTGGCTGTCGACAAGCGCCATCTGCAGCGCGGCTCGGACCCGCGCCCCCTCGGATCGCCAGTCGCGCCCAGCGCCCAGTCGCACCCGCACGGCGGTCGGTTCGACGAACAGCGATTCCACGGTCCCGTCATCACACAGCGCCTGCAAGGCCGCCGGCACATCGGCCGTCGCCCCGACGAACGCAAGGGTGGCTGATGGGATCACCCACCGCAGCTCCCGGTCATCGCCGGGAATCGACTCCGGATGCATGGGCACCATAGCGACCTGTGCGCCAGCACCCTGTACGCCGGCCACCTGTGTGCCGGCCCCCTGTGCCCCGCCTGCCATTGCCCCGCCCACCTCAGGTCAGGGCCGCGACGACGGTATGGACGAGCAGCGCCATCACCCAGGCGAGGGCGAACATGTAGCCGAAGGCGATCGCCGGCCAACGCCACGACCCCGACTCACGCCGCATCACGCCCACGGTGGACATGCACTGCAACGCGTAGAGGAAGAAGGCCAGCAATGCCGCCACCACCGCAGGTGTGAACAGCTTCTCCCCCGCCCGCGGACCCTCCTGCACCGTCATCTGCGCCAGTGCCCGCGACGGGTCATCGGGATTCTCGGCTGCGGCGACCTGCCCGAGGGTGGCCACGAACACCTCGCGCGCCGACAGCGAGGCGAGTACCCCGACGTTGATGCGCCAGTCGAAGCCGAGCGGTTCGAACACCGGCGAGACGAACCGGCCGACCGAGGCGGCGTAGCTGTTGTCGATCACGTATGCCGACCTGGCCGCGTCGTCACCGGGGTCGACCCCAGCCGCCGACATTGCCTCGGTGCTGCGGGTCGGGAGGTTGAGCAGCGCCCACAGCACGATGGTCGTGACCAGGATGATCTTGCCGACCTTGAGCAGAAAACCCTTGGACGGTTCCCACACCGAGATCAGCACGGAACGCAGCGAGGGCAGCCGATACGGCGGCATCTCCATGTAGAAGGGCAGCAGCGGCCCACGACCGCGCCCGATCCGGCTGAACACCCACGCTGAGGCCATCGCCGACAGCGCCCCCACCAGATACAGCACGAACATCACCGCGCCCTGAGCTCCAATAGGGCCCCATCGGATGTCTGGGCTGACCAGCAACCCGATCAACAGGACGTACACCGGTAGGCGCGCCGAACACGTCATCAGCGGCGCGCCCATCATGGTGGCGATCCGGTCGCGGGCCGATGGCAGCGTGCGAGTGGCCATGATGCCGGGGATCGCGCACGCGAGCGAGGACAGCAGCGCGACGAACGCCCGGCCTTCGAGCCCCGCCTGAGCCATCACCCGGTCCATCAGGAACGCGGCGCGCGACATGTAGCCCACACCTTCGAGCAGCGAGACCATGAGGAACAGCAGGGCGATCTGGGGTAGGAATACCAGCACACCGCCGACGCCGCCCAACATGGCGTCGGACAGGAAGCTGCCCAGCACCGGATTCGAGATGTGCCCGTCGACGAGGCCACCGAGGTAGCCGAAGAATCCCTCGACACCGCTCTGTAAGGGGGCCGCGACTGTGAAGATGACTTGGAAGAACGCGAACATCGTGGTGAAAAAAATCAGCGTGCCCCACAGCGGGTGCAGAAGTACGGCGTCGATACGGCGGGTGCGCTCGTCACGCTGTGGTTCCACGTAATGAGCGGCATTCAGCACCGACGCGATCCAGGCGGTGACCTCGGCAGTCCGAGTGGGCGGCAGCACCGCGGGCTGGCCCCACCGGGCCGGCTCGGGCAGTAGATCGCGCAGTTCGCCGAGGTCACGGGCGCGGCCGGAGACGACGGCGACCACCGGCACACCCAGCGCGCGACGCAGTGCGGCCACATCGACACCGCCCTGGCGGCGAATGAGTTCGTCGGTAAAGGTCAACACCACACATACCGGGACCCCGGTCTGCAGGATGTGCGCGAGCAGGCCCAGCGAACGTCGCAGGGTGGTCGCGTCGAGGGTGACGATCAGGCCGTCCGGTGTGGCCATCGCATTGCCGTCGGCCTCGAGCACATCAACGACGATCTGCTCGTCGGGGCTTATCGGGTCGAGACTGTAGGTGCCGGGTAGGTCCTCCACCAGCAGCGACTGACCGCCGATCCGCGCGGTGCCCTCGAAGCGAGAGACGGTGACCCCGGGGTAGTTACCGGTCTTTGCCCGCAACCCGGTCAGGGAGTTGAACAGCGTGGTCTTGCCCGAGTTCGGACTGCCGAGCAGTGCCAGCCGCGGGACGTCGGCGGTCCTCGCGCCGTCGCCGGGACGGTTGGTGCAGTGGCTCACGCCGCGGTTACGACGCGGATACACCGGGCCTGGGCGCGACGCAGAGCGATCTCGTACCCGGCGATGCGGAACATCAACGGGTCGGCCAGCGGTGCCCGCCGCAGTGCCTGCACCTCGGCACCCGGGGTGAAGCCGAGGTCGATCATCCGACGGGCAGCGGCCAGATCGATGTCACCGCCGACATCGCAGATCACCGCCCGTTCACCGGCGCGGAGTTCGGACAGGCTGACGGCGTTGCCGCCGGCCACCGTCGAACTGGGCTCGATAACGCGCTGTCCCAGCATGGTGGATAGCTTCGACATATACAGACCTCATCTGTCCCGGATCAGCCCGACGTCCAAGAATGTAGGTAAGGCTACCTACACAAAGGGTTGCCTGTCCAGGCGGATCACCGTCACGATGTAGGACAACCTCAGATGCCCGTACCAATTAGCCGGGTCAAAGTGGCCATCGCCGATGATGGAATGCTCGGGCTATGGCAACCGTCTTCACCAAGATCATCAACGGCGAAATTCCCGGCCGATTCGTCTATCAGGACGACGAGATCGTGGCCTTCCTGACGATCGAGCCGATGACCCCGGGCCACACATTGGTCGTGCCGCGGGCCGAGGTCGATGGGTGGCAGAACCTCGAGCCCGCCGTATTCGGCAGGGTCATGGAGATCTCACAGCTGATCGGCAAAGCGGTGTGCATGGCCTTCGGCGCCGAACGCGCCGGAGTGATCATCGCCGGCCTCGAAGTGCCCCATCTGCATGTGCACGTGTTCCCCGCACGGGACCTGTCGGACTTTGGATTCGCCAACGCCGACCGCAACCCGTCAGCGGACTCACTCGACGTGGCGCAGACGAAGATCAGGGCTGCGCTGGCGCAGCTGGCTTGACTGGCACCACCGCATCGGTGACGCGCGGCAAAACCACCCGGAAGCGACAGCCCTGGCCGGGCGCGGCGGTCAGGCTGACGATGCCACCATGCGCAGAGACCAGCGAGTCGACGATCGACAGGCCCAGCCCGGTGCCGCCACTGGCACGCGCACGGGACGAATCCGTCCGGTAGAACCGCTCGAAAATCCGCTTGGCGTCCTCAGCGCCCATCCCCGGCCCCTCGTCGCACACCTCGAGCACGGCGTTGTCGGCCTCAGTACCCACCCGCACTGTGACGCCAGCGTCCTCCGGGGTGTGCTGCAACGCGTTACCCACCAGGTTGCTCAGCACCTGACGCAGCCTCGCCTCGTCGCCCAACACCTCTGGGGTGCCGGGCCCGTCGAAAACTTCCACACTGATCGTGCGTTTCGGCGCGATCGACTGGGCGTCATGCACCGCATCACTGGCCAACGCGAGCAGGTCTACCCGAAGACGTTCCAGCGGACGCTGCGCGTCAAGCCGTGCCAATAGCAACAGGTCCTCGACAAGCAATCCCATTCGACGCGATTCACTTTCGATGCGACTCATCAGCATCTCGGTGTCGCGGGCGGCACCTTGTCGGTACAGCTCAGCGAACCCACGAATCGTCGTCAACGGCGTGCGCAGCTCGTGGCTGGCGTCGGTGATGAACCGGCGCATCCGTTCCTCGGAGGAGCGCGCCCGGTCCGCCGATGATTCCGACAAAGCCATCGCGCGCTGGATCTGCGCGAGCATTCCGTTGAGCGCCAACGACAATCGGCCGACTTCGGTCCTCGGATCGCGTTCAGGTACGCGACGATCCAGTTGGCCCGCGGCAATCGCAGCGGCCGTCTGCTCAACCTCGGACAACGGGCGCAGGCTGCGTTGCACGACGACATAGCCCAGGCCGCCGAGCACCAGCAGGACCGCCGACCCGATGCCCAACTGCGCATACACCAGCGACCGCACTGTCGACGTCAGTTCGGAAAGCTCGATGGCCACCGTGGTGAGGTCGCCGCGCACGCTGCGAACCGTCATCGCGCGCCATCGGACGTCGGGGTGAGCTACCGATCCGACGGTGACCGGTTCGGGTCCGACGTCGTTGTTCTCGGGCAGCGCAGGCTCAACGACGCTGTCGTTCACCGCCAACCAGACGTGCCCGTCCGGATCGCTGCCGCGGACGTAGAAATCCGAGGGCGGACGCGCGGGGTTGGGGTCTTCAACCGTGACGGTGGGCAGCCGTCTGGGCACCTGCGCCCAGCCCCGTGAGGCATCGAGCAAGCTGTCATCCACCCGGTTCATCAGGCTGTGCTTCAAGATCGTCGTGACTGCGATGCCCGATGCCAGCAGACCGCAGGCCACCAACACCAAGGTGGCAGCCACCAGCCCTATCCGAAGCGGGACACCGCCCCGCCTAATCAGTCCGGTCACGCTCCTATTGTCGGGCCATCGGGGCTTGTCGGGTCATCGGGGCTCGCGGAGGACATATCCGACTCCACGAAGCGTGTGCAGCAGACGCTTGTCGCCGGTGTCGACCTTGCGCCGCAGGTAGGAGACGTAAGACTCGACGACGTTCACGTCACCGCCGAAGTCGTAGCGCCACACATGGTCGAGGATTTTCGGCTTGGACAGCACCGTGCCCGCGTTGATGACGAAATACCGCAGCAGGGTGAACTCGGTCGGTGACAACGAAATGGGCTCGCCGGCTTTCCATACCTCGTGGGTGTCCTCGTCGAGTTCGATGTCAGCGAAGGTGAGCCGCGATATCCGCGGCTCCTCCCGACCATGACCAGTCCGACGCAGTATCACCCGTAACCGCGCGACCACCTCTTCGAGGCTGAACGGCTTGGTCACGTAGTCGTCGCCGCCCAGCGTCAGACCGGCGATCTTGTCCTGCAGGGAGTCTCGGGCGGTCAGAAACAGGGCCGGGGCGTCGATGCCGTCGGCCCGCAGTCGACGCAACAACCCGAAGCCGTCCATCCCCGGCATCATGACGTCGAGGATCACCGCGTCCGGCCGGACTTCGCGTGCCGTGTCGAGCGCGGCAGCACCGGAGGCGGCGGTATAGACCTCGAAGCCCTGGAACTTCAGGCTCACCGACAGCAATTCGACGATGTTGACCTCGTCATCGACCACCAACACGCGCGCCTCGGGAACGCTTTCTTGAATAGGCATGGCCATGACCCCTAATCTCCACCAGCTAGCTTGGAAATATGCTGCCCGATGGCTGTGCACTTCCTGTGAGTTTCGCTTGCACTGTCAATAGACTGAGCCCATGAACCTAGGCAAAGTCATCTCAGACGTCGCGACACACCCTGTCCTGGTGGGCCTCGCGGTGGCCGAGACCGGACTCAGCGTCGCGGCCGCCGCGCTCGCGCAGGTCAAGCAGTCCCTGGGCGATGAGACCGCGCAGCCAGTGAACCCGCTGACCGACATACTGCCGGTGCAGGGCGCGATCATCGGCGCCAACCGGGTGGCCGAGTTGACCGAAGACGACAGGGCGATGGGGCGGGTGCTGGCCCGCGGCGGGCCGGCGGACAAGCTGACGCGTCCCGGTGGGGTCGTCGACATGTTGGCCGCGCCGGGCGGTCTGCTCGATCGGATATCCCTGGAAGGTAGCGGGTTGGAGCGGGCCCTGGCACCCGGCGGTTTGGCAGATCGGCTGCTCGCCGAGGATGGGCCGGTCGAGCGGATGTTCGCCGAGGACGGCCTGATCGAACGGATGTTCGCCGAGGACGGCCTGATCGACAAGCTGACAGCCAAGAATGGGCCGCTCGAACAACTCACCGAAGCCGCCGAAATCCTGAGTCGCCTGGCGCCCGCGGTGGAGACGTTGACGCCAACCGCCGACACCCTCCAGGATGCTGTCAATACGCTCAACAGGGTGGCCACCACGATGAGTGGCATCACAGACCGCATCCCGCGGCCGCGCCGCGCTTCGCGGCGGGCTGTCACCTCGGAGCGCATCGACGACACCGGTGCCCCCGAAGGCAGCGGTGCCCCCGAAGGCAGCGGTGCCCCCGAAGACAAGGGTGCCCCCGAAGACAAGGGTGCCCCCGAGTTCGTCGACGAATGAGCCAGAGCGTTTCGCCCCGGCCGATCAGTGCGGGGGCCCCGAGTTGGAGGATCAGGTCGCGGGTGCTGGTCTGAACCTTGACGGTGGTTGTACTGGCCATTCCTACATAGCAGGATGCCACGACATGGCCGCATACCCTGGGCGGGTATTTGATGTGACGGTGTTAGGGTGGCGGGCATGTCCGTTCGTGGTCGTCGCGGTGCTGGGGCTGGTAGGGCCTGCACCGATGGCGCCCGGCGGCAATTGATGATGTCCTCGCGGACGTGGTTGATCGCGGCACTGGTTTTGCTGGTGGCCTGTATGCCAGTTCTGAACTTTGTGTCTGGTAGCGCCACGCCCGATGGACACGCCGGGGCATCGCACCACGGCCACGAACACGGCCAAGGCGTTGCTCAGGCGGCGCAGCTCGGACTTGCGGCAGAGGCAAATCATGTTGTTGCCGCCCATCCGCACATCGGTGCGCTGCACCAGTTGGTTTACCCAGGTATCGACGGGGTATTTGGGGCGATCCGCAGCATGAACCCGTTGCGGGTGTTGGCCGTCGTTGCGGTCATTGCGATGGCGCTGACGATGTTTATTTTCGCCGGCTTGAAGCGGTCGAGGGCCCCGCCGAAATCGGGTGGGTGGCTCGGTCCGGCGAGGCCGGGTCGGGCGGTTATTGCTGATCTCTGTGTGATTCGTCGCTGACTTACCCCTGTGCGGGTAGCGGCGAGTTGTTTGGCCGTGCCTGCAACAGGCATGTCAGCAACTCCCGGCCGCCACGTGCGTGCCCCTCACATGGGAATCACCTTGATGGACAGCACTATTCTTTCGGCTTCTGTTCCCGCGGAATCGAGGGCAGGCAGCGGGGGCACTCACTCGATGGTGGGTCGCACCCCGCTGTTATGGGTGCCCGAATCTGCAGCCGACCAGGACTGCGGGTATTGGGCCAAGCTCGAAGGCCACAATCCTAACGGGATGAAGGACAGGCCCGCTCTGCACATGGTTGAACGGGCCCGCGATCGCGGCGACCTGCAGCCGGGAGCGATGATTGTGGAATCAACCAGCGGCACAATGGGTTTAGGCCTCGCCCTGGCAGGCATCGTGTACCGGCATCCGGTGACGGTGGTCACCGATGCGGGACTTGAGCCGATCGTGCAGCAGATGTTGCGGGCATACGGCGCGGTGGTCGACGTGGTCACCGAGCCGCATCCGGAAGGGGGATGGCAGCAGGCCCGCAAGGACAGGGTCGCTGAGATCGTTGCTGGACAGCCTGGGTCGTGGTGTCCGGACCAGTACGCCAATCCCGACAACGTCGCGGCCTACCACGGTCTGGCCGGTGAGCTTATCGACCAGCTCGGCGGCATCGATGTCCTGGTGTGCTCGGTGGGAACGGGCGGTCACTCGGTCGGGGTGTCGCAGGTGTTACGCCAACACAATCCACAACTGCGGCTGATCGGGGTCGACACGATCGGGTCCACGATCTTCGGGCAACCCGCCGCACCGCGGCTCATGCGCGGTCTGGGGTCGAGTATCTATCCGGGGAACGTTGACTACTCGGCCTTCGACGAGGTGCATTGGGTGGCGCCTGTCGAGGCTGTGGCGTCTTGCCGAGCCCTGGCGGCGAAGCATCATGCCAGCGGTGGTTGGAGTGTCGGCGCTGTTGGGTTGGTCGCCGGCTGGGTGGCGCGCACATCAGCGCCAGGGGAGCAGATCGTGGCCATCTTTCCTGACGGGCCAATGCGCTACCACGGCAGCATCTACGACGACGACTACTGCCGTGAGCACGGACTGCTGGGGCATGCTTCCCCAAGACATCCCGATGTCATCGAAACATCCACCGATCGCGTGGTCAGCCGCTGGACCCGGTGCACCACCGTCACCGACCCCATCGGGCGGTCGGCATGATCACCACAATCAGCCAATTCCGAACCTTCGATCGGGCCTCCCAGGTTTTGATGGTCAACCAGTTCGGCATCAATGTGGGCTTCTACATGCTGATGCCGTATCTGGCCGGCTATCTGGCAGGACCGCTAGGCCTGGCAGCGTGGACGGTGGGCCTGATCCTGGGGGTGCGGAACTTCTCCCAGCAGGGCATGTTCCTTGTCGGTGGCACTCTTGCCGATCGATGGGGCTACAAACCGCTGATCGTGGCCGGATGTGTTCTGCGTACCGGCGGATTCCTGACGCTGGCTCTGGTCGACACCCTGCCGGCATTGCTGATCGCCTCAGCGGCAACGGGATTCGCAGGAGCATTGTTCAACCCGGCCGTACGAGCCTATCTGGCAGCTGATGCAGGCACGCGCCGAGTTGAGGCATTCGCGGTGTTCAACGTGTTCTACCAAGCCGGGATCCTCTGCGGCCCGCTTGTCGGGTTGGCACTTATGGGGTTCGATTTCCGGACCACCTGCGCGGTGGCAGCGGCGGTGTTCGCGGTGCTGACCGTGGTTCAGCTGGCCGTATTGCCTGCCGACCGCACTGGGCCGCGCAGCGAGACTCGGTCGGTGCTGGCGCAGTGGCGGGCGGTGATTTCCAACCGCGCGTTCTTGCTGTTTGCGGCCGCCATGATCGGCTCGTACGTGCTGACCTTCCAGGTGTATCTGGCCCTACCCTTGCAAGCCGGGCTGATCACTGGCACCCAACAGTCCGAGACCCTTTTAGTGGCAGCTATTTTCGTGGTGTCTGGGGTGATCGCGATCGGCGGACAAGTCCGAGTGACCCGCTGGCTGGGTTCCCGGCTGGGTTCGGGGCGAAGCCTCGTAGCCGGAATGAGCATCGTCGCCGCGGCCTTCCTGCCACTGATGTTGTTGCCGACGGCGTCGACCGCGGGAACCGCCCCAGCAGTGGTCGCGCTGCTTACCTCGGCGGCGCTGTTGGCGATCGGAACCATCGCCATGTTCCCGTTCGAGATGGACACCGTGGTCAGCCTGGCCCGCGACCAGCTCGTCGCCACCCACTACGGCCTGTACAACACCATCGTGGGTATCGGCATTCTGGCCGGAAATCTCGCTACCGGAGCCATTTTCGGATACGCCCACCAGCACCACATGCCGCAATTGTTGTGGGGTCTACTCGCCGGCCTGGGACTGGCCTGCGCAGCAGCGCTACTGGCGCTGCACCGCACCGGACTTCTTGGCACCAACACACACCCGGCTCCCGCATCACCTCCGGAATCCACATCAGCGTGAACAACCCCACACAAATCCAGGCCACTCCGACAGGCTTGCAACCGCAAGCTGGCACCCGGTGGCCGAAAGAAAGGAAAGAAACAACCATGACCGCACAGCTGAGGATCATCGTTGGTGCAGAACGGGGATGGAGGTGGTCGGTGCTGAAGAATCTGCTCCGCGCGACCGGTGTCCTCTTGATGGGCACGGCGGTAGCTCTGCTGGTGAGTCCGCTTGCCGCCGCTCACATCAGTGCAGAGCTCGACGGTGCCGGACCAGGCGAGTTTGGGCTGATCACCATTCGAGTGCCCACCGAGTCGGGCACCGCGGCGGCCACCAAAGTCGAAGTGCGCATCCCTGATGACGTCCAACTGCGGACCGTGCTCGCCGGACCGGTGGCCGGATGGAACATCGATGTCAAGAAGCGGACAATTCCGCCGATTTACAAAGATGACGGAACACCGGTCACCGAGGTGGTCAGCTCGGTCACCTGGACGGCGACCGGGGAGGGCATCATGCCCGGGCAGTTCGGCGAGTTCGCCCTCGATGTCGGGCCGCTGCCCGATGCCGACACCCTGGCACTGCCCACTGTTCAGACTTTCTCCGACGGCACCGTCAAGGACTGGAGTCAGCCGGAGGCCGCAGGCGAGGACCCCAAGTTTCCGGTGCCAACGGTGACCATCGGAGCAGCGGCGGGCACCGACAACGGTTCAAGCACACTGACTTCGGTGATTCCCTGGGCAGCCCTGGGCTTCTCGGTGATCGCAGTTGCACTAGGAATATTCGCGATCGACCGGGCTGCGGCGTCGCGTCGATCGACGGATACGGCCACTGATGAGTGAGCCGATCCGCCAGGTTGCACTGACTACGGTTGTCCTCGGTGTCCTGGTTGCGGTGGCGGCGTGCCAGTCCCCGCCGTCACCGCAGGGGCCTCCGTCGGCGGCGAACTCGTCGTCAGCAGCGACTTCGACGACGCCCACGGGTTCAGCGGCGGCAGAAACGGTGATCGACATCTCCGTTGCTGATGGAGCGGTGACCCCCACCAACGCAACTGTGCAAGGTGCGGTCGGGCAACCGATAGTCCTGGTGGTGAGCAGCGATGTGGTCGACAGCCTGCACGTGCATTCAGTCCCAGAACACGTCTTCGACGTAGAGGCCCGACCAGATCAGCGGTTCGAATTCACAGTCAGGGTGCCCGGCCGGGTAGACGTGGAGTTGCACAACCTGCATCGCACGGTCGTCACCATCGAAGCGACGCCTTGACAGCCGACTTCGCGGATACCGTCCTCGCGCACGGCGTCGGTGGATCCACGGATCTACCGGTGCCACTCTCCTACGCGTTGATCGGCGCCGCCTGGGCGTTGGCCCTGACTTTCGCGGTGGTCGCCGTCGCCTGGAGGACGCCGCGGTTTGATCCCGCCAAACCGGGGCACCCGCTACCGAAGTGGGTATCGGATGCCGTTGACTCCCCGGCCATCCGGTGGATCGCCGCACTGGCCGCCCTGGTGTTCACAGCCTGGGTTCTCGTCGCAGCGATGTGGGGACCGCAAGGCAGCGGCAACGCTCTGCCAGGTGTGTTCTACGTGCTGCTGTGGGTGGGATTGGCCGCCATTTCGGTTGTCGTGGGTCCGATATGGCGCGCGATTTCACCGGTGCGCACGATATCCCGGCTCTTGGGAGTCTCGCGTGGCCATCGCGCCGCAGGGGATGCGCGCCGAAAGTATCCGGCCAACTTCGGGTATTGGCCGGCGGTGCTGGGCCTGTTCGCCTTTGTGTGGCTGGAACTGGCCAGTCCGGATCCAGGGTCGTTGACGGCCATCAAGATCTGGATTCTCGCCTATGCCGTCGCGATGCTGTTGGGCGCCGCGGTGTTTGGATCGACCTGGTTCGCGCGAGCTGACCCCTTCGAGGTGTACAGCGTGACAGTGTCACGGCTGGCGCCGTTGCGACGAAACCGTGCGACCGGACGCATCGTCGTCGGGAATCCGCTCGATCATCTGCCCACCATGCCGGTGCGTGCCGGCACCGTCGCGGTGATGGCGGTGCTGCTCGGCTCGACCGCGTTCGACAGCTTCTCTCAGTCAAGGACATTCAGGGATTTCGTCGATGGCAATGCCGCCACGGTTCCTTTCTTTGGCGACCACGGGGGCGCGGCCGTCCTGCGGACCGCGGTTCTCTTGCTCTTTGTCGTCATTGTGGGAGTGACGTTTTCGGGTGCGGCCCGCGCAACTAGTGGGGTAAGTCGGGAGCAACGACGCGAACTACCTGGCCGACTGGCGCATTGCCTCATCCCGATCGTCGTGGGCTACATCTTTGCCCACTACCTTTCTTACCTGGTGGAGCGCGGCCAAGAAACAATCGTTAGGCTGGCCGACCCGCTCGGCAAGGGCTGGCAACTCCTGGCGCTCGATCCCGGCGACGTGCAATATTTTCTCTCGCAGAATCCGACACTGCTATGGACGATCAAAGTCGGATGCGTTGTCGTCGGACATCTTGTCGGTGTGATCGCTGCGCATGACCGGGCGCTGCGGCTCCTACCGGTAGGACACCAACTCGTCGGCCAGCTCGCCATGATGTTGACCATGGTCGCCTATACCTTGACCGGCCTCTATCTGTTGTTCGGTGGCTGATGTCATGCCGACCAGCATCTTCGCCAGTGTCGTCCTGGTGAGGTGCCGCTTTGCGGTGGTTGAATCCACCAGATCTAGAGCGATCCGAGGAGTTGCTGGACTGGGTTGCGCTGATTTCTCACCGACAGCACGGTCATCTTCTGCTCCGTTCTCTGGATATCGCCACGGATCGACTCAGCTATTGCGCGCTGCGCCGACGAACACCATGCCGCCGACATGCTGTTCGATCCGTCCCGTGCCATGCAGTCCGTGACGAGCAAGTTCTTCCGCGAATTCGTCTGGTTCAAAACGATTTTCGCGCGGATGCTCTGTGAACGTGCGGAACGCCCAGCTATCCAGCATCCGGCGACAGCCTGCTGCCACTGAGGCACATGATGGATGATCCCGAAGTCAACTACCGCGTCGATAGTGCTTGCGGGCTGGGCGATCTCGCACACGTCGCCGACCGATAGCGACGCCGGACGCCCAGGCGGTCCAGGATCACCTCGGCGCCAACGCCGCGTCCGCACCCCACCTCGAGTACCTGCTGGCCTGACAGAGCTCCGCCGGCCAATCGCCGAAACCACGCCGCCTCACGGTGGTGTTGGTGTGCCGCGCGAAGCGGATTGTTCATCAGCGCTCGCTCAATGGCGTTGAGCTTCATAGTTGCTTCCCGCTTGACCACGGGCAAGTTAGCGATTGTGCCGCGTCCGCTGAAATCGGGGAATGTGGCTGTGCCGGCCGGCCTGGGCGCGCGGAAAATTCCCGGTGATACACCGCTTCAGGCTGCCATCGCGGCGGCGGCGATCATCGGGCTGAGTTGGATGCCGATGATGGGGTAGAGCACACCGGCGGCGATGGGGATGCCGAGGCCCCGTATCAACACCTCCTTTCGCTGTCGCCCACCTACCGATGCACCCCGCGGATCGAGCCAACCCGCAGCATCTCGTAGGGCCAGGGCCTGGGCACCATCCTGTGCAAGATCCTCTGCGCCGCTCATTCCACGATCGTCGTCGGCATCCGTGCAGATTCCCACTGGGGCGCGGCGACACGCCGAATTCGAGAGCCCCCCGTCGGGATTGAACCGACGACCTTCGCTTTACAAGAGCGGTGCTCTACCACTGAGCTAGGGAGGCATTTGCGCTGAACGAGCGTATCAGCGTCGCGTCTTGCGGCCGCGTTTCCTGCGCACCGACCCGTTCGAAAAGGCCGACATCACCTCAAATACTCACTGGGACTGGTTAGCCCAGACCCTGTCCATTGGCAGGCGGAGTTCTCCGCAGTCTTGGATCGGATGGCGGCCCCCTCGCCGAGCATCGCGGATGTGACTACGGCGGCGAGGCCATCGGCGACCCAGGTGCGATCCCCATCGGCGCGAATAGTCCCTCGCAGAAACGGGCCTGGGACTAGGGCCTGAAGTTGGCAATCGTTTGACAGTCGATGCCCAGGTGTTCCCAAATTCATTTCACGTGCGATCAATGACGAACGCGATCACCGACGCCATCGCCGAGGCAGATGATACGGACGGACGGATTTCCTTTGAGGTCACCGAACACGCCGCCCTGGCATCGATACAAATCGCTG
>Ga0210003_1002420_pt1 | contig 15787 bp, 9 predicted proteins | sample LantaG_FD_182804 | JGI IMG/M metagenome (GOLD analysis project Ga0210003, IMG submission 182804) | Deep subsurface microbial communities from Baltic Sea to uncover new lineages of life (NeLLi) - Landsort_02402 metaG (SPAdes) (version 2) | ecosystem: Environmental > Aquatic > Marine > Oceanic >...
ACCGTCTTTACGTGTGTACCAGTTAAAGGCCTTGCACTTAAAGCCTTCGCCGCCCATCAGGTAGAATCCGTCTTCGCTGCGGTCCTCTTCCCACCATTGTTGGACCATAAGCTTATTCGCCATAAGCTCATCACATATTGCGATGAAACTCTTGTCGGGTGAAGTTTGATAAAACGCAAAGGGTGTATTGCTCTCATTCCAGCCGGCGTGCCTGTTGTATCGGATAAAGTAGAGCGGCCCGACCGAACCATCTTTATAAACCTCACGAACAACCCGGCCTAATCCGTTACCCTCATTCGGCGAAGGATGTCTGCCGTAAAATGCCAGAACCAGCAAACGATTATTCTTCGATACGTAAAACCCCATACGCTGATGTGTTATCGTCTTGTGCCTGTCACCTTGCGGCTGGAACCCCGGAAAGATTATCTTCGGCGTTGCCCAGTTCTTACCATCAACGGAACTCGTAATAAGTGTCTCCGTGTTTTCGTCGTGCTCATTTACCGGCGCCGCCAAAAACTCAAGGTAATACTTATTGTTCCAGTAACAGAGCATCGGGGCATGAATATAGGTATTCCTCAAACCGCCTGTATAAACATCCGCATGCTCACGATTCGACCTGAATACCTGGTAATTCTCAACACCTACCACCGGGAGCAATCGTGCATCCTGATACGCAAGGTCCAATGGCTCGCTGCCCGTACCGTCAAAATTAAACGGCGTTTCTTCATCGCTCCAGAAATCACCCGGCAGCATGCCGAGGGCGAATTTTGTATCCGCGGGACTATAGGAGAACGCCGATTCATCCACTATTGTTTTATCCTGGCCTGCCCAGCTCCAGTACAGCCTCAGATAAGAAGGGTCGCCGTCCTGAAAGTACCAGAGATACATCGGGTACTTCCTGCCTTTAACCATCGAAACAGAGCCGATGCGAGCCTTGCGTCTGCCCAGTCCGTCGATGATTATCTGCTTGTTAACGGCAAGCTTGATACCGTTATCGACCTCAGCGGTGAATTTTACCTCGCCGGTATAGGATGCTTCGATATAGCCCTGCCAATAGCCCGACCAGTTGCCGGGGCCGCCGGTCCAGTTGTGATTTGCGTGTTTGATGATATCTATCGAAGCAGGTCTGTCGAAATCTTCCCCCTCGCAAATGACGCCGACCAGGCCCGGCATATTGGTTTGAGAAGAATCAACCTTTTGAGCAAGAATAACACTCAGACCAGCGACCGCCCCTTCGTCTTCATCATTATTGTTGTCACCGTCCTCATCCCCACGTTCCAGGTTCGCAGAATCCTCCGAGCCATACTGACCTGGTGCCAAACCGGCCGTCCTGGCCGAATCAGCCCACGCCTCAGGCAGGACAAATCCCGCAAGTGCAGCCATCCACAGCACCATCCCGGTCAAAGCCATCTTTCTGTTCATCATAATACAGTGCTCCTGTCATTGAAGAATGTCAGATTGTTCGTCCAACAATCACCTATCTTGAGGCGGCCCCGGATTCTTGCTTCTTTCGAGTCTTATAAAAGCGGACAACCTGCTGCTTTACCGTGCCGTTGGGCATAACGTCGCAAATGATGTAATGATGCACGTTGCCCAGCGGACCGTAGCGGTTGTGAAGACCCGCGCCGGCGCCGCCGCTCAAAGTATAGTCAACGCCCCCAAATTTTGCGGTCGAGTATGCGTGGATATGGCCCAGATAGACCTCGGCAACATTATGTTTCGTCATCAGGTCGGTGAAGATTTTTGACTCTTCATCGTCGTCCCAGGCGTGATAGGCCCACTTCTGGATGTTCTTGGGCGGCTTATGCATAGCCACGTACTTGCGATAGTCTTTCGGTGTTTCTTCAAGCGTTTTGTCGAGCCACTTGAGGGTTTGTTCAGGGGAGCTTGCGTCCGAAGCATTATCGAAAAATACGAATCTGGCTTTACCGTAGTCGAAATAATAATTCAGGGACTTCTTCCCGCCAAACAGATACCGGAACTGGCGTGCCATATCATCGTCACCGGTTTCGTGATTACCTATCGATACAAAAAATGGAATATCTGTTTTCAGCAGCGGCGGTATATAGTATTCGTGAAGCTCTCTGGCGTAGCCCTTCGGTACTATGTCACCGGAATTGATAACAAAGGCCGGTTTCGGCTCAAGGCTGTCGATGTGTTTGACCATATTCGACCAGAGGTCCCACTGTGACCGGTTGTCGCCCATGACCACATAGCGATAACTGCCGTCGGCACTCTTGGGGTCCTTGCCCAGTTTCTTTATCTGGTTTTCGAAGTTGAATTGCCGCCGATATGGGCCCAGCAGTTCCTTAAGCTCAGCCTTGAAGGCCTTCTTGTCCTTTTTCTTGCTCGGTGGGTCAATCTCGTTCAGACCGCCGTCGTCAATTTGCCTGCCCGCCTGAATCTGCCCGTCCGGCCGCGCATAAAAGGCCATTTCACCAATCGCTATCACGTACCGAGGCCCGGCTATCGTCTCGGCCGTCCAGGCCTTGCTCGGCTTTAGGTTCGGGTACGCCTCGGCCAGCGTCGCCAGCGCCCTTTTGGGGACCTCACTGACTGCGATACTTTTCTTTGTACCCCGCAATACAAGCTCATCTGCCTCTTCATCAATGTCCGTTTCGTCGTTTTTGTATTGCAGTTGGGTCAGCTCACCCTCCGGGGTAATATCGAACTGGTACTCCTCATCCCCGCGCTCGCAACGGATTTCGTACTCATCGTCATCCCACTCCCATCTGGTCATTTTTATATGAGGAACAAATATCCTGGCATACCGCAGTACCGCTTCCGATGGAGGTTTAACCTCTGCCTTCTTCTGCGGAGGTTGACAAAACTCATTCCCAGCCGGCCCCACTTCCACACGCCACTTGCCAATCTTCTCCGGTATCTTCCCCGCCCAACATACCGACAGCGTCACACACAATGAAACCGCCAATAATGTCAGATTTCGTTTGAACATCCTGCAATCTCCCAGATTAGATTCACATTCGTTATTACGACGGCCCAAGCTGAATAAGCTCGAAGGCGTTTAGAATTCCACGGGCACCTTCTCGGCCGGGCCGTGCGCAGTCGGGGTAGAGCGGCTCGGTTCTGTCCGCCTGATAGATTATCAAAACGTCCGAACCGTCGGTCTCGAACTTGACCAGCGAAGGTATAAGTTCATCGTCCTTATAGACGTGCTGCGGTGCAACGTTGTAGGCATTCTTAATTGACTTGACGCCCTTACCGGTACCGACCGGAACCTTTGCCTTGTAACCAGGTATAGGTTCCTTTGGCAGCGGATTGGCAGTAACAGACGGCATCGGTGGCATACCACAAACACAGTCAAGACAGTTGCGAGTTTTTTGTGTGCAAGGCTCCCAGAAGTTGTGATAACTGTAAAGCTCGTACACACCCGCAGGCAAACCCTTGAACACAAGCAATATGTCACCCGCATAAGGCCCTACCCAGTCCACACCGTAAGCCCAGCTATTGCAGATAGGGTCGCCTTCAGCCGTTCCGCTGGGACATCCACCGCCCGCGAGGTTGTTCCGGCAGATACCCTTGGCGCCGATACCGAGTTGCCCTTCGTTCCCGGTGGTCATCCATAGTGTCACTCCGCTGCCGTTTATACCCGCCGGGTCCAGTGAACCGTCGGCCTTTATCGGGAAAACCTGGTAGTCGTGCATGTACATATCCGTCCACGCATCCGCCGCCCATATCGTCCATCCCGGTTTTGCAAGGCCCGGATAAAGTCCCTTCTTGTCGCACGTCTTTACAGCAAGGTCAAGCTGCAGTACCAGGCTGCCGCCCTTGGTACGGAATTTCCATAAATCGCCTTTGGCTGTTCCTATAGATGTTTTTTCATCGACCCGCCAGTAATAATTCTTGCCTTCCTTCAGCGGCCCCGGATCAAAGCTTTCGCTTCCAATGGCAAACTTACCTTTGAAAACCTTCGAAGAAGGTGTCGCGTTTTTGACGTCTTCGGGACCGGTTCCGAAATACAGTTCGTGAGAGGTCGCCAGGTCAGACTTGGTCCACCCTAACTTAGTGTCGGTGGCAACGTTCTTTAATGTTGCTCCGGGACTGGGATTGGAGGCTTTTCCGGAAACAACTTCGAATTTCCAGACGTCACCCCTGGCAACTCCGGCATTCGATTTCTCATCGACCCGCCAATAGTAAGTCCTGCCGAACTCGAGCTTGCCGGGATTGAAACTGTTGGTATTCACAGCACCCTTGAATTCGCTCGAAGATGTCGTGGCCTTGGCTACTTTGTCGGGGTCGCTACCGAGGTAGACAACGTGCTCCGAAGCGCCTTTAGCTGCCGTCCAGCCTAATTTCTGCGAAGGCATAACCTCTGTAGCCTGCTCGGCCGGCTGAGGAAGAGCGGCAACAACAGGGTCCCTGCCTTTCCACGCGTAGAGTTCCCAGACTTCCGTATCGGATAGTGGACGGGTATAAACGCGAACGTCATCGACGATTCCATTAAAAGGACGGGCCATATCCGGATAACGATTGCCTATAACCAGCGGCTGGTTCTCACCGGCATAAGGAACGAAGGGCTCGACCGTCTGCTTGTTGGAAATTTTGCCGTTCACATAGACTCTTAACTCTGAGCCGTCATAAATGCCTGTAATGTGATACCATTTGCCGATTTCAAACTTATGTTTGGTTCTGATACCGCGGTTTTCTCTATGGGCGGTCGCAAGCGAAAAGCCTATCCCACCTTGACCGCCTTGAAAGTTAATCGTCTCCTGATTGTCTTTGCCTTTCTGGAAGAGCCTCGCACCCTGAACCTGCTTGCCGCCGAAATTAAACCACATCGCTACAGTAACCTTCGGCGGCCGAAGCAGGGGATTGTCGGCAATTTTCACGCCGCCACCCGTAATCTTCAATGCGCCTGAGCCGACATACCCATCAACCCACGACGTAACACCGAAGATTTCACCGTCGTTACCCTCACCACTCGAGTCAACCGCCTTGGTACCGCTGCCCTCATCAAACTGCCACCAGCCAACAAGACCATCGGCCATTACCGATGAGCACACAAGGAGACCAATCACCGCTGCTGCAAAAGACATATTAAGAGTCTTTCTGCTATTCACTTTCTGCTCCTTCTGACTTTCGTCAAGCACTCACTATAATCCACTAACCTGGATAAGCTCAAAAGCATTCAGAATTCCACGCGCACCCTCGCGGCCCTTGCGAGCACAGTCAGGATACAAAGGCACGCTCCTGTCTGCCTGGTAAATTATCAACACTTCAGAACCATCCGTTGCAAACTCGAGCACCGACGGCACCAGCTCTTCGTCGTAATAAACATGCTGTGGAGCGACATTATAAGCGTTCTTGATAGCCGTGACGCCCTTTCCCGTTCCAGGCGGCAGATTCCATCTGTACTGGCTTAGAATATTGTCGCTTTTATCCTGGGTGGACTCATCCGGCTTGGCAGGCAGCGCATTAGCGGTAATTGAAGGCATTGGCGGCATGCCGCAGAAACAATCCAGGCAGTTGCGTGTGCTTTGTTTGCAAGGCTCCCAGTGGTTGTGATAACTGTACAGTTCGTACACCCCTGCCGGCAAATCCTTGAGTAGCAGTATTATGTCACCGGCGTAAGGTCCGGCCCAATCGACCGCATAGCCCCAGCTATTGCAGATAGGGTCGCCCTGGGCCTTGCCGGAGGGACAACCGCCGCCCCCAAGATTTGCGCGGCAAACACCCTTAACAGCGATACCGAGCTGTCCCTCGCTGCCGGTGCTCAAAAACGCTTTGACCCCGGTGCCCTCAATGCCCGCCGCAAAAGCTGCCGGGTCTTTCTTCGACGGGAACCACACGCCGTCATGCATATACATATCAGCCCAGCGTTTGGCTGCCAGGATAGTCCAGCCGGGTTTGGCCGTACCTTCCCATACACCCTTGTGGTCACACGTCGGAACCGATATATCCACCTGGAGAACAAGGTTCTTTCCTTTAGTCCGAAATTTCCAGACATAGCCCTTGTTCGTTCCGGAATCACTTACCTCATCCACACGCCAATAGTAGTATGTCCCTTCTTTGAGTTCGCCGGGACTAAAGCTTTCTTTGCCTTTGTCCAATCTGCCTTTATGAACCTTGGATGAAGTCGTGGCAGTCTTAATTTCATCCGCATCACGTCCGAAATAAACATCATGAGAAATCGCCATAGGACTTGCCGTCCAGCTAAGTGTCACATCTTTCGAGACGTTCTTAAGCGTAACTCCAGGATTCGGATTAGTAGCCACTTCCGATACCTTCGCACTCGCAGGACCAGCCTTTGGCGCTTTTGAAACCTGCTTCTTAGGCCACTTCCTTTTCAGCCTGGGTTGCTCAGCTTCACCTTTTGCTTCTTCCTGCTGCGATTTTACCAACATCTCAGCCATCTTTGCATCAAGACCTGCATTATAAGAAAGATTCGATTCGCCTATCGCAATTGCCTGCTGTCCCTGCCAACTCCAGCTTATTTTGAAAGAACAGTTTTTTGAACCATTGTTAAAACTTACAACGACCGGGTATTTCCGGCCATTAACCATTCTTACACTGCCGGATTTAATTTTGCTCTTGGACTTCGCTATCACCTTGCCATCTATTTCGAGTTTGAGCGGCTTGGTGGTTTCAATTGTAAAATCGACCTGACCATCGGCAGGCCCCGTTATAAAACCCTGCCATTTCCCCGACCACTGGTTGCCGTAATTATTCTCTTTATCCCAGGTATTGCCGAGGCTGGTCAATACTACTATGCTCTGAGGAGTATCGAAACCCTCCTTGCCGTACTGGATTCCGATTAGACCGCTCTTACTGGATTCCTCCGCCTGGGCATATGGCAAGAATACAGTGGCAGCAATAACAATAAACGACAAATTCGAAACCAGTTTTTTTTGCATAATACATTCCCTGACGGAGAACATTAAGACTCCTCATTCAATTTTTCAAATTCTTAAAACCGATTAGCCTAATCTACGGCTTGACAGTTACAGTCTTGAAATTGTCGATATCGAATATGGCCTTGGCAACCGCTTCATCAGCGCCCGCCAGGTCCGGCTCGTTCTTGCGATAATCGTTGTCGCCGAAACCGTACCTGCTGAAGTCTTTCATCCTCCAGCTTCCCGTACGGAAAACAATACGCTCAACGGTCGGCATTGCGAATCTGGACTTATACGGATTGCCCGTGTTGTCAAGCGTCTCGGCGAAGGCTGCTCCGGAAACGACCTTTTTGCCGTTAAGCGTCAGGTCGTATTTGCCCGCGATGGTGTCAACATCGATAACCACTTTGGCCCACTTTCTACCCTCAGAGAGCAAGCCGTTCTTGCCGTCGATGACGATACGTACAGGCCGCTGTCCCTTGTAGTTCTGTACTTCGACCTCAAGACCGTCACGTCCTATCTTTCTCGCCCGCAAGTCAAAGGAAATCTGCGCCTTTGTTGTCTCCGGGAACACACGAACCGCTTTGGCATAGTCATAAGGAGCCTTATCCTGGAGCCTGAGGAATTTTTCTTTGCGGCCGGTTATCTTGATAGGCTGCCACAAACCGCTATAAATGTTCCAGTTCGTTACGAGACCGCCGACAGTCATATCCTCAAAATCATCATTAACGTCTTTGTCAACAGTTCCTTTTATCGGAACGGGAACACGAGTCACCCTGATATCTTCTTTGTTCGAAGAATAGGTAAGCCACACAGCGCCGTCGGGAGGTGTTCCGTTGCCCGGCACAATGCCGCGTACGTACTGTGCGCCGCCGCCGTCCTTGTTGGCGCCGCCGAAACGCATAAGTGGTGTTTCACTCTGCACGTTAAGAAAATACGTATCGAAGTTCATACCGTCGTCGCTTGTAGTAACTGACAATGGATGACGCCACCTGGTATTCTTAATGGGATTGTAAACCAGTGCGTATTTGCCGTCGGACAGTTTCTGCCCCCATATCTTCGCACCACCGTAGTAAATATCTTTGCCCTCACCCTGCTTGCTGATGGAGCCGGGCTCCCACTTGTCGGCAACTACCATTTTCTTCCACTTCCACATACCCACAATCCTGCTGTCCGGAAGTTGATACCAGCTGAACGCTTTCAGATAGCGAGTTCTGTAACCTGAAAGAGCAAAAAGCCCGCTGTTTTTGTCGCCGTCTTCTTCGTAGCACTGCTGCATCATAAGTTTGTTGGCCAGAAGTTCATCAACGGCTTTTACGAATCTTTTATCCGGTGCTTCTTTGTAGAAGGGGTAATGAGGTGAGTTATCTTTGTTATATCCCTGGAATTCGTTGTATCGCATCCAGTAAATGGGGCCGTAATCGCCGGGTCCTTTTATTTCTCTGACCACCCTTCCGATACCTTTGCCGTCGTTAGGTGTATCAGGCATACCATGAAAGCCACAGGCGATTAATCGTCCGTCGGATGCGACATACCAGTTCATGCGCTGGTGTGAAAGACTGTACTTTACTTTGTTGTCTTCTTTCCGGTTGCGGAACTTCTCGGCGGGGAAGATGGTCTGTGGCTTATGCCAGTTTCTTCCGTCCTCGGACCATGTTACAAGAGCATAACAGGGTTCCTGGTGTTCGTGAGCAGGACCGCTTTCATAGATTACCCAGAATTTATTCTGCCAATAACAAATCATTGGCTGATGGTTGTAAGTAAAGCCGATATTCTCGAATCCGGCATCGGGATAGCTCGGCACCTTTTCAGTAACAAGCTCCGGATGTGTGCGGTTGCAGCGGATGACCTCGAAATTGTGCACACCAACCACAGGCCTGAATCCGCCATCAAGATAACTGGTGTCCGCATAGGGAGGGTTTCCTCCGGTGAATCGAGGAAGAAAATCCAGAACCCCAGACTCCTCCTCGTCATCGTCACCGTTGTCCTGTTCCGATGGCCTGTTGTCGAAATCAAAGACCATAAACTCCTTCGGAAGTTCCTCGGTGCTGTGGCTCAGGGCCGAAGCCGGAATAATTTCTTTTTCCTTCCCGGCCCATTGCCAGTAAAGATGTAAAAGCGCCTTCTTGGTTGATGATACGAACTCAAGTTTTATCGGCGTCTTTTGCCCGCGTGTCATATTTACTTTGCCGGTGTGAATTCCGCCTTGTTTCAGGCTGTCGATAACGACGGTATTACCTATTACAATACGGCTGCCGTCCTGTACCTCGGCGATGAATGTAACTTCGCCGGTAATCGGGCCTTTGACGAAGCCGAACCATCGTGCCGACCAGTCACCGCCGCGACTGTCTCCCCATTCGTAGTCGACCGTGGGCAGAAGGTCTATCATCCCAACTTCCCGCTCGTCGAAATCATCGTTGTTGTAATATGTTCCTATAAGGCCCTTACCGGCCCTTATCTGCTGTTCAGCGGACATATCCTCTGCGGCCGCCGCCGGCACCACGGAACACACCCAAAATCCCAACACACAAACAACCGCAAATGCCTGCGTCATTTTCCTGTACATGATACCTGTCTCCTTTCAAAAACTGCGATATCTTGTTAGTTGTGGGCGACCCAAAGCCATTGTTTCGGATTGCCCGTTTTTCAACAAAACCTTCGTTTATATGACGTATAAAAACCTGTTTTTTATGCAAGGACACGTATTTTTGCGGCTAAACCGACCCGAATGCTCTGTAGATAACCTCTCATGCTACGCTAAATGGTCATGACGTTGTGTGTTAGGATTCGCAGTACAATCTCTCTTTGTTGTGCCCAATAATCGCCAGCCCGAAGAGTTGAACCCCTCGAGTTGCACACCATCCGGCAATCGCTTGAATCAGGCGGCACAGCACTCCTCGCAAGGCCAAAACCAAACGCAGACGGCACCCTGCAGACGATGCCGTCTGCGCTCTACGATTCTACCCCAACGAAATATCCATCCTGACCGGAGCACGCTCCGGCAGATGCTGTTTAGCCGGTGTACGCTAACTCGTACCCTTTGCGATATTCACGCGACAGGTACTTGTTCGCTCTTTGACTGCCTCTACCGACAAACTTGCCCTGCTCCGGATCATACACGAATTTCCCGCCGCCAAGCCGTACACCAATGTTGCCTATATGGCAAAGTGCCGCAGAGGCAAAACCTTCATCAATTGGCGCCAGCAACTTCGAAGGGTCATTCGCTTTTATACAGTCGATGTAATTACGCCGAATTCCAGGGCTGCCTTTGCCTTCTATCTTCTTACTGTCGCCGTTTTTGATAACGTGACAACCGCGGCGACCAATCTCCATCTTGCCGTCCGTGCCGTAGAATACAACGCCGTTATCGTGCCCTTCCATCTTGTAGTCGGTCCAAAGACGCATCTCGTACATCACGTAGCCCTTCTCATACTCAAACGTAACTGTCTGCGTATCCGGAGTCTCGTGGTCGTCGTCATACCACAGTTGACCGCCGGCAACTATCGCCGACTTCGGGAACTTGTCATCCCCACCCATACCCCAACGCGCAACATCGACCTGATGGATACCGTCATTGCCCATATCGCCGGTGCCGTAGTCCCAGAACCAATGCCACTTGTAATGCCATCGGTTCTTTGTAAATGGCTTCACAGGGGCCGGTCCAAGCCACAAATCATAGTCCACACCAGCCGGCGGGTCCTCGACTTTGGCTCGACCAATTTTGCCCCGCTGCTGGTGATTAATCGCTTTGGCAAGAAGCACTTCGCCGATGATTCCTGTATGCAACTGCCTGATGCCCTCGATAGCATCATTGTCGCCACGGTACTGAGTCCCGTGCTGAACGCACTTGCCGAACTGTTTTGCCGCCTTAACCAGCAATTGTCCTTCCCTGATGTTGTGACAGCAGGGTTTCTCGACATAAACGTGCTTGCCGGCAACCAGCGCCGCCAGTGCAACCGGGGCGTGCCAATGGTCCGGAGTCGCAATGCTTATCGCATCGATACTCTTGTCGTCAAGAACCCGCCGATAATCTGCAACAGGCTTACTATTGGTATCCTTGGCCACCTCATTTCGATGCTTCGGGTCCACGTCGCAAACCGCTACGAGTTCACATTCTTTCATCTCGGCCCAGCCCTCGGCATGACCACTTCCCTGTCCGCCCACGCCTATCACCGCCATGCGAACACGGTCGCTCGGCGCCGCCAGCCCTCTTCTGGAGCCCGACAGCAATACCGACGACGTAGCTATACCAGCCGCCGTCGTTTTCAGAAATTTCCTCCGCGACATCTTCTGTCTGTAAGTATGATCATCCATAACGTGCTCCCTTCTTACTTTTGTGAATAAAACGTTCTTACCTTTTTGTCACCACAGGTTCGCCAACAGGCGACCTGACACTCCACGAATCAGTATTCTTAAACTCCTCACCCTCAAGACCCTGCCACGTATTAAATTCCACCAGCCCGTCACTGCCGACCTTGATGTCAACAAATGTCTGATGCTTGTCGGCGTGGCTCAGCCGACCCGCGTTGCCGCAGTCAACCTCCCACGTAAAAGGCTCCCAGTCGCCCTTGACCTGGTAGCGAGCATAGCGGTGCGTGTGCGCACAAAGCCCCGCAACCACCTTTCTTTCATTAAGCAGCTTCATAAAACGCTTCCACCCCGGCGGGCTGTCCTTGCCGCCACGCTCGTTCGGAAAAGCAGGCTCATGATAGATAACAAAGACAACCGGCTTGCTGTTCCTGTCCAGGTCCTCCACTAGCCAGTCGTACAATATGTCACTAAAAGCCCCGTGTGTGCTGTATCTCGAACCATCGTAATACATATCGAGCTGCACGAAGTGTGCTATACCGTAATCCCACGAATACGTCGTCTCCTCACAGCCCTTCGGGCCCGGATTAACCTTCCCCGCCAAATGGTCGTGATAGAACTGCTGAAGCCACGCCAAATCAGTAGCCTGGCCCTTGAGTTCATGATTTCCCACAGTCGGGTACCACACCGCCTCGTCCCCAAATTCCTCTTTGAAGGTCCTGTAGAAATCAGCCGCCACTGTGCTTCTATCTTCCTCGAAGTAGTCTCCCGCAGCAATGTGAAAAGCAAACTCACCATCGGCCCTGGCCTTCATCTGCTGCAGCGTATGCCGCCATCTCGAAAGCCCGGAACGCGGGTCGCCGGTCAGACTGAATCTGAATGATGATGCCTGTTTGGCACAGCCGCTCGCGGCAAGCCAAAAAACCAAAACACAACACAAACCAATATTGATTCGTTTTTTCATTTCTCAAACATCCTTTCCTTAAAGTACCACTCGGATACCGGCGGCGCTTCACAGCACCTAACCGTTTTACTTTGCCCTTGTCCTTACATCATCAATCAGGTAGATGCTGAGCGGCGTCTTACGGTCCGAGCCGGCCAGGTCTTCCTGGTGCATCCCGGGCGCCGGCTCGCGGTCCACTGTCAAAGGCGAAACATAACCTCGCCACGGTCCCGTCCGAAATACAAGCCGCTCAAGAGTCTCAACCTTCTGGTTTTCCCAGAAATCAACTCCCTGTTTGACCGCATCACCGTTCACATACAAATCGTACTTCTGAGAATCGCAGTCCAAATCAACACGCACATCCAGCCACCTGCCGGCATTAATCGCCACCGGACTCAGCTCGACTCTGCCGCGGTTAACCCAAAGCCAGCTCGGGAAAAATCGCAGCCGCATAGGACGCCGCCCGTGACCGTCCTGAACCTCGAAGCACAACACTCCCTGGCCCACCTGCTGTATTAAGACCCGAAACTCAACCGTAACCTTCCGCTTCTCAGGAAATGCACGCTCAGCCAAAGCATAGTCGTGCGGTTCCTCATCACGAAGCTCAAGACACTTGTTGCCCTCGGCACGCGGGTCTTCAGCGATAGAAATCGGCGCCCACTTCGGAACGTACAGATTCCACAGCTCAACTGCTGCCGCCGATGCTCCCTCGAAATCCTGATTCACATCCTTATCAACCGTGCCGGTTATCGGTACCCGCGCACGACTTACCCAGATGTCTTCCTTATTTACGCTGTAAGTATTCCACATATAACTGCCGGGCGGGTCGCCGTTACCCTCTGCTATGCCCCGAACGTACTGCACACCCAGGTCTTTATGAAACCCCTGGTAACGCTGAACAGGTACCTCCCCAGTAAGACAGAGCAAATTGTCGAACTCTCGGCAATCCTTGCTCGTCATCACTGTCAAGGGAAGGCGATTCCTCTGCGTGGCTGAGTGGTTGTATACAAGAGCATAACTACCGTCTTCCGTACGCTCAAGCCACTCCTTCGCGCCCGTCGGCCTCAGTGTCGACACCTTCACAGGGTCGGTCCAGCTCTTGCCCTCATCCGAGCTCAGAGCACACCAGCCTCGCTTCCAGATGGCAATCACCACCCCGTCGGACCGGTGGCAGAAACTCAATGCCTTGCACGAAAAACCGGCATAATCCTCCGGGTTAATGTTGTAAAAACCGTCTTTGCCGCGGTCCTCTTCCCACCACTGCAGCGTCATCAGCTTATCATTCAAAAGGCTTTCACACGTTTGAACAAAACCCTTGTCTTTGCTTTCTGTGTAGAACGGATAGCTGGTGTTGCCTTCATTCCAGCCGGCGTGACGGTTATACCGAATAAAGTAAATCGGCCCGAAACTGCCGTCCTTGTGGATTTCACGCACCACACGGCCAAGACCATTGCCGGCATTTGGACTGTGTCTCGGTGTCGGACAGTAGGAGTAGAACGCAAGCGTCAAAAGCCGGCCGTTCGGCGCAACGTAAAATCCCATCCTTTGATGCATAACCGAAAATGTCCCCGCCGCAACATACATATCGCTGCCGTGTTCGCCGACCTTGATTTCCGGAAGCACATATTTCGGAAACACCACTACCGGGTTCGTCCACTTGCGCCCGTCTTTCGAGGTCATCAACAGCGTTCGCCCGGGCGGTTCATGCTCCTGCTTCACGTCGCTCAGGTACTGAAGATAAAACTTGCCGTTCCAGTACGCAAGATACGGTTGATGATTGTACGTCCAGCCAATCATGCCGGGTTCCGATGGGTTGGTTCGGTTCGCCCTGAATGCCTCATATCGGTGCACTCCAACCACATGACGTAACGCACCGTCGTAGAAACGCTTGTCCGTTTGCTCGGCCCCCACGTACTTGACAGGCTCTTTTGCCCATTCTTCTATCGACGGCAATTCCTCAGCAGCGCCGCACACGCCCGTCACCAACAACGACGCAAGCCCAATCAAAACCAGTTCCCTATACATAATGCTCTCCTTATTCATCGTGTCTTACTTGATTCCTTCAGGGTCCCAGATAGTGGCGGCTATATGCTGCTCCTTCTTCTTCTCGGTCGTAAAGTAGTAAATGGTCACGACCTTGCCGTCAGGCCTCTGCACCATTCGCGGATAACCCAAATCCCACGTCCCGCCGTCAACCTGAATTATAACCCGGTCATCCTCCTCGGCCTCGGCGGAAAATCTTACTTCGCCGCCAGCAGGAGCCACAACAAGACCCTGCCACTTCGCAGACCACGCCGTGCCGTAATCATCAGACTCACTCCAGCTTTGTTCCAGCGACTCTATCAGCACAGCATCCTTACAGTTGGTCAGGTCGTCCTCACCGTACCAGGCCCCGACCAGCCCCTGCCTGTACTGCTCCGCAGCCGACGCCGGCAAACCTGCAATAACCACAGCAAACACGGCAACCACCGACGCCTCACAAAGACGCCTTCGCTCACCGCCAAAACTCTGCACTCTCATCTGCTACCCTTGCATCACCTTAATATTACACCATTGCAAATCCTGCCCAGGCAAAACAGAATACTACGCCTGAGACGTGCCCACGCCCGTTCTTTATGCGAAACACCGAGAATCAGCGTGTCGACTTGTCTTCACCGTCGTCTTCACGAAACGTGCCGGAACGCGTCGAAGATGCACGCAGCCGAATCAACAATCTTCCACGCCCACGCTCCGGTCTTATCAAAATGCCATAATCGTTACCAGGTTTCACCCGAAAGAAAAACCGATACTCCTGCTCACCAAGAATGGGCCGGCCCACCGACAGATTCACCCCCGGAATTTCTTCTCGACGGTCAACCGACCGAAGCTTCATTACCATATCCGCAAGCACAATGTAGCCGCGGTCTTCTTCTTCCTTGGCCTCAATCTCAATGTCGAGCCCCGTGGGAAGTTCTGCCTCCTTCAACTCGAACAGACCGTCCTCGCGCCTGACAAAGTACTGTATCGGCAGCTTCGAGCCAATCTCCAGAGTCGCCGATTCGTGCTCGTCCATCACAAGGGCGGGCGAATAAGCCAACGTGATGTTCTCCTGCGGCAGGGCGACCTTACCCGGCTCCTTTATTGGAAACTCCTTCTTATCCCATAAGCACTTGCCGTCTTTGAATTCCAGCCTCTTCTTGCCTATCTCGAACCAGCCCCGGTCAAACACCGTCACTTTGTCCTTCAACCTCTCAGGTGCCTCGCCGGTGGTCCAAATCTCCTGGTCGGCAGATGTCTTGCTGACAGGGTCGCTCGCAAACTTGAAAATCTGGCACTCAACCCGAATCTTATTCTTGGGCCGGGCCTGGGCCAAAGGCACACAGACCGCCAATATCGCCACGCCCAACACAATCTGCGACCTCTTCATCGCTATATCTCCTTTGGAGTCTTTATTCTAACGGTCAATTCGCCGTCCAGAAACGCCGCCGCCGGTTCAGTAAAGTCGAATAAATTCTGCTTCGAGGCCGCCTCCACTATGCTGACCCGTACCGTGGACGTCACTCGCTCAGGTCTTCTGTCCCACACAGACTGCGAGACCACCATCCCTGCTATCCCCGTCGCCAGAGCAAACAATGCCGCCCAGCCCACCGCTACACGCCGGCCCATAACAGCCGCAAACCATATCCGCTGCATTGTGCTGCCG
>Ga0210003_1002421_pt1 | contig 15785 bp, 33 predicted proteins | sample LantaG_FD_182804 | JGI IMG/M metagenome (GOLD analysis project Ga0210003, IMG submission 182804) | Deep subsurface microbial communities from Baltic Sea to uncover new lineages of life (NeLLi) - Landsort_02402 metaG (SPAdes) (version 2) | ecosystem: Environmental > Aquatic > Marine > Oceanic >...
AACAGCGCCGGCTTCAACAAGCTCACGTACCTGCCGGTTATCGCTAATCTTCCTCATCGTACAACCTGTGGATCAACGATTCTTCGATATCATCCACGTATATTTCATTTTTATAATGCATAGCCGCTATCTCCACGGCCTCTACAAAAGACAGAGGTTGATGCGGGCAGAATAACAGGTAAGAATTTTCATAATATCTTATATCCAGTTGCATCTATAGACATTTCCGGTGATTCCTTGGTGTCGAATTTAATCTCGGTCATTTCCTGAAACACTCCCCGTCAACAGACACGAGCTCCGCGTTTTCAACGAAAGAGCATATCTGTTCATTTAGTGTTGTCAGTTTGAGGAATTCCAATGCGATGTTCTTATTTTCGCATTCCAGTACACTCTCTGCATATTCCCTTGATTGCTCATCCCTGTGGGACGGTTCGTCTCGCAGTGTGAGTTCCACTGTCATCCTGATCTTTCTGGATTGACCTTCTGCAGGTTCCGCCTTTATCGCCTTCCCGTATGCATAGAAGTCCTGCCCGCCAACCTTCCATGAGCAGAACACCTCGGCATCCTGCTGGTTGGTCATCTGGAGTGTCCCGTCTGTGACTTGAAAGAGGAATGCCATGTGGTCGATTAGTTTCATGGTGCTATGTTTCCTGTTTTTATTGCGTCCCCTATGGCAATGACCATATCTGGGTGATTTGTGCTGAGATATTTCACCATATTGTGATAGCGCTCACCGTCGGTTGGCAGAAGGTCCGATTCATCTTCATCATCGATGACGTGGTGAATCTTTACCCAGGCTTCTTCCACGTCCACTTTCTGTTGGTGATTTTTCGCATCCTCTTCATTTTTAAACAGGGTGCCGTCAGTGGCTTTCCAGCTGGTTACCTTTTCGACTGCCATCTTATCATCCTATTAGTATTGACTTAACGTCTTCCTTGTTGACATTTTTGACCTCTTCCCAGTTTATGTCTCCGTCATCCATGTAGGGCTGTTCGGAGGATGTTGACACCATGACCAACCCGGCAACGGTTGGTGTTTGCCCGTGGTCTGCCTCAGTGTAGATTATTGCCTCTTTCGGCAGTTCATTGAGAAACTTGATCAGTTCTTTATTTTTCATGGCATACCTCTAATTGTCATTAATGGCGGACTGGGTATTTCCGCCCAGTACAGAACTCGGTCTCCCAATTCCCCCTTGCCATTGCACAGTGCGTTATGGAACGGGCATGTCTCCCACCATGGGGACAGAGCATGCTTATTGTACCATGCAATCTTCCATCCGAATTTTTCAATCCAGTGATTGATGTCCTCAAGATTAAGTGAATTACACTTGTGATTCTTGGGTTTTACGACAACAAAAAACCACCCGCTATTCTCTTTCGGTATGACATCGAGTGTGTTCCATTGGATTTGAATTTCCTGTTTCATGACTGTGTCTCTTGGCTGTACGGATTATCGACTTCACCATGAGGACGATAATTGTTTTTCCAGTTCTTTGATGATTTCATTCAATTCTTTCGAAAACGGATCATTTTTATCACGCCATTTCTTCAATCGTTCCAAGGGCGAAATATTTATCTCGAACACAAATGACTTGACACCACGTATTATTCGGGCCACCCAGTCTGGCACGATCTTTAGCTTGTTGCATTCTATTCCCTGTTCAGTCACTCCGACTGGAACGGTATCTGGACCATATTTATTTTCCCAGGCTTCTGCCAGGGCGGAAGGTGGGCATGACCATTCGGACGTGTCCAATCCGCCAGATAGAGCCACTTCCAACAACTCCTGACTATCACTCAATATCTTGGACGCGGCGTGCTGGATGTCGTAAATTGACGGTATGTCACGATCCCTATTAAGTTTTAGTTGTGCGGGATCGAAGTTGTATGCATGTTTCAGGCCTGTGAGTGTGCAAACGTATAGTCCTCCAACAAATACCCGTCCAGCATCCTCTTCTTCTAAGATGCCATATGGATCATTGGTGTAATTATCCAACCATTCATCTGAAGTACATTCGATACGTACGGACACCTCCCTTGACACATATGGCTCTTCCCTTACATGTAAAACTTTGATTCCAAAGGACTCGTCCATTTCAAATGATGGTGTCCAACGTTCTTCTCCAGTCTCGATCACCATTTTACGATTCAATCTGGCAGCAGTTAGCATGGCCAGCTTCAATCCTTCACCGAATTGTCCACGTGTGCCACTTCCATGCTTGACACTTTCACCTAGCAATAGGGCCGACCTGTCGATGTGTCCGGCGTTGATTACGACAAGCATGTCATCTTCCCAGTAATATTTGAGCGGTCCTTCATCCATTGCGTTTTGCAGGATTTCTCTTATCACTTCCCAGATGCCCCAGTTCGGGATATAGTTTTCAGTTATTGGGTATATCATAATCTATCCTACTTGAGTTTGATAATTGGGAATGACCATCCTCGTGCAGGACTCTCATTCCATCCAACGGCATGCCCACTGTCGAGTATCCACCATACGTGGACATTCTTGTGCTTTCCAGGCCAGTGCGTCATGAATGATTCCTGCACCGAAACCACCTTGTGATCCTTGAACTTGTAAATCCGGTCCTCTGATTCGAAAAAAGCGTCAGCTGGAAGGCAGTCGGCGAGTGTATTCATTATTGGGTGTTCAATGATCTTGACATATCCAAGGAGGTTACCGTCGATGTCCGTTACTTTTACCATGGTCCCGTATTCATTTTCCTCGATCGCAACCTTCCAATAGCTATACTTCATGACCATTTCGGACACTTCGTCTGCATCTTCTCCTGTTAATAGGGTGGGCTTGTCGGTAAGCCGGTATTCCACTGTGACAACATGCTCTTCACTGAAGTCCTGCACGATTGGTTCCTTTACGCATGCCAGTGCAGCCCTGCTGATTGCCAGCGACGACTGGTCATCCTTGATATCTGCAGATGTGTGCACCTGTATGTCGATATTACCCCAGATGCGGACATGTCCGCAGTCAGAGAAGCAGACTGTAAGGTTAGTCCCATGTTTCTCGCGAAGTTGCTCCATGACGGTGAATGTGTCATTGGCGTTGACCACGGAATTGAATTTCCATGTGCATCCATAGCTGTACTTCGAGCAGATGACATCTCCGTTGAGATCACCTTCGACAAGTTCAGAATTGCAATTCGGACACGATTCGGTCTTCATCACCTCGTTGAGGATGTCCATGTTCAATTTGAAATTGTCATTCATTATTTGTCTATCCCGTCTAGTTTGATGTTGTTTTCATCCATGGCCTTCTGGATATCTTCCCGTTGGCATCGGCATGCATCCCGAAGCTTGACCTTCAGTTCCCTTGGTGTTTTGACGTCCCAAATGAGGTCGAACACTTTAGGTAATGTGGGACGATCTTCTATCGGTGTTGATGGGAACCACTTGATATCGGGACGTTGAGTCCATGTGGTTTTCACGGTTTCAAGGGGTGTGGTCCCGTATGTCCCCTGTTCATTGTACCACATGACTCCGGTGCTTCCATATCCGTAGCCCTTTTTCAGGTTATCTTCGGCGTCTTCAAAGAATTGATTGATGATCATGATTTGTCTCCTTTAGGTTATGTGACAAATATAGCATCAATAAAACGATTGTCAAGGACGGTGGTGATTTTTAATCTATGTAACTGGTTCCATCCACGAATGACTTGCACTCCCTGCCGTCGCTGCCATGTCCGTGTGTGTATGTGCAGCCATTGGAATCCATCCATGTTCCTTCGACGGTGTACGGCTTCTCGATCGAGTATGGGGACTTGGGTTTGGCCGTCTTACCGATTAGCTTGCCTTCCAAGGCCGCTGCGAGAACCTTGTCGTTTTCATTGGCCATTTGGTGTTCCTCTCCTAAAATGGTGTTTCGATCTTCCAATATAGCATTGGCGCCGATTAATTCAAGCTGCAATTTGATTTCTTCATATTGAATGCTATATTCACCTAATTGGAATTTAACAACCGACTGAGGATGAAAGTCAGGTGAAAGTCAACAACGCCATATCCACCCCTTGGGGAATCAAATTCAATTTCGATTCAAGATCCCTGATGATTCACAACGATGGCAGTCATGAGTGGTCTAATATCGGTGTTGTCAATCGTTACTTCTTTTACTTGATGGTCATCGCTTTTGACATGTTTAAACTGCTGACTTCGATATTCCCTGTCGATCCCGTCCCAGGGACATCATACCTGAATATACTATCCTATCTACTGATGGGACTGTTTCTTCTAAAGTCTCGTGAAAATCATGCTATTGAGCATATCCTGATAACTGCCCATGACGAGGATAAGTCTCCAGATGTGGCTGATCGTATCCATGATAGATGTGGAGCTCGTTTTCTCGTCTATATTCTTATTCTTAGCCTAATTCAGATACTGTGTGTTAATTTCATAAGCATGACGTTGACATTCCTGCTAGCTGTCCTGATAGATCGCAAGCTTCCATGGATTCGTTCACTATCCGTGAAGGTGTCACGCAAAATCCAGCTGTTGACGACAGTTTGCCCCAGTGACGAGAAGTTGGAGCTTTATCATAGAGTGTTCACTGGGGCGTTGTATGATGGCGAGTAACTTGACATTTTGGGTTTAGATGCTATATTACGTCAAACTCAACCAAAAAGGAGATATCAATGACCGCTACCCTTTGCAGAAGTCCTCCCCACATGTAGAGATATTGGGACGGCTTGTCGTATTGGTATTCTTCATTACTTAGTGGTGACCCAGACCAACGACTTTTTATTCTTTTTGAATTATTGGTGTAGAGCATGAGACGTTCCTGTTAATGATTGATGATATCGCTTGTCAAAAAAATCAAATGATCTATTCATCAAATGGTTCCCTGTTAACTTAGCTAAATATAGCATGGGAGACTTGGAAGTCAAACGATTTTAGAATTATAAAAGCCAAATCATTTATGTCAAACACCGGATACATCGACTAACAAGTACCTGTTTTCAACAATATGTATCTTATTGCTACTTCCTTACAAGAACATCTTCCAAGTCATATATGGGAGTTGGCGTTGATATGTTCTCCAGATCGAATGCAACTACTTCATTTCCAGCGTAGGTGATGTTGTATCCATATGTGCAGATGTCGCCGTCTGGCATTCGATCAAGGTCTTCATAGGCAATTAGTCTTTTCTGCGAATCGAATGCGTATGTTTTCAAGGTGTCGCCATAATTGATTTGGACTTTGTCACCTACATCGTCTATGGTAGCTTTCTGAACAAACCCACCGCAGTTGCCCTTCATTATTCTATCGGACATTCTGAACGTGTCGTATCCATTACTGGTGGATTCAAAATCAATGATCCCTCTGTCATCATTGATTTTGGTCATGAAAAAGTCGCTTATATTGACATATGATGATATGATGTTGTTTGAACTATTATGCTGTTGATAAAAATAAGCTCCACTCCCATTATTATAAAATGTCATTCTTCCTAATTCGTCAAATGTCTTTAGTATTTCATTTTCATATTTACTTTGGTATTTGTATTTAATAACATTTCCCTGTCGATCGAATTCCCAATAATGTTCAGCACCTAGCCTCTTTGACCTTTGGTATCCACTCCCTTTTTCGATGTTCACATGACCTAGTGGTATGCCAAAGTCAGACTCTAAAACGATCCACATCTCCGTCATTTTTCCTTCGCCATTGAACTGGGCGATTTCATCCCAGTCTACAGTGTGGAGATTGTTGATATAGTATTCATAAATGATTGATGGTTCATCGATGGTTTTCCAGAATCTATCTAGTGATATGACATTCATTTCTGCGTCCTATTCGTGTACATGAAAATATTCATTCACATGAATACTTCTTTATCATCTTCGTAAATATAGCATAGCTACTATTATTTTCAAACCTTTTGTGTGTTAATTGACTTACGCTTGCCTCATGCTATATTAAGAAAAGTCTAAACCTGTTTAGAGGAGTGGTAAATGAATATATCTAATTGGTGGCCAGCTATCAAGACGACGGATCTCACGGCTATTATGTCTCAACAGACTTTCGATTCATTGAACGATGAAGTTCCTACTGATAAGCACAAAGACGATATCTGGAGGCATAAATCGTCTGGAAAATGGATATTATTTTGGTTCGACGGCGGCATTCATTTTCGAGAGACATGCCATTGCGAGTCCGATAGGCTGAACTTCCAGTTGTTCCAGTGTTGCAGCCACTTTTTGTAGTCATCACATGCAGCATTGTACTTGCCCAGCAATCCGTCTTTCTCGATCACCTTGAAATCAACGCCGAACCGATTTAGTTCCTCGGCTGCAAGCAGTTGTCTCTTGCTCATGTCCATGACGGATTCCTCAACCGACTCCCTATCATCGTATTCGATATGTCCACGTTTGAGTTCGTGTGACATTTGCCACATAACCGCCCCAAGACCGTCAATGGTCAGGTAAAGCTCCAGCTCGCCATATGACTTCACTTTTTCCTTGAATTCATTCAGGTCCATGACTTACCTCAAGTGTGGTGATGATCATATCTTTCAATTGATTGATGTTGGTGGCCCTGCATTGGTTACCATTTCTTCCTGAAACCAGTACTGGGAAATCAATAATGCCCTTATCAATATCTGAACCCTCAATAACAATATCCAACTCTCGCCAGGCCCCACGTGTGATTGCACAGCTGACAATCTTTTCCGTAAAGGCACCAAATTCACATTCGGCATTCAATGTGTCAGCCACAGTGTGGAGAACTTCGCCAATTTCACCGCAGTCCAGTGGTGGCATTCTTTTGGCAACATCTTCAAGCAACTCCATGAAGCTTTTCTTGACGCGACGAAATTGAAAATCGTCATATGGGCGTTTCACGCGATAGTCTTTTAATTGAGATATAGATTGCCATTCAGACCATGCCCCCTCAAGTCCAATTGACCCGGTACGGCATCGGGACCTGAATTCCTCAGCCTTTTCTTCACGACAACCCTCCCATTCAACTGGAGTGTCACCCCTCTTCTTTTCCATGTTCTCCAGCCCGATTAATTCCAGCTGGGACATTTCCTTTTGACCTGAGCTGTAATACTCGGCCTGACGTAGGGAGCATCTTGCGAATTCAGCCAAATCCTTGATGGTGATGCCCTTTTCGTCCATTAATTCTCTGACTGTCTTACCCATCGCCTTTTCGCGGGCCCAGGGATATTGATGGCAGTTAAGGAGGGTGGTGATGGTGCTGCCACAGCGTTTACAGACATATATTCCGAAATCGTTACTAACTCCGGGGTCGTCACCATCGGCGGTGTACGATCTTTTTAACTCGGTATTCCCGTTACATTCTGATGATTTGATTAGTTCGTTATGAGTCAATTGCACTGTTCCTGGTATGATGGCACAGTCATAGTCTTTCATTCCGCTCTCCCTAGTATGGTGGGTTCTTCTTCGGTTAACTCTTCAATCTCGTCACAGGCATCTTACTCATCAAGTGATCCCGGTTTGAAAGTTGCCTTACACTCGAAAGACTTTAAGTTGTTCTCCCCGCCCCATTATACGCCTATTCCAACTTCCTTCCAACATTTGGACACGCATGCAGCGAGGTTCTCCGGAATATCAAGAAACTCATCCCTCAAGTAATCACTTTGCTGGTACTTATCAAATTCGTCCGCACGCTTAATCGCATCGTCATCCTTTTGGAAAATCTCAGGGTACCAATCCAGCACAGACTGAAGAGATTCCGAACTGTAAGCAAAAACAACCCCAGCATTAATCAGGGAAATCCTTTTTGAGAACTCTCTAAGCTGACCAAAAGTCACTCTTTCAGCATCAATAAGGGCAGTAGCAAGAACAGTGTCTACATTCAGAAACTTACACATTTTAAAGCCTCCAGCTTTCGGGTAGGTGAGAAGGGAAACCCTAACAGGTGCCGTCTGTCACTTCAAGTGATCCTGGTTTGAAAGTTGCCTTGCACTCAAATTCATCAATGGTCAGTTGAAACTCAACTTCCAAAGCATCAATGTACAGTCCGAATTCACCAAATGTGATCTCATGATCTTCCTTTTCTTCCAATTTCAGAAGATCGCCACATGAGATTCCCATCTTATCAGCCAAGTCCTTGGGTGAGATATCTTTCTTGAGACGCAGGGCTGACAATAGGCGGATCATTGACCTGGACTTGAACTTTCGTCGTGTTCTTCCGTACCCATTATCATCAATTCCAGTTTCTGCCATCACCTGCTGGAAGGCCTCCATAACTTCATCCTCGCATTCCTTTTCTCTGGCCCAATGATGCTGATAGCAGCCAAGGGGGGTGGTGATGGTACTGCCACAGCGTTTGCAGACATGCACTCCGTAATCACAATCGCCGGCCGTGTATGTTCTTTCAATCTCGGTGCTTCCTTCACAAGTTGATTTGATTAGGTCATTGTGATTCATTCTGCTCTCCCGGGGATGGTGGGTTCATCTTCGGTTAGTTCTTCCGTTTCGTCACAGGCATCTTCCAATTCAAGTATGCACTGGAGAAGTTGCTGACATTCACTGTCACAGCTGGCCATTGGATCCATTCGTTGTCGCCATTTCGTTGCAAGTTCCCTAAACTTCTGGGTCATCTTTAGACTCCTGCAGGTAAATGGGTTTTTCTTTTATGTGAACGTCTTGATCGGGGTTATAGACGGCAACTCCGAATCGGTAAAGTAATGAGAGGACAGCACACATGAGGATAATAACCGGGATGATATTGAAAAGGATGTGCGATGCCAAGTTCTTGGTGTTCATCGTGGCGATGTACAGGCAGTAAATAGCTGCCAGGATCAAGGTGATTGTAGTGAAGATTTCCATAAATCTCTCCTTTAGTGTTTCGTCACTATATACCGCATGTGGTGCGGATTCAAGCCGTCACGTGGAATAAATTCAACTTTGGAAATATCCCTTACCATTTTCCGTTCATGTTGATGAATCGGCTTGAATTGTATTGCAAGCATGTTATATTAGCCGAAGACAAGGAGACCATTATGAAATCAACAGAAAAGTTAATCGGGATCACCGAAGCACTGCTTGAATGGATAGACGCCGTTCCTGTCGATATGGAGTTGCCAGTGATGCCAGGTATTGATCGTGACTATGTCGAAGAGACGATTGCTGATGCCAAGGAAGAGGTTGGCCATGACTAAAATTTCCATCAGAACGTATATTTCCATCCTGTTTGCAGGTGGGGCACCATACGTGGCAATTCCACTGGATCTCAATAGGTTCTATAAGGAATTGTCAAAGACTGGGCTCAAAATTGATGTCGACCTTTGTCGGAGTGATGTCGGGGCCTTCATGGAATCAACCTATCACGATGATTCTGTCTTTTGCTCAGTGCTGCTGAATGGTGATGAATATGTTTATCCCGCCAAATTGAATAAGGCGAAGTTTGGTAGATCAGTGGTAAGTATACTTGACGATGAGCTTGTCGAAATTGCAAGGGAATATGTCGCAACCATGGACATTCAACTGGGAATCATGGAGGCTATTGTGGATCACTTGATTGATAAGCGTCTCAAATATTCCCAATATCTTGAAGAGACAGCCCCTTATCAGGATTTAGCCATCAAGCATGTTGTTGAACTTAAAAGGGAGATAAACCATGAATAACTGTTGCAAACTGTGCGGTAAGCAAAAGAAGGATCTGACCCAGGTTAGGCAGATGCAGACAAATGGAAACTCACTTCGTCTTGGGCTGGTCTGCGGTGAATGTTCTCGGAAGACATCTCCCCAGATGTTGATTCACGAATTGGCAAACAAGTTATTGAAAAGTAACTGATCATGGTAGATAGGAAATTTTTGGTAACTGGTGGACCAGTACATGCCAAGCTGGATGCCGTGAAGTATGTCACCAATCGCTTCAGGGGTGGCCTGATGGCCCTTCTGGCCGATCAGCTGGCAGAATTCGGTGACGTCACCTACCTCTGTTCGAAAGGTAGTGTGGAACCCAACAGTGACACCTGCAGGGTGATTCATCATGACGGCTTTCATGATTATCGCAAACTGGTGAGTGAGTTGGCCCCCGATGCGGATGCCGTCATTCTCGGCGCTGCGGTAGCCAACTTGATTCCCGTGTGCTATCATTCGTCTTCAGGGAACGAGGTCACGATGCCGCTGGACGGTAAGTTTCCAAGTCACGACTATAGCCCTGGAGACATCATCCATATGGATTGGCAGATCGCCCCGCGGATTATTGACGAGGTGAAGGCAAGCATGAAGAAGGGAGCTCACCTGTTTGGATTCAAGCTGTTGAAAGGGGTTCCTCACGAGGAACTGAAAACGGCTGCCTATGGCATCCTGCTGGAAAGTCGTGCGACCACCGTCTTTGCCAACGATGCCTCCGACTTAAAGAGCGTGTATGCCATCACGAAGGATCGGGGGGAACATCCCATGCCCCGATCCAGAATGCCACAGTTCATTATTAATCGGATGGACGAGTCCTTCTATCGAACCGAGGTGATCCCCGGTAAGATTGACGGCAGTCACTGGCACCTGATTCAGGGACTTGCCGAGAAGTATCGTGTCAATTATCCAGAATCGCAAAATGGCATGGTCTTTGGCACAATTGCCTGTCGTATCGGCAATGGCAGTTTTGTGTGCACTGGCCGTGGTAAGCGGGAGCTGGATGAGATTGCCGTGGTGGACATGGTGGACCATGACACTAGGACGGTTTGCTCGGTCGGTAAGAAGGCCACTTTGAACGCCCCCCTGATTGACCATATATTCAAGACTGTGGCAAATGCCCATTATGTGGTCCACTTCCATAGACAAAGCAAGGGGCTTCCCACCTATGCATATGCCACCCCTGGCACAGTGGAAGATAGCATCAGGCAAATCAAGGGCAGTTTCAACGTTGAGAATCACGGGTCGTTCCTGATTTTTACGAGAGACACATTGAAAGATGAACCGAGACTTATTCTGGAGTGACCATGGACTACCCAGATCATGAAATATATAATCAGCTGTATGCCAAATACCTAGATCGCCGACCTGCCAGCAAACTTGTCGATTTGGCCGGGGACCTGGACGAGAAGATCGTGATTGATCTCTGTGGTGGTGCAGGCGAGATTGCTGCTCTGTCCGCCCAAAGAGGTGCAGCTTATGTTGAGCTTGTGGACGAATGCCACAAGATGATTAAGCACACAAGCATGTGGACTGTCGGTGTAGAAGTGCGTGTAGATTCTGTAAGGTCTGCTCTTGAGCTAATGCGATGTTCGTTACCCAAGGTGGACGTGGCATTTTGCCGGCAGGCAGTCAATTACTGGCTCAATGAAACAACCGTGTTTCTATTGTCTCAGGTCATGCAATCAGGTGGCTTGTTCATTTTCAACACGTTCAACCAGAAACCATCATCTGGAATAGTGTTGAAGAAGTACTTTCATGATGGATATGAATTCATGGAGATTCACCAGATGGTGGACGACATGGTTCATCATGTTCAGGTGCGTGCTGGGTTACCGCCTCATAGCACCAGTTTCAAGTGGATTTCGCGTGACAGGTTCCATGAGTTACTATCCCCCCATTTCGAGATTGAAGAAATGGTGGATTGCAACACAAGTATTTACATATGTAAAAACCATTAACAGGAGTGATAAAATGGCTAATCCCATCCTTCCAGAAGACATTGAAGGCAAATGGAAGAACAACCTGCCAGATGAGGTGATCCATGTGTTCAATGAGTTGATCGTGGAAAATTGGAAACCGAGAAAAAGTGCCACGGTCACTTACTTGGAAGCGGCAAATAGAATTGCATCCAGGCTGGATATACCTGTTAGTCTTGTCTATGACAAGAGCTATCTGGAAATTGAAGAGGTTTTTCGTGAAGCAGGCTGGGATGTGGAAGTTGATACGCCAGCTATCAATGAAGCGTATGAGGGATATTTCGTCTTTAGTAAGCCTAGGGTGCATAAATCATGAAAAGATGCAACCATCCTGGGTGTGCAAATCATATCAGTCATCCATGTGAAAAGTGTAGCCGCATTGGTGGAGTCCATCGCAGGCCGGCACTTACTCATTACATTGTGAAGCTACGTAAGCTTCATAAGATGATCAAGGATGGGACTGGTGAAAGTCCATATGCGGAGATCATTCGTGAGGATATGGATGAGTTATGGAAGGACATGGACGAGGATGAGATGGAGTTCTCCCGCGAAGTGTCCCAGAAGTTTTATGACGGGATAACTCCCATTAGCACTTGACATTGAGGTCTATCGGGCGCCCTGCACCGTTGAACATCATCCCGGCGAATGGACTCTTTCTCAGCACCGGTTTCTTGGCGAATGTAATCTTGGCGGTGCACACCCCGTCGTTGGCCCCCTTACCTGGCCGATCCATGTCACTCAGGGATTCCCTGACAGTCATATTTCTCTGGGACTTATCGGGGTATAATGGCTTACGTTCCAGATTACCTATGATAATCGTCCTCTCACGCTTCTGCGGCACTAGGTGGTCGGCGGCATTCACCACCATGCATTCCACATGATATCCAGCATCACGATAGGTTTTGAGAAGCTTGTTCTTGATGTCGGTGAATTTCTTCAACCTGCTAAGGGCGGCCACATTCTCCATAATGAACACCTTGGGCATCTTACCAAGGACGATTCTTTGGAATTCCCAGATCATCTGACTTCTCGGGTCATCTGGATCCATCTTGCCGGCGATCGAGAATCCCTGACATGGTGGACCACCAAATATCAGGTCACAATCGGGAATATCCTTGACATCAATCTCGGTGACATCCGTTCCGCATATGTGATTGCCGATATTGTGCCGGTATGTCTTGCGGGAATCCTCGTCAATGTCGTTGGCGAAGACTATGTCGAACTCTGCGTATTTGATACCGAGGTCCATTCCGCCAGCACCGGAAAACAGCGATACTGCTTTTCTATTCATGTTTCTCTCCTTGATGATATGTGAATATAGTGTCTGCCAAGTAAAAAACAAATGTGTCGAAGCTTGACTTTCATCGTTATTATGCTATGTTTCTGTAATCTATAACGAGAGGTCGAACATGACTCAACCGAATACAAAAGATCTTGACCCAAGAATCCAAAAGATTCGAGACTTGAAAGGAGAGCTGCAAAATAGTTTTGACAATCTCATGGAATCCTTTGTCGAAACTGAAGATGGGATATGCCTCAGTGATATGGAGTTCTGTCTCATTGAGCATGTGGCCGTTTGCCAAGAACTGATGCAACAAACATAGGGAATTTCAAAATGTTCATTCCAAGAGGGCAGAGGATTTTGATATCATCAAACGTCATATCTGTAAGCTTGTAAATACTGAGAATAGGAGAATGTCATGAGGCTGATTCGTTTTATTGTTCAAGTGTTCAATCAACTTACCTGCAAGCACCTGTTCACGATCCAGTGTGTTGACACTGGCGGAGTTTCTCACTTCTTTGGCCGCTACAAATCTATTGTAGTGACGAGCCACTGCGTTCTATGTAAAAAGGTTGAGCAGCGTCACCTAGTGGTTAAAAATGATGAAGCTGGACGTATGCTTAGGAATTATGGATATGTTCCAGAATTGTAGTTTAATGGAGTAGTACATGCCTTTGTCAGGGATAATTTTCTTCAGTAGTGGACTTGACTTATAATTCTTACATGCTATATTTTACTTATTAGTATGAAGTCTAAAAGGAGAACTCCATGAACAAGGTAGATGAATACATCCTGGAAAAATTGATGAAGTATCCTAAGTTGTATGAAAATCGCACCCAAGTACTTCATAAAATGTTTTTCGTCAATGGCAATGGATTGGAATGGGTGGATGGTGAGTTGTGCCACGACCATAAAGATGACGGTCGTAAAAACCAAATATCTGTCGATGAAGCAATGAAGAGGCTGCAGACTGAAGGGGAAATAAAGTGTTCATGTGGGGGATTTAGGAAATATCCTTCTCAAGAGTTGATCATGGCAATTGAAAGGAAATTGAAAAAATGATCCAGAGAATATGCAATGCCGAACCCCTGCTTTTGATGAATTCAGCATTTTGTTTCTATATTGCCATCAAGTGCATCATTACACTGTTAACTATGAAAAACGACTAACGGGATTAGTACAATGTCAATTACCACTGTTTATACTGGCGAAGATTTACCTAAGGAATACAGACGGACTATTTTCCTCGCCGGACCCACTCCTCGTTCAGAAGATGTTAAGTCTTGGCGTCCAGCTGCTATTAAGGCCCTACAAAGCGTAGGGTATGATGGTGTAGTATTAGTTCCTGAATTCAGGGATAAAGTAGTTCCAAGCTATGATGGCGTTGTTGAATGGGAAACTAAGATGCTGCAAGAATCTGAAATTATCCTATTCTGGGTCCCTAGAGATTTGGAAACAATGCCAGCCTTTACTACGAATGTTGAGTTCGGTCTTTGGCTCTCCAGTGGCAAGATGGTATATGGTCGTCCTGATTCCGCAATAAAGAATCGTTACCTTGACTTCCATTACAAAAGGGTCTATCAATGCGATCCTGAGACTACGTTGGAAAAGACGGTGTTGAAGGCAGTAGATAAATTCAGTCAAGGGATGAGTGAACGAAAATGAAAGTAAATGATTTCAGCAGAATTGTCGTTGATCTTAGGTCTTTGGCCGATTCCTTGGCTGATCTTGGTTTCATTGGTGATGACTCAAATCAAGATCCATGCTTTACTGATGGAGAAGATGGGTTCGAAAGATGCATCTATGATGATGATGGACATTTACTCTGGGGGTATACGATTACCATGGAGAGTAATGACGCCGGAGAAATTGAATTATCAATAAGCATCTTGGACTCTCAATTCAGTTATGTTTCGGATGCCATGAAATCATTTTGTTTCGACCTAGATTCTGAACTGGAAGATATCAAGAAACAGATCGAGTCGTCCCTTGATGTTCAGTCCAGATTGGTGCAAAAATGATAGTCGGTAGAATTGATCTTGAGTCACTGCTGCAGTGCAAGCAGATAGCAGACTTGGTCGGTCGCGTAAATGTGTCCCCAATCGAATCAGGTGTGCTCATAGCCACATTGGACGATGGCAGATTGCACTTGGAGTTCGAATGGGTGGGGGAGAAATCTTGGGAAGTGTTCTTTATGGATCGTCAGATGAAAGATGCTAAATTCTGGAATTGGCACACTGATTCAGACATGCCGTCTGAAATCATTGAAATCTTGCATCTATTTTAACTACCTTGATTCTGGATGGTAGGTAAGTAGGTGAAACATGGTAGAATATTGAATACGGAATAGAAACTTAAGACATCCGGATTCAAATTATGCCGATATTGCCACAGTATATGGGCGGCGTCATAATGATAAGCAATAAATGCTATCAATATGCAGGTCCTATCGTTGCACCAGCTGACACCAGCCCTGGTTCTGTTACGGGATCATTTGCAGACTGTTCATTATGCAAGGGTGCATCTTCATCTTCGTCCATGTCATTGTCTAATTCGTCTAGTAGCAGCAGCTCTTCCAGTAGCAGTAGCAGCAGCTCTTCCAGTAGCAGTAGTAGCAGCTCTTCCAGTAGCAGTAGTAGCAGCAGCTCTTCAAGCAGCAGTAGTAGCAGCAGCTCTTCGAGCAGTTTTTCGAGCAGCAGCTCTTCGAGCAGCAGTAGTAGTAGCTCCTCGGCAGGAGAGCTGTATTACTGTCTTAACGTCTGGATAGGACCCGGGGATATTTGCAATAATCTTGGGACCAGGCTCGCGTTAATGGAAGGGTGGTGCTTCAGTGAAAGCTTCCTGGCCGGTAGATGTACGCCGTACCCACCAGTGGCCGGTGGCTGCATAGCCTACGAGTACGATGTGGGACC
>Ga0210003_1002422_pt1 | contig 15775 bp, 14 predicted proteins | sample LantaG_FD_182804 | JGI IMG/M metagenome (GOLD analysis project Ga0210003, IMG submission 182804) | Deep subsurface microbial communities from Baltic Sea to uncover new lineages of life (NeLLi) - Landsort_02402 metaG (SPAdes) (version 2) | ecosystem: Environmental > Aquatic > Marine > Oceanic >...
TCTTTCGGTGATACTATATTTAGGGCTTTGAATGCGAGTTTTCCGCAAGGCGAATGGCATCGGATTGTTGTTACTAAGTCTGGAACGACTTACAAATTATACAGAAATGGAACGTATGTCGGATCAGATACCAGTGCTCAGACCTGGACAGATAGTGACGATATAGCTATTGGGGCTTTTCAAACAGATGGAAACTACGGAACCAAAGGTATAATCGACAATGTAATGATTTACAACCGTGCCCTTTCCACATCCGAAATCGCCCAGCTTTATACAAATCCGTTCGGCATGTTCGAGCGAGATGAAACTATTTTATGGCAACCAGGTGCAGGAGAACCACCAGTAGGTAATCCAGGAATAATGACCACCTGGGGTGGTTATTGGGGAGCAACATATTAGGAGATTAAAATGAGTGAAGATCGTCCGTATATTTCGTATCCCTTTACGTCGCCAAGAATGAATCAATCCGTTCCACCGACTCAAGTTAAGGTGGGGTCGTTTGGACGATTATCTGGCGTAGATGGCCGTTATAGTGGCTGTCTAAGAAAATATTTTGGGAACAAAGAGGTTCTTGATTTAGACGACGTTACTGGATTAGGGGATATTGATGCTTACAACGGCCCCGACTATTTCAAAGCAGTCACCTTTCAAAAGAAGGATACGTCCACAGTATATCGAGGTTTTGTAATTCGATGGGATAGTCAAGACTCTACGGCCAACGAACAAATTGATTTAGTTTATACCGCAGATAATGGAAGTACGTGGAGCGTCCTTGCAATATGGGCCGCAGGAACTTCGATTACCTCATCTCTTGAAATAGACTGTACTGTGGATCGTGGATTTTTAATGATAGCGGTAGACACCAAAGATACAAAGACAATCTATTGGAATGGAACGTCACTTGTTTCTGTTACGTCTGGCCCTGGTAGTTTCTCCGCAGAGCTTGGGGCGATGACGCTTAGTTCTACGGCGGTCGATACGAGTTATCAGTTAAACGGGGAAGGAACATATCAAGTTGCTTATCGGTTTTACGATTCTACTCGGGGAATATATAGTGCTTTAAGTGACCCCTTAACAATACATCTTTCTCACTTTGAATATACAAAAGCAACAGGTACTATCAGCTTATCCTCCGCAGGGGGGGACTCTGGGTTAATGGTTGAGGGGGATATTTTTACAATCAATAGTCGAACTTACGAATATATTAGTTCGGGAAGTGATGTTACGATTGCTGCGGCTGCGGGGGCCACAATAGCATTACACGCTTCGGCCTTGGCAGATGCAATCAACGGAGATAGCAGTGCGGTGGTTGTTGCTTCGGCACAGGCTACAAGTGTTCTCTTGGAATCGAAGATAAGGGGCTCCGGGGGAAATGCTTATACCTTAACGAAAACCGAGGTTGCCCCTAATCAGGACGATATATCCGTTTCAGGGGCATTATTGACAGGGGGGGGATTTGCGACCACCACTGCGGAGGCTCAGTGTAAAGCTGTAATTGATTTTCCGGCAAATGATGCTGTTGTTAGTAGTAAGGATTATGACGATTTTAACGCTTTATTCGATACAGTTGACATATTCAGAACTATTAATTTGGGAGATACTGGAACCACTGCGGGGGCTATCTTCTATTTGGAGCAAACAATCGCTAAGACGGGTAACTGGGCCACGTCTGGAACTTGGGATTCTTTACAAGCAACAATAGGCACATTAGTTGACCAGGCTCTTCCTTTTCAAGCGGTGTACGATCCGGAAAAAGATATAGTGGCGTCTCCTCCGAAGAGTGGAACTATTGGTCGATATGAAGGACAGACGTATATGGCACAGGCGGCTTCGGTCGATGGGGGATATGATACCTTATTTAGTAGTGCCGAACATACTGCGGCTCCCGATTATTTTTCTACGTATAATCGTAGGATAGGAGACCCTGAGGACGGAAGACCCCTTCGATTTATCCCTGCGGGGGAATCTATGTTTCAACTTAGTTATAATGCAATAGTTCATATTTTTAAGTCGGGAAAATTACGGCCTATTCAGATTTCTCGACTACATCGAAAAAAAGGAATTGTTGGAAAAGAGGCGGCTCATTCCAGTGGTAATAGTATATTTATGATTTCTGGTCTCGGTCTTTCTATTCTGAATGCAACGGACGGGGGTATGGGGGGAATCTCCGCAGCCGATAGGGTTATCTTTGATGATTGGAAGTCAGACTTGGCGACGGTTAAGAGTGGGTTTGATGCTTTGGCTAATGCGTCTTTCTTTCTTAACCCCACTCGGGAAGAAATGATCGTAGTGTGGCATTCCACACAGGTATGTACTTTATTGGACGGAGCCAACTTTGTAGGACTTTCTGAGGGGCCGGACATCTCCGCAGGGAAATTGGCCCGGGTCTTCTTTGTTACGAAGACAGGGTTGATTGTTTCCCCGGATACAATATCGGCAGGGTCGGGAACGATGTGGGATATTTCAGCCGATTATACCATAAACGGAACGGCCACTTCTACGGGGGCGACGTTGACAGACGCCAATGCTACGCTTCACGCTGATATGGTGGGGGCTAAGTTATACGTCTCTGCGGGGGAAAATGCTGGTTTAGGAAGAACGATTGCCACTATTAATAATACAACCAAAGTTGTTACCTTTACAGCGGCCTTTCCTTATGATATTTCGACCGGGGATACCTACGCTGTTAGTCCGGTTCCGTTTTCGTTACGGGCGTGGCCAGTTCAGGATGAGAATATATCCCGGTTTAATCGTTGGGTTATTGCCGGGGTATCCCTTAAATCTCGAAAATTGGACGGGTTTACGGACATATCAAATGACTTTTGGCGTGTAGGAGCGTATAGGAATGGTAGTACAAGCCTTGAATCGGCGGTTGCTTACGTAGATGTTGATACTGACCCCCACGACTCTGCGGAGGCTTTGAATCTACATGGAATAGACCTTGAGCCTTATATTGAGCAGATTGCGTCTGGGGTTGAATTTGAATTAACGGACGCAGAATTTAATCTCAGTTTATCGGACTCCAGAAGGGACTCTTCATAAAAAAAGGTATTGACAAAATGAAAGAACCTGTTATAATAGATTAGTAAGGGAATGTATAAATAAAGGGTGCTTTATGGCTATTACAACTCCAACATCGACGACTTCTCCGACGACCACTCCATCGACGGGGGGTTTGAATTATGCGGATTATCTCAAGAAGGTTCAGACTGCTGCGGCTTCTACAAAACAGGTGTCCGGTGTAGATACGTCTAAGGCAACAGAGGCAGCAAAGGCGGTGGGGGCAGGATTAAAAGGTACGTATGCACAACAGGGTACGGCTGCGATACAGAATTATCAGCAACAGGCAGCGGTTACTCAAAAGGAAGCTACAAAAGCCGCTACCGGACTTGAGATGGTGGGGGCTTCTACGATGCAAGGTATGCAGAATCTGGAAGCTCTTCAAGGGTCTATTCGGGCTAAAGCTCAAAGTGTAAGTGAAGAATGGGGAGCGGCGGCGGAGAAGGCCGATGAATATGTTACGGCGGCTCGGAGTAGAGTTGGGGCGGTGTTGGCTAAGATAGATGAAATTAATGAGCAAATTGGTATTGATCGAGATTTTGCCAAAGCTCATTCTATGCAAGTAGCTGTTCAATCTTCTATCGGAGCGATGAAAACAGAGGAACGTAATATCGCCGAGAATTATGGTGTGGATAGTAAAGAGTATCAGCAATTTCAGGAAAGCAAAAGAACATCTCTTGCTACACTACAAAGTAGTATCCATGCCAACTATGCTCAACTTCAAGAACAGCAAGGCATAACGTATCTCAATACAGTTAGTGACGCTTATACGAAATCTAATATGTATGTAGGATTTCAAGAGCAGCAGCACGTCGAAATGCTTAAATTCAAAGAAGAATCCAAAAATGCCTATGCTTTACAATCGGCTCAACTTGAAGTATCTATCGAACAGCTAAAGATGTCGGGAATGGAAAATCTTGCAAATTGGATAATCGAAACTCCGACATTCTCCGTTGATTCGACGCCGATGATTGCCTTAATTAGTGATTTGGTTAGCACTCAAAAGGCTAACGAACAAGCGTATGATGCAGCTAATCCTACAAAAGCAAAACCACTTTTATCCCCATCGAGTGGGTGGTTAAATAGCGGAGAATATAATCAATATCAAAGTGGCGTTAGTCGAAGAGAAAGAGAAGCCAGATCAAGAGCATTATATTAATAGATAGGTTATAATATGGCAAGAGGACAAGACGCACCGACAAGAACAGGCGGGGGAATTGACCCTTACGTTCAGTCGTCTATGCAACAAAATAAACAACTGGCCGGTAACAGACTTACGACTGCTATGCAGGAAAAAGGAGCTACGGAACGAGCCAATATAGCAAGTGGCACGCAGTTAAAATCTCAGCAAATGCAGAGCCAAACAGCCTTACAAGTAGAGGCGGCACGATCTGCTTCGGACGACAAAAGGGCTGCGGAGGCCGAACGTGGTAGACGAGAGGATAATGAAGTAACCGAAAGATTAGCCGAGGCTAACCAATTATTTGAAACTAAAAGAGATAGCCTCCGCAAAGAACATGAATTACTCCTCGAACAAAATAGAATGGACGAAGCTGAAAAGGTTAGAATGCAACGCAAAGATTTGGCTTTTTTAGAAATGGAGATTGCGGCAGACGCTGCGGATAGAGCAGCTAATGTAGATTTATCTATTGCTAAGATGATGGTTACAGGGGATGCTGATAGAGAAAAAATGGTAACCACAGTAGCAGAAGAAGGAAAAAAAGAGCTTAAAAATCAACGTGTTCATGCTAAAGTAATGGAAGATGTCACGAGACGCATTAAATTAGATAAAAGATGGGATTTTCCTGTTAGAGAACCTCGTCCGGCTTTTCGTGGTGCGGGGGCTGGAATGACTTATGCTCTTCCAAAAGAGGATGATTTATTCGATCCTGTAGGAATTATGCAGGATCAATTGGTAAAATATAACCCTAATCTGGAAGTTGCTAATTTGAATATGGATAATATTCATAAACTTGAACAACAACTCGTGGATAAGAAGATAAGGCCGGAAGATATTAGAAGTACTTTTGGGGCTGTTATGGCAATGAGAGATGCATTAACAGAAAAAGCTCTCGGAGTCTCAACTAAAAAAGAGGCCGACTTTTATCGCAAACAAATTCAACTAACTGAGGATGCAGAGGAGTCCTTGCTTTCTCTTAAAAATAGTAAACGTTTATTAAAGGATGAAAAGAATCAGACAGTTAGTTTTGCAATTTGTTCCGCACTTGGGGGGGTATATCCCGAACTTACTACAGGAAATAAGGTAAATAAGCTGCGAGAGTCGGGAAAGAATTGGGATGAGGTTATTGATGATTTAACAAAGAGTCGAAAAGCTTATCCTACGGCGGAGATTCGTCCGGGTATGTCCCCGTATGCCGTACAGTTAAGAAACGATATGAATGCAATATTTGAACGTAAAGGAGTCGAATAATGGCACTTCCCGTTATAGCCGCTAAGTTTGCAGCCTATCTTGTTAAAGTGGGTATTTCTACAGTTATGGCCAAAGCCGCCGCTAAAAAAATAGCAGGTGTAGCTACAAAAGCTTACAAGTCTAAACATTTTTGGCCTGGTGCAATGGGGGCTGGTTTTGTAGGGCAAACAGGACTCTCAGAATTAGGACGGGCCGGGGAACGTAAACTAACCAAAGAGCAGATGGAACTACAGAATATGATGGGGGTTTCATCTGCGGAGGTAACAAAGAAATTAACGGCGGAGTCTAAGGCTAAGACAAAAGAGTATGTTAAGGCTCTGCTTGCCGCCAAGAGAGATGAGCAGAGTAAAGAACTTGATCGTACAATGATGGAATCTTTTATGTCGAGTCAAGATCGTCAAATGGCTATGGCTATGCAAGCAATAAAATCACAGAATGCCCCGAGAACTGGCGGGATGACTAATGTGTTACGGAGTACATTCTAATGGCTCACAATCCTGAATTAGACCCTTTATATAAAGATATGCTTACTAAAACAGGGGCCTCCTCCGGGGGTTTAATGGGTAAAGTTGCTAAAGGGGCTAAGAGATTCGGCCCGGAAATGATCGGGTGGTATCTTCTCGATAAATTTTTATCTGGTCGTCATGAGAAAAAAATGCAAGATATTCAGATGCAGGGGATGAGAGAAGGGGCCGAGGCCTCTTCCGCAGAGAATCTTTATTATCAGGCTTCCTTACCACAAGCACAACAAGAAGAGGAAGTAGCAAGGTCGGCCTTGCTTAGTCAATTGTCCGGTGGAGTAATAGGCCCCAGTTTAGCCAAGGGGGAGCGGATGATAGGAGGATAATAATTTATTTTTCTCTTGACTTTCTGTTTTTATTATGGTATAATATATTTTGATTGTTGAGTTCGAGGCAACGAAAGTTGGGGGTGAACGCCCGTAGGTCATAGGTTCTTAAATGGATTGCCCCTCGCGAATTTTTTTATTTAAGAGGAGAAAAAATATGATAACACAGTTATTTTATTTATTGGGTAATTCAGTTGTAGTAATTATTGTGAGTTGGTTTGCTTTTATTCTTTCTATCATTAATTTAATTAGAATAGAAAAAATGGAGCAAAAAGATAAAATTAAATCTAAAGGAGGAAATGGTTACGCTTTTATATTAAAAGATGCCGCAAGACCCGTCGGCTTATTAACAGATTACCCCCCAAAAAATAAGAAGCAGGGAGATAAAAATGAATGGAAATATTCCGTGTTTGAAACTGTAATTCAAGCATGTACCCGAGGGGATATTAGTCTTAATAATTGTCTTGCTATTAAAACTCTTTTAGGAGGACAAGAGGTTATTCGTCCAAAGTATCGAGATTTAATTATGTCAGAGGAAGAATATGAAAGACGAGTTTCTTTAGGTTTAATTCCGAGTGTTGAGGATGTAATGAATGGTTATTACAAAAAAAGAGGAGGATAAATGTCACAGTATGATCCTAATGACGACGCCCCTTATGGATTAGCCTCCGCAGATTTCCCCGTTACGTTTTATGACCGCCCCCAGTTGATGTTTTCTAATTTATTAAAGGGGGACGTAGACGGAATGACCCGGGCTATGCTGTCCCCGGACACCCTTTCTCCATCACAATTAAAGTCCGTGACGGATCGTTTAACAAAAGGGAAAAAGCAAAATCCCCTTGTTAAAACAGTATTAGACATAGCCACAAATCCTCTTGTTATTTTAGGTCTACTTGTAGGGTTAAAATATCCAATGGGTTCGACTAAAGTTCTTTACAATATACGAAAAGGGTTACTTCCTAAGTCCGCAGCAATGTCAAAATTTATGGGGGGATTGCATGGGGCAATGCAGAAACTTAGAACTGTTCCCGACGCATTTGAAACATTATGGGACACAACAAGAGCAACTGCCGATTTTGTAGCTGATCATGGGCCAAAATTTAATGCTGCTTTTGTTAATGCGGGGCCGATTTCCAAAGCGGAGGGGGTTCTTATTTCTATGCGTCTTGATGGACTTGATAAAGTATCTCATGGAATGATTAAACTTTTACAGGCCGAGCCAGAATATCTTTCTTTTTTTGGAAACAAGACTGTTCCTATCGCCGCCAATTTACAAAAAAAAATGTCTCCTAAATTAATAAGTGTTGCGGATAAACTTAGTAATGCTTATAAAGGGGTTTGGAATAAATTAACTGTTGACCCGGAAAAATGGGGTCGAATAGAAAAATCCCTTGAAAAAAAAGGGTATCAAATAGGGGGAAAAATTACAACCTTTCATCCTCATAACGGAGAATTTAATAAGTATTATAATACTGCACTACGAGGCTCTAACGGGGTAGAGTATCGTCGTCATTTACGGAGTAATGTAGTTAGTAAAATTGGGCCTCACGAAATAAAACGTGAGGGGGAAATGTTTGCTAAAATAGATGATTTAATATTAGGAGAACAGGCGGGGGCTATTCCCGCTGGATTTAATGAAAAAGTGATACAGCCCGTCTTAAATAGGTGGACGCAGGAAGCCACTATGGTCGTAGGAACTATGTGGGACGACGTATCTAAATTAGGTTTATCCTCTATAGACGAACAGGCAGAGTTTATATCTCGGATGACTGAGTATTATACTAAAGGGCCGGGGAAGAAATTAAATCTTGTAGCTCGATTGGGAGACGCTAAACGAGCAAAAGAAACAATGGGAGCGATGGCTTCTGCTTTACAAGATGCTAAAATAGGCGGAACGGTGCAAAAGGAGCTTACAGAGATAGGGAAAGTTTTGGCTACCCCAGGACAATATTCTCTTGATCCGTGGAAAACAGCACAGCGGTATGTTAATTCTGTGTCGTCAGATTACGCTTATCACGGACTCGGGGGGGCGGAAAGAGTACAAAAAATAATAGATACTCCCGGCATATTCAAAGGGGCTGCACATTTAGAATCCTACTTTTTAGATGATTTAGTTCCTCATGTTTTAGGGTATAAAGCATGGCCTCAAATGCAACGATCTTTAAGCGACACAGTACGAAAAGATAAGATTTTAGGGTGGTTAAAGCATCCTATGGTTGAGAAGACTATCGGGGCAAAAAATAATAAACTTCTTACCGATTACTTTTCTAAGCCCGGTTCATTGTCTCAAGATGCTATAGGTGGACGAGTAGCTAATTGGTTTCATTTATCTACTCTCGGATTAAATTTTTCTGCTACATCCGCTAACTCTATGCAAACATTTATAACAACAATGAATAATGTAGGCCCCAAAGGAATTTTAAGGGGTCTTCAAGGTGTCGGAGGAGAAACAGGGCTACTAAAAAAAGCATCGAAATATATGGGACTACGATTTAAGGGTATTACAGGTGATGCAGCTTTTAATACGGCTTTTCCCGAGTTCGTAGCGGAACAAGGAGCATGGAGTAAAACAACAGAACGATTGTTATCCGGGGATATTGCATCTTCGGGAATGTCTAAGTTATTCAAAGCAAAAGGTGTCTGGGACAAAGTAAAAGGAGCTATGATGGCTCCTTTTTCGGGAACGGAAGCGGGGAATCAACTATTAGCCTTCTATTCTGGACGAAATCAACATATATTTGAGAACGCTGCAAACTTAACCTCCGCAAGTTCAAGGGCTTCTGTAATGGCTAATGCGAGTAAGGCGGGGGGTTCTTTGGCTTTATTAACTCAATTTGCAGGGGGGCCTTTGGGTATTCCGGCTTCAATAATGAATATGAATCCGGTATGGCGACAATATATGCACTTTCCTATGCGTTTTATGTCCTTTTTGCATGGCTCTTTGCGAATGGGGGCCGATCCCAGCAAATTAGATTGGGGGACAATAGGGCGGGTTATGTCGTCTTCTGCCGCTATGTATATTGCTGGTCGTAATATGCTTGGTATGGATTTAAGTCGCGGCTTAGTCGCTGGGGCGTTGCCTATACCGGGGTTTGAAAAAGCCCCATTCTATCCTTTTCCTTTTGTACCCCCCGCAGCATCAATTATAGGAGAAGCCGGGCGTTCTTTGCTTACAGGTAATACTCAACAACTCGGAGCTACGGCGGCTATGCTTTTCCCGGGGGGAACGGCGATTCGTAGAGCATATAAAAGTTTATCCCCTCGATATGCGGATTATAAAAATGCTTCTGTTGGGGGAGAAATATCTCTTTATAATAACGACAAGGCTCTTATGGGGAAACTATCCCCAATGGCACTTACTCTCAAAGCAATAGGACTGCGACCGCAATCCATCTCTGCGGAGGCTGGAGCGGCTAAGTGGATACTGTCACAAAGAGACAGGATTAGGAAATTTCGTAGAGATTATACACAAGCATTATTTGAAAATGATTCGACCCGAGCCGACAAAGTAAACAAAGAATTTCAACGAGTTTATCCTGAGTTCGGGCCATTGAAAATAAAGAAGTCCGACATAACCGCCCTTGAAAATAGACGAGAGATTAGCCGCCTACATCGAATAGAGCGTGGAATATCTAAGGATTATCGGCCATTGTTCTCCTCTATAATTGGTGAAGCGGGGCTGGCCCGGATGACCGAAGATATTCAATCAAGCCTTTCTGATAAATATATGATCCCCCAGTAGTTTTTCTCTTGACTTTCCTCCGCAGAAGTGGTATAATACACAGTATTGAATAGTCGGGGCGGAAGAAGTTAGTAGCCGAAGTGCCCTGTAGATATACAGGCCGTGAAGTCCGCCCCGGCGACATTTTTAATTAAAGAGGAGAGATAATGTTAAGAGTAATTAAAAATCAGAAGTATCAAACAGAAAAAGAAGTAGAACGGGCTGCAAAAGGAAGGCGTAAAGTTGCTATTCGTAGTTCAGTTCGGCATTGGAGAGAGCTTGCAACAGCACCGGTGAAAGACTTGCTTTCAGACGGTTATCCGAGACTTACTCTAAACGAATGTGCCTTGTGTGTGCGATACGATATAAATCGCACAAAATGTCTGTTATTTAAGAAGCTTGGCAACAAAAAATGTTATCAGAAGGGAGAATTGTATAACAAAGCCCGTGCAATACTTAACAACTTAAAATATGGGGAATCCGTTGATAAATCAACCCGTGACGCAAACATCAAACATTTCAGAAGAATCGCTGAAAAACTAATGAATGTTTTGATAAGCTGTTTGGAGAGGTAAAGATGGCAAATTTCAAGAACAATCCAAGTAAACCGTTTATAGTAAAAGGACCGAACAAAATCCGGACACGACTGTCGATGCACGAAAAATATGAGGCAATAAAATTTACTCAAAAATATCCGTTTGGACATCAATTTAATAATCCTTTTTATAGACCTGAAACATCAAAGGTTAAATCCTTTTTCAAATCGGTGTGGTCGAAGATTCGAGGAAAAAAATAATCTTTTTGGAAGGAAAAAAAAATGAAATATAGAGTAAGGTATCGTATATTATTTTGGTTAATGAACAGCCTTTCTTTTGTGGAGATTAGTCGGGTACTATTTGATTGGAAAAGGGTTCATCGAAAAATACAGGAGAAAGAAATGAAAAAAGTGTATGGTAACAGTGATCTGCTCCCCGTCTTAAATTTAGGATGGGTAAAATGTCCTCATTGTAATCAAAGGATGAAACTTACGGGAAATATTTTTGGGTTTTCTTGTCATTATGACGGAAAGAAATAATGATAGAATTTGATTCCCATTCTGAGTGCCAACTTTGTCCTCTGCATCAGTCCGCTATCAGTCCCGGAATCCAGACAAGGCGATGGGGCGGCGGTACAGGAGAAACAAAGGAAGACTTGGCTATACTATTCGTCGGGCAAAGTCCGGGTTTTAAGGAAGATAAACAAGGGGAATCTTTTATAGGTTATACTGGAGACCTCCTTTCCGAGATGTGTATAGCCGCAAACCTAAAAGAATATGGCGATATTTATTTAGCCAATGCTTGCCGGTGTAAGCCTCCGCAGGGGGCTGATGTTTCGATGGGTCAGGTGAAGATTTGTCGTCAACATTTGGTGGAGGATGTTGCCAAGTTATATGAAGTTTACGATGAAGTCGTAATCGTAGCATTGGGGGCAAAGGCGTGTTGTAGTGTACTGAATGTTACGTCGTTGACGAAGGCTCTCAAAATGCAGGGAAAGCATAGTCCTTTTTTTGACGCAAGGGTTTTCGCTACATATCATCCGGCTATGCTGCATCCTTCTCGAAAGCCCGGACTTGTACGTGCGGTCGAAACCCATTTCTCTTTACTACTTCGATATTTACAGGGTAACTTTATTCCCAACGAGCTTGTAGTTGTTCCCGAGGTCGGGGTTGCTGTGCCTGCAAATACACCTGCGGAGGTTAGCCTTGACATTGAAACCTATGGGATATTGGCCGGGGTCGAACAAACTGTATTTCACCCCATAAAATCTAAAGAGATAGATGGGATCGAGTTTGAAAATCAAGTAGTGACAGTTAGTTTTAGTTGGCGTGATGAGGAAGGGAAATTACGGTCGGCATTATATGTTTATAAAAATAAGGCACATCGAGCCAAGATTAGGAAGTGGCTTCAAAAAATATCACAGTCCAAGGCTGTATGTGTTGGACAGAATATAAAGTTTGATTTGTTGTTTCTTTATTTTGCCGGTGACCCCGAGATTACTTATTGGATAGACCCCCGCAGGTTGGTGGTTGATGATACAATGATATGGAGTTTTTTGTTGTATGAGCAACAGCCAGAGAAGGGGCTCAAAGAATTATCAACATTATATGGCATAACGTCTTACTCTGATACGAAAGTTTCGGGTAAGCATGGTAGAGCTAAGTCCGCTTGGGATAAGGACTTGCACTACTATAATTGTAAGGACTCTGCGGCAACACTTGTATTAAAGGCGGAACTGATTCGCCGAATACGAGAGAAGTATGGGGACGATTCCTCTAAACTGAGTGACACTTGTTCGTGGATGCGAAATATTGCCGCGTGGGACACGTTCGATTTAGAGAAGAACGGCAGTGCTTTCGATATGACGAAGATAACTACGTTCCACGATACTACGGAGTATATTAGTACGTGGTTAAATAAGATTTCGGAAGTGACGTATGGAGTTAAGTTACATGGAAAAGGCTCGGACGCCCCACTAAGACAGCTTATGTTGGATTGTCTTGCGGAGGCCGATTTGTTGTCTGATGCAAGAGTGGCGTGGTCGGCGAAAACAAATAAAATATCTATAGGAGTTGAAAATGTCAACCTTGTTAAACCTTATTTACCACCCGGTAAAAACTTGGAGGTTGTTTCGTTGTTTCAAGAATATAAGGAACAATCTAAAATTATCACGACGTACACCGGTCCCCTTCTTAAAAATTCCCGACGAGGAATTGTATCTCGCAACGGAACAGTTGGTCTCGCATACCCAAGTTGGTATCCTATTCCAACTTACTCCGAACGGGGTGGAAGCTCGGATGATAAAGCCGGGGGACAAATTCAAGGACGTTTCAGTTGTAAAGGCCCCGCCCGACAAACCGAGCCCTATAGCATCAGAGAGTGCTCAACTTCCCGATTCAAGGGCGGTAGCCTCTCGGAGTACGACGTAAACCAGGATCATTTAAGAATGGCGGCTTTGTTGTCCGGCGATCCTATGCTCATGGAAGCGTATCAAAAAGAAGGAGAAAGCATTCACACAAGGACGGCCCTCACGATTTTCCCCGACGCTAACCCTGCGGGGGCTGGATGGAAAAAATCAGATAGATATAAACTCGGTAAGACCCTTAATTTTCTTGTGTTGTTTCGTGGTGGTGCGGGGGCATTTCAGAGAACGGCGTTGGAAGATGCAAAGGTTGAAGTAGAGCTTAGTTTCTGTGAACATGCTATACGAGCATGGTATGCAAAGCATCATGTGTATAAGGCGTGGCAAGACCAGATGATTGAGTTGGCGTCACAGCAGGGTTATTTGGTGCTTCCTACGGGATGGTCGAGGACGTTTGGTATTGGGCCGGAGAATGTGGCAGGACAAGCGGGGGAAATATGTAACTTCTTGCACCAGACGCCGTGTGCTCAGATGCTTCAATCAAGTCATCAGAAAGTAGTTCTACAGTTTCGAAAATACAACCTCCGCAGTGTTATTTGTTTGCAGATTTACGATGCGTTGTTTGTCGATAAATATCCGGGCGAGGAGAAGAATGTAGATGAGATTCTTGGGGAGGCTATGGTACATCCTCCTTTGTTACCTGTACTGGAACAATGGACAGGCAATAAAATTAAATGGGCTTATGAACAGAAGGATTATAAGATATGACCATTAGAAAAAAGGATGTCCATTATCGGTATGAAATTCCGTCTTTGATTACGGTGCAGATTGATACAAGGGAACAAATACCGATGCTGTTTCCTTCGATGATAAGTATTGGCCATCCAGAAATGACACATAAGATGCTTCCTATTGAGGTTGTAGTCCAAAAGGTTAAATTGGACTTCGGGGATTATCGTTTGGCAGAATATCCTACGGTGTGTGTAATTGAACGGAAGGCCTCGCAATTGGAAATATTCAAAAATATGACGGAGAGCCTTGATCGAATACGCCAAGCAAAAGCATTTCGTAAGCTGGCTACAGGCTGTCGCTATCCTTATATATTGGTGGAGGCGTCCCCCGCAGAGTTGTTGTCGTCTAATCCTCGTGTGAAGCAGCCTGAGTTGGTTTGTCATCGTTTGGCGTTGGCTATCGCCAAATATGATCTACGGGCTCTATTCATTCCTTGGAAGTCTCGTAATCCAGATGTAAGACGTAAAGTAGGCACTTTCATGCTCCATCTTATGCTTGGGTGTGCTCTGAAAGGGAAGTTCGATATTCCTGCCGTTCTCTTAGAGGAAAAATAAATTATTTTTTTACGATTTAGGTATTGACTTTTATGTGTAATTATGTTATAATACGAGCATGACTTTCAAGTGGGGGCATAAAAGATGATTTGCGTATAATTTAGCCGCAAAAAAACATTTCAAAAATTTTGCTTTATTGAACAAAATAGGTTGACACTAAATGAAAATTTGGTATAATAGATTTATATGGAAAGACAGGGATAACGCAACTAAACGAATCCGGTTACGGAATACGATAAAGAGTTGGACAGTTTCCCTTCTTTCCACAACATTGACCTCCGCAGGATGTGGGTAGCATTTGCTGTGGCACTTGCTGCCCACTCCGTTTTTATATAACCAGAAAGGAAATCCATGAGTGACGAACAAACAACCAATTCACCCGAACAACCGTCGATAAAAGCACCTCCTATAATCATTGTACCCGATGCAACCTATTTAGACGATGAAAGCCGTCTAACATCTACAGATGTTATACTCGTTAAAGATGCTATAATGTTCACCAAGATGCAAGAGGCGTTAAAGGCGTGGGGTAAAAAACCGTTAGGCGTCCCCGGGACACGAAATGGAGTTGAGGGCTAAAACCATGATCGACCCGAACCGAGACACCACGAAAGAAACCCTGCGGAGGCTGAGTGATGCAAGTTATGAAAGATTCCGTCTCCAGTTGTTAGAGTCCCTTTCTTTATTGATGCGGGATTTTCAAATGACGTGGGACGACTTGGCAAAGTTACTTCCTATTAGGAGAAATGGGGACGAACTGCGGAAATATATTGGCGAGCATGATTTGACGATTAAAGAGCTTAACGCCATCGCTCACGTGTTTTCGACGGAGCCTTATTTAATTTTTAAGGCGAGATTTCCCTGGACTCAGACATAATTCTCTTGACTTTCCTCCGCAGAAGTGGTATAATACACAGTATTGAATTGATAGCCTTTTTAGAGACGAGAAATGAAGTTTGACGAACTAAAACCATTGCCTGTTGTATGTCGGCAATCCTCAATGGGTTGTGCAAAAGACTGTGAACGAAAATGGCTGTGTCAGTATCGCCTCGGTATTAGACTTCGTGGTGGGGACTACAAAGAAGCAGCCACACTCGGACAAATCTATCATCGTTTGCAATGCTTGGGGCCGGGACACGAGGATGAGGTTAGAGCCGAGATTCGTAAGCAACAGACGGCTCTAATGGCCGGGGTTGAGCGTGGCGAGGACTTGGACGGCAATATGGTTCGTCTTGCATCCAATCTTACTACGCTGTATCAAAAGGCGGAAGTGATGGCCCATGTCTTTTGGAAGAAGTTCCCACAACCGGATTATTTTAAGACTATAGGCTTAGAAATTAAACATTCGGTGGAATGGCAAGACGGACTGTTTATCGAAGGCACGATTGATAAACTTGTATCACATGTAAATTCCGGGGGTGCTTGGATTCGTGACCATAAAAGTACAGGCCGGAATTTACATGTGATACAAG
>Ga0210003_1002427_pt1 | contig 15755 bp, 3 predicted proteins | sample LantaG_FD_182804 | JGI IMG/M metagenome (GOLD analysis project Ga0210003, IMG submission 182804) | Deep subsurface microbial communities from Baltic Sea to uncover new lineages of life (NeLLi) - Landsort_02402 metaG (SPAdes) (version 2) | ecosystem: Environmental > Aquatic > Marine > Oceanic >...
ACAGGCGGCTACGGAGGGGGCTACGGCGGCTTCGGAGGATCGATGCCCGGAGGTTACGGCCGCCCGCCACGATATGGCGCCTCGGGGATGGGAGGAGGGATGGGGGGCATGGTGCGTTTTTTTTTTGTCGAGGTCCTCCGAGGTTGAGGAGGAAGTTTCGACCAAAAAAAACTTCGAAACATGCTCACTCTCTTTTTTCTTCCTCTCTCGGCAATCAAATTCTTTTGTTCAGATGGGAGGGGCTCTCGGGGGCATGATGCTGAGCTCTATGATGGGGGGAGGAGGAGGAGGAGGAGTCCACCACCACCACCAATCCTATGGAGGTGAGAGACTAGAGTTTTTTTCTATTTTCTTTTCAGGTCTGGTTGCACGACAGGAAAAAAAAACTCATTTCTCGCCTTCTCTCGCTTGCTCTCTCTTCCCTCTTCTTCCTAAAAAAACAGCAACAGGTGGGGGCTACGGCGGAGGCGCCTCCGTGATGTCAGGCGGGTTCGGTCAGAGCGGCTCGTTCAACAACGACGACAGCGGCCCTTCGAGCGGCTTTGGCCAGGCGGGATCCTTCTCGGGAGGGGGCTTCTCGGCTCCCGGAGGCGCCGGCAGCGGCTTCGGCTCGGCGGGGGACGCCACGGGAGGGGGCTTCTCGGCCCCAGGGGGCGACGACTGGTGAATGGAGGCCAGCGCTGCGAGTTGTAGTTGAAAAAAAAGAAAGGAGAAAAAAGAGCCTGCTACTAACACGAGTTAAAAAAAAAGCAATTCCTGGTTCTCTCTCTCTCCCAATTTCCTGGTTCTCTCTCTCTAGACCACGCCCTCGATCCGGTCGTCGATGTCACTGTATGCATTCCGGAGCTTCTCCTGTTTTTTGTTTCGTTTTTTGAGAGGAAAAAGAGAAAAAGGTGTGAGCTTTTTCGTTCCCCCTTTTCTTCTCCTCTTCTCTCTCTCCGCAAAAGAAGAGCAGAAAAAACCCGAGAGAAGAAAAAAAAACTCTTTTTCCTTACCAACATCTCCTCGTCCGCTCCCTCCCAGATCCCGCGCCCCGCTGCCTCGAGCATCCTCCCGACCACGTTCCTGAACGCCTCCGGGTTGTTCCTCCTGAGCGTGGACGCCATCTCCTCGTCCAGGACGTACGTTTCGGCCGCCTGCTGCCAGGTCCACGCCTCCTTGAACCCCGACGTCGCGCCCCAGCCGAGCATCGCCGTCATGCGCTGCCCGATCTCGAAGGCGCCGCCCGAGCCCGCTCCGGCCATCGCCTTGGCCCATTTGGGGTTGAGCAGCTTGGAGCGGTACTCGAGCCGGAGGACGGCGTCGAGGTCGCGCGGGGGCCCGTCGCCAAAGGCCTCGACGACGGAGACCGCGGGCAGCAAAGATTCCTGCTGCTCTTTCTCGTCGTCGTCGCTTCCGCTCCCCTTGCCTCCTTCCTCCCTCGCCCTCCGCGCCCTCGCGTCCCCGGCGGCCCGCGCCAGCGCCCCCGTGTTGGCGTAGTACTCGTTGATGTCGGTCAGGCCGTATTCGACCGAATCGACGGTCTGAACCACGCGCTCCGTCGTCGAGAGGAGGGACTCCAAGAGCTCGGGCCGCGCCGCGCCGGCCTCGCCGTCGGCGCCGCCGCGCCCGAAGGAAAAGGCGTTCCTGGCTGCCCAGGTCGCGCCCAGCTCCGCGCCAGAGTCCCAGGTCCCCGCCCCGACGCGCTCTCCGACCATCGAGCCGTAGTCCCCCGCGGGATTGCTGAAGAGCCTCGAGGCGGGGCGCGCGATCCCCCTCGCCTCGGCCTCCCTGGCGTGCTTCCTGATAAAGTTCTGCTCGTCGCTCTCGCCCTCGGCGGCGGCCGCGGCCTCGAACAGCGCGTCGAGCAGGTCGAGCACGTTGCGGAACGAGTCGCGGAAGATCCCGGAAACGTTGCACAGCACGTCGACCCGAGGGCGGCCCGGGGGGCTCAGCTCCGCGAGCGGGACGAGCTCGAAGCGGGCGACGCGGCCTGTGCCCTCGCTGACGACGCGCGCGCCGACGAGCCGCAGGACGATGCCGACGCTCTCCCCCCGGGTCTTGATCGCGTCGAGGCCCCAGAGGTTGACCGCGACGGTCTCTGGGAAGGGCTGCCGCGGAGAAAAATCGGCGGACGAGGCGGAAGAGGAAGCGGCGTGGGCCTTGAGGATGGCGTCGGCCGCGCGCGCGCCGCGCGCGACGGCTGTCGCCGATGGCATCCGGAACGGGTCGAGCGAGTAGATGTTCCTCCCCGTCGGCAGCACCCCGGGCCCGTCGCGGAGCAGGTCGCCGCCGGGTGCGGCGGCGACGTAGCGGCCGTCGAGAGCGGCGAGGAGGCCGGAGAGCTCGTCGGTGTTCTGCAGCAGGAGGGACCGGATCGCCTCCGCCTCCGGGAGGAGGTCGCGGGCCGCCGAGGGGGGGCCGGCGGCGGCGGAGGGGGCGGGAAGGGCGGGGGCCCCGGCCTCCGCCCTTTCCAGCGCCGCGCGGGCCGCCGCGACCCCGTTCCCCTCCGCGATCTCCTTCAGCGCCTCCGAGGGGACCCTCGGGGGCCCTTCCCCGTTGCCGTAATACGCTTCCAGATAGGATCCCATCTCTTTCGGGTTCGGGGCCTGCCCGAAGACGTGGAGCCCCTCGGAGAAGAGCCGCGCCTCGAGCGTCCGCAGGTACGAGGTCAGTCGAGACGCGTACGACGCGAACTCAGAGGCGCTGAGGGCCCCGAGGCCCTCCGGCGTCGGCGGGGAAGGGGGAGGGGAAAAGGGGCCCGCGGTGTCGAGAGAGACGGGGCAGTCCTTGTAGAGGCCCGAGGACGCGACGAGGTCGGCGATGACTCCCCGCGCGGCGCCCTCGGCCGCGGCGTCGCTGCCCGCCGCCGCCGCTTCCTCGCTCTCGCCGCCGCCGCCGCCGCCGCCGGCGACCTCCCTCCACTCCCCGAGGGCGTCGCCCAGGGCGGCGAGCTGCTTGTAGAGGCCCGAGCGCCCATACGGAGGAACGTTGTAGCTGACTAGCGTCCCGAACCCGCGCCTCTTCGCCACGATCGACTCGGACGGGTTGTTGGCGGCGTAGACGTAAGCGTTGGGGAGGTTGCCCAGGAGGACGTCGGGCCACGAGAGCGCCGTCGACCCCAGCGGCGACCCCGGGAGCCACTCCACCGTGCCGTGCATGCCCAGGTGGAGCAGCGCGTGCGCCTTGAAGCCCCGCCGCAGGTGCAGGTAGAAGGCGGCGTAGCTCGGGTGCGGGGTGAGGTCGCGGTCGAACAGCAGGCGCATCGGGTCGCCCTCGATCCCCAGGGCGGGCTGCACGCCAAACCGCAGCTTGCCGAGCTCGACGCCGGCGGCGACGGGCGTGCCGTCGCCGCCCGTCGGCAGCCCTCCCGCGGCGGCCTGCGTCTGCCTTCGCAGATCGCCCCAGTTAGCCTCCATCCTGCGGACGAGGATGTCGCTCGGGGGCAGGAAGGGGATGGGGCCCCACTCCGTCGGGCCCCACGCTGGGGGGAAGGAGAGCCAGTCCCGGAGCTGCGCGGCCGGGACGTCGGCGGCCGCGGCGACGGCGCCAAAGTGGGCCGCGGAGCGGGCGCCTCCCCCGCCCCCTCCCTCTCCTCCGACGCCGGCCGCGAGCACCCCCGCCGCCCCGCGAGCGAGCGCGCGGGGCTGGAGCTGGCGAGCCAGGGCGTCGATCACGGCCTGCCCCACCCCGGCCCACTTTTCGGGGCCGCCGGTTTCGGCCTCGGCCGCCGCCGCCGCCGCCGCCGCCGCGCTGCCTCCTCCCGCTCCGCCGCTCCCCTGCCTCTCCCGAGCCCTGCTCCCGGGGCCCAGGTCGTATCCCGCCCCGTCCATCGCCCCGACGATCGCGTCGATCGACCTCGGAACGTCCAGCAGCGCGGCAGTGCCCGTGGCGCCGACCCCGGGAGGGAAGCCGTAGAGCACCGCGGCTACGCGCCGCTCGGCCGGCGGCGTCCGGCGGAGCGTCACCCACGCGAGGACGCGCGCCGCGAGGCTCGCGACGCGCTCGCGGACCAGGAAGATGTCGCCGTTGACGAGGCCGCCCAGCGGCAGGGCGTCGACGGCGCCGTCGAGCTCGGGGAGGGCGTAGAGGACGACCGACTGGAGGCCGGAGACGCCGTCCTTGGCCCAGGCACGCACGTCCTGGATCAGCAGCGGCGCCGCGACGAAGTACGGGACGTCCTTGGACTGCAGGATCTCCCTCGCGACCTCGGCCTGCCTGCCGCCCTCCATCGTCCCGGCCGGCCCGCCGACGAGCGGGAAGCCGATCGTGGACACGACGGCGTCGACGCGGACCCTGGCGGAGGGAGCCGCGGAGTAGGAGGAGAACTCGGCGGCGAGGTCGGGGGCCGGGGCGCAGGGGGGCGCGGGGCCCGGCCGCGCCGCCGCCGCGGCCGGGCCGGCGGCGCCCGCTCCCCGCCTCCCGGCCCCGGCCTCGAGCTCGGCGTCCGTCGTCAGCAGGTCCCTCACGACGGTGTGCGCCTCCACCCCGTTGATGAAGATGGGCACCGGGACGAGCCCCCCCTTCTCCAGCTCGTCGATGAGCTCGGGGAGGTAGGGCTGGTCGGTGACGACGTGCTTGCGGTACAGCAGCACCGCGACGACGGGCGCGCCCGCCGGCGCGCGGCTGGCCCTCCCCGAAGAGGCGTACCACCGCAGGTACTCGGTCGGCGTGGCGAAGACGTGTCCCGGTCTCGCCGGGTGGACGCAGCCCGTGGCTGGGGTTTCGACGATGGGGGCGGGCTCGGCGATGGCGGCAACGGGGGGATCGGGAGAGGAGTCGGAGACGGAAGCGAAGGCCTCGCCGCGGAGGAGCTTGGCCGCGAACGCCGACAGCGCCTCGAGCGGACTCGAAGGCGAAGCAGAGCTCGAGTCCGCCGTTCCTCCCGCTCTCTCTCCACCCCCTCCTCCCTCGGCCTCCGCGGCGACGTCCAGCACCTCGTCGGCGAGGTACAGCAGCATCGACGTGACGTTCTGTCTTCCCCCCGAGTTCCAGTACGAGTACGTGGTCAGCCAGCGGCGCACGTCGGCGGCGGCGCGCCCTGGGAGGAATTTCAGCAAAGCCGGGCCGACTTTCAGGAGAGACAGGTAGCCCGCGAGTCGGTCCTCTTCCTGTTTTTTGAGAGTTTTTTGTTGATGTTGGAGAGGGAACAGAGAGAAGGAGAGAGAAAGGGAAGAGAGCGTGAGAGTTTCTTCTTCTTCTCCTTTCTTTGAAGTTTTCGTTCCCCCCTCCGAGAAAAAATAAAGAAACCAAGCCCCCCCCCCCTCTGGCACGTACCCTCCCCGACCCGAAAAGCGACAGCACTTTCTTCACCGCCGGCGGCGGGCCCTTGCTTTTTCCGGAGGGGTCCATCTTGAAGCTTCCGAGCTTCGTCGTCGCCATCAGCTCCAGCGCCGACTCGAACGCGAGCCGCACTTGTGTCCTCTCGAAGTCGATCCGCGACCTCAGCCACTCGACCTGGTCGTAGTCGAAGACCAGCGAGCAGAAGACGGCGTCGGCCGTCGACAAGGCTTCGGCGAGCTCTCCCGACCGCGGGCCCGAGATGTCCGCGTCGCAGAAGACGCGCACCGACAGCCCCGGGCGGCAGCGGCAGGCGTCGGCCGCGGCCAGCTCGTAGAGGCGCGCGTTGAAGGACTCGAAGCCGGCGACGAGGACGAGGGAGCGCGGGCCGTGGGCAAGCGGACGAACGTTGCGCGAAGAAGAGGAAGAGGGAGAGGGGGAGGAAGAAGGAGAGGGAGAGGGAGTCGGCGGGGAAGAGTCGGAGGCGTCCTCGCTCCTCCGGCGGGCCGCAGCGCGCCGCTGCCGCGCCTGCGCGCCCTCGAGCGCGCTCTCGAGCGCGGCCTCCTCCGATTCGACGCGCGACCTGGTGGCCTTGAGCGACGCCGCCTTGGCTTGGAACGCCGGCCAGGAGAGGAGGCGACGGGGGGCGGCGGCGTCGCCCGCCGCCGCCGCCTCTCCGGCCTTGGCGGACAGGAGCGCCCGCGCCGCGGCCGGGTCGCCGCGGCCGAGCGCGAGAAAGTCGGCCTCGGTGAACCGCGAGGGGGCCTCGAGCCGCTCGACCTCGCCTCGTCCTTCCTCTCCTTCGACGGGTTTGTCGTACGAGAGGCCTCCGAAGGCGGCGGAGTAGGCGTCGTCGAGCTGGGATTGGAGGTCCGAGGCCTGAGGGAGAGAGAGAGGAAGAGAGAGAGAGAGGAAGAGGGAGAGAGAGAGGAAGAGAGTTGGAAGGTGTCGAGAGAGGGTGAGCAAACGGCAACAAGAGAGGGAGCAAAGCATCGATCTTGGAAAAAAGGCACCCCTCTCCCTGTCTCCCTCACCTGCTCTCTCAGCCTGGCGAGCTGCACGCCGATGTCGTCATCATCGACGTCTCCGTCTGCCGCCGCGAGCCGCTCGAGGCCCGCGGAGAGCCTCTCCGCCGACGAGACCTGGCTCGATGGCGACGGCGACGACCGGGCGACGACGGCCGAGGCGCCACGCCATCGTCGACGGCGCCCGTTTACGCGGACCTGAGAATTGGGGGTCGAGGCGCCTTGCTCGGTGGGGACCAGGCGCAGGGGAGTATAGGGGAGGATCGACGCTGCACCGAGGCGGAGCGGGCGGGACACTGGCCCTCGAGCCGAGCAGCCCGGCGCGTTGACAGCAGGCGGCATCTCTCCTCGAGTAGAGAGGGAGAGGGGAAATGGAAAAAAACTCTTGACTTTTTTCTTCCTCTCTCCTCGTTCTCTTCTCCTTTCTCTTCTCGCCTGCCTCCCTCCCTCTCTCTCCGACCCTCCGCGCGCTGGCGAGGAGGAGGCGGGGAGGAGCTGCTCAATCCCTCCCCACAGCAGCAGCGCATTCTCTTATGGCTGGCCGTACCCTTCGCTGCTCCTTTTGTATTCGAGGAGGGCGCGCGAGTGCGCCGAGAGTTTCGAGCTAGCAACAACAAGGAGACACCCACCCCGGGCCCGCGGGCGCGCGAGAGAGGGGCGCTCGACGACGGAAAGAAAGAGAAGCGAAGAGAGCCTCTTCCGCCGCCGGGGAGGTACCAAGACGGCGCCTTTAAGCGCGCGCGTTTTCGCGCGCTCAACGCGGCGACCGAGGAGGCCGGCGCGGCGCGGAGCGACGGGAAGGGGGCTGACCGAGCCCCCCTTGCTGGAACGGAAGCAAGAGGAGGAGGAGAGACCGGCGACGCTTTTCCGTTTTTTTTTCTGCTTCGGGCTTGGTCGCCTCCACCTCCTGGCGTCGCCCGATCGCCCCAGCGCATCTTCTTTCCAAAAAATCGCCTCGCTCACACCGGGGACAAGCTCTCCCTCCAAACTATACTGCGAATCCACCCACAATCAGAAAATGGATCAGCCAAGTCTCTGCGATGGCAATTTAAGGCTGTTCTAGCGCTCGGGGCGCTCGGCACGGAGGCGGGCCCTCTTTCCGTCTCTTCGATTTTCCGCGAGGAGAAGAGCCCGAGGAGAAGAGCCGCTCGCACCCTCTCTCACTTTTTTTTCCGCTCCTCTTGCTCTCTTCCCGCTCGATTCCGGCGTTTTTGGTTCGCGGACCAAAAAAACGAAGCTGCAAGCAGAGCGACGCCTCGAGAAGAAACGGCCTTCCTGTAGTCCCCTGACTACCACTATGGAGCATCCTGGCCCGCCAGACGGCGTGGCGACGGGAAGGTACGTCCTTGTCGCGGCTGCGACGAGGGAGTCGGTTCGTTCGACTTGGCGTCGAAAAAAACAAGCGCGATGGGTTTGCTTCGTCGATGATGTTGCCTTATAGTCGAAAAAAGTCTGCTGTTGCTGGCCCCCCTTCCGCACCCTCCTGCCCTTCTTCTCGGCCTCCGCGAGCATCGCGCGACTCGCACTGCGCACATTTGCGGAGAGAAAACAGCTCTACGCGACAACTATTGATGCGTAGAATGCGAGAGCAAAAAACATGATCGTCGCCGTTGTTCTCCTCGGCTTCTCTCTCCTCAGGCCATCGAGCTCGAGTTGGTTGTCTATCTCTCTCTCGAAGCTCTCGCGCGCTCGCGCGAGCTCTAAACTCGCTTTGTGCTCCTAATTGCTGCCCCGAGGTGTGCTAGATGTCGCGTTGGGTTCGCCTGGCTGCGTTTCCGGCTTCTAGAGAGGCCCAGCGTGGTGGCCCGAGGAAGGCACAATCCCTTCGAGCGAGAAAAAAATTCAAACTAAGCTTCAGCTCTTGCTCCGCATCTTTTTTGCTTGCCCTGCGTCTTGGCCCTTGCCCTTCCTCTTCTCGCCCATTTCACTCTCCCTCTTTCGCTCTCTCCCCCTTTCTCACCACTCCCCAACGCGCGGCATCTGAACGAACTGCGATCAACAGGCTCAAGGACAATTCCAATTCGGAGGCCGCCGACGGCGGAGCCGACGGCAGCGCCAAGCCGGTGACAGCGACGCCGACAAAGTCGATCGCTGTCGTCGCCGCTTCGACTTCCGGCGCAGCAGCAGCGGCTGCCGCAGCGGCAAAGGCCTCTTCGCCGCCCGCGCCGCCCTCCTCCTCTGCTGGCCACCCCGGAGCCTCGACGCCGGCCCCTCCGCGCAGCGCCGCGGCGACGGCGACCCTCTCGCCCTTCGCCGCGCTCGCTCAGGCCCCGGCCTTTGACGACGACGACGACGTCGAGAATGCTCCTGCCGACGCCGCCGCTCCTGCTGCCGCTGCTGCCGCCGGCGGGGCGTATCAGTGGGGCGTCGGCTTCAACACCGCCACGGGCAAGTTCGAGGCTGCTCCCGCTGCTGCTGCTGCGAATGCCTCGGACGCCGCAGATGACGCCGTGGGGGCGCTCTTCGCCCTCGCGGACGCCGGCGGCGCCGCTTCCTCTGCCGCGCCCCTCTCGCGCCGCAACTCCTCTGGCGGCGCGGCCCACAAGCCCCGCGCTCCGAGGGGCAGCGACAAGCGCGCCGCCGCCGCCGCCGCCGCCGCCGCTGCTTCTTCCTCCGGAGGAGCCGACTCGGACGGAGCGGCAGCTGCTGCTGCCGCCCCCGCCGCTGCGGCCGCCGCCCCCCGCGGCCGCGGCCGCCCGCCGCTCTCGATCCCCTCGGGCGCCTCGCCCCGCGGGGCCTCCCCGCGCGGCGCGTCCCCCGACGGCGGAGGAGCAAGCGCCGCCGCTGGAGCAGCGGGGGCGACCGCCGCCGCCAACCCTCCCGCTCCTGCTCCTGCCCGCCGCCCCTCGGCCCCGCCGCGCTTCCGCTCCGTCGTCTGGGACAAGGAGTCGGCCGCCTGGGAGGCCCGCATCCTCGAGGCGGGGAAGTCGAGGTCGCTCGGCCGCTTCGCGCGCGAGGCAGACGCGTCGGCCGCCGTCGCTGCCGAGGCTGCGGCGATGCGCGCTGCCGGTCGCGTGCCGCAGGAGACGACGACCGTCGGGGCGGCCTCGGCTCCCCGGTCGAGGACGCAGGCCGCGTCGAGGGCCGCGAGCGGAGGCGGGGGCGTCGGGGGAGGAGGAGCGACGGCGGCGGCGACGCCCGTCGCCGCCGCAAACGACGACTTCGGCAGCGGCGGCACCGACGAGCCCGCCGAGCCCAGCTCCGCGGCAGCTGCTGCTGCCGCCGCCGCCGCCGCTCCCGCCGCTCCCTCTTCCGGTGGCCCCGCCCCCGCGGCCTCCGCCGGCGCCGCCCGCTCCACCGGGACCGCCGCGACCGCGACCGCGACCGGCACTGCAGCGACCGGCGCCGCCAACAAGGGCTCGTCGAAATTCCGCGGCGTCTCGTGGAACTCCAACTGCGGCAAGTGGCGCGCGCAGGTCTGGAAGGGCAGCGACGTGCACCACCTCGGCTACTTCTCGGACGAGCTCGACGCCGCGAGGGCCTACGACGCCGCCGTCCTGTCGCTGCGCGGGCCGAACGCGCCGACAAACTTCTGCCCCTCGAACTACGGGTACCCAGCGCGGCCCGCCGGCGCCGCGCAGGGAGCTGCGAGCAGCGGCGGCGGCGCTCCGAGGCCCAGGGCCCCGAGGCGCTCCAACAACGGCTCTGCCGCGCCGTCGAGGGCAGGGAGCGCGTCGTTGGGGGGCAGCATGGCTGCTCACGCGGGCGCCGGCGCCGGCGCCTCGCCGCCCCCTCCCTCCTCTGCCGGGGGGGGGCCCGCGGGCCCTGCCCCCGCCCGCTCGAGGGGGCCCCGCTCCTCTTCGGGCGCCAAGCGCACGGCGTCCGCCGCCGCCGCTGTGCACGCGGAAGCCGCTGCCGCCGCCGCCGCCGCTGCTGCGGGGCTTGCCGCTGCCGCCGCCGCCGCCGCCGCGAACGCAGACGCCGCCGGAGGAGTCGAAGGAGGACAGCAGCGGCAGCAGCGACCCGCCGCCGGCGCCGCCGCCGCCGCCGACGAAGGAGTCGACGCCGACGCCGAAGACTCCAAGTACCTGGGCGTCTCCAGGGCCCAGGCTCCCTCCCGCGGCTGGGTCGCCGAGCTCTGGGACGGCAGGGCCTTTGTTCTGCTCGGGACATACGCCTCCGAGGCCGGCGCCGCGCGGGCCTACGACGCGGCGGTGCTGCGGCTCCACGGCGCCGCGGCCAACACCAACTTTGGCCCCGCCGCCACTGCCGCCGGCTTCAACAAGAGGGCGCGCTCTCGCGCAGGCGGAGGCGGAGGAGGAGGAGGAGAGCAGCGGCAGGGGGAAGGGGAAGGGGAAGAGGACGAGCTCGAGATGTCGGCGATGGAGGTGCTCGCCTCGTTCTCGTGCGAGGTGGCGAACAACGAGGTCGTCAGCGCCGCTCCTCCCCCCGCCGCTCCTGCAGCTCCTGCTTCTGCTCCTGGCGCGGAGGGAGGAGAGGACAAACCCGCCGCGAAGGAGGGAGGAACGGCTGCTGTCGCTGCCGCTGGCGCCCTCGAGCTCCCGAGGCTGCCGCCGCCGATCTCGACGGCGGCGGCAGCGCCCGCCGCCGCCGCCGCCGCGGGGGCCGTCGCTCCTGCCGCTGCCGCCACCTCGGCCCCGGACGGCGCGTCCCCTCGCGAGTCCTTTGCGCGCTCCCCGGCGCCCGAGGGCCTCCTGCTGAGGCCGGCCACGGCCGCGGGGGCCGTCGCCGGGGCTGCTGACGAGGCAGCCGCAGCCGCTGCAGCGGCCGATGCTGCGGGAGGAGGAGCTGCTTCCGACGCCGCCGCTGCTGCTGCTGCCGTTGGCGCTTCCGCCGACGCTGCCGCCGCCGACGAAGATGACGAAGAGGACCGCACGGCCCGCGACGACGGCGGCGCCGTCGCCGGGCTCGACCGAGCCGAGTCCGTCGCGACGTCGCCGTTGCGGCCCGTCGGCAAGCTCGCGCGCGCGATAAGCTCTGCTGCCGCGGCCGCGGCGGCGGCGAGGAGGAGCGGGGTGCTGGCCGCGTCCAACGCCGCCGCGGCCGCCGCAGGGGCCGGGACGATCGCGGGAGGAGGGGGCCCTTCCTCTACTGCTCCTGCTGCTGCTGCTGCTGCTGCTGCTGCTGCTGGTGGTGCTGCTGCCGTGGCGCCCAAGGAGGAAGAGGAGAGCGCTGCTGCCGCTGCTCCTGCTGCTGCCGCTGCTCCTGCTCCTGCCGCAGACGCCGGCGGCGGCAACAAAGACACCGAGGCCGAGGCCGCCGCGGCGGCGCTCTTCGGAATGTTCTCCGTCGCCCCCGCTGCTCCCCCTCCTCTTTCTGCGGCCAGGGCCCCGCGCTCCCAGTCCGCCGGAGGCGGAGGCGGAGGCCGAGGCGGCCGCTCCCGCCCCGGCAGCGGCTCCCGCTCCCGCGGCGGCGGCGGCGCGGCCGACGACGGCGCGCCGCCCAAGTCGAGCTCGTTCAAGGGCGTCTCTTGGCACAAGCACTCGCAGAAGTGGTACGCCTACATCCAGGCCGGGGGCAAGATGCGCGGGCTGGGCTACTTCACGAGCCCGAGCGACGCGGCGGGGGCCTACGACGCCGAGGCGAGGAGGGTGCACGGGGCGAGGGCGCTGCTCAACTTCCCGCGCGAGGGCGAGGCGAGGGCGCCGCGGCCGGGGGGCGCTGCCGCCGCCGTCGCCGCTGGCGGGAGCAGGGTCGGCTCCGCTTCCGCCTCCGGCGCGAACGCTGCCCTGCCCGCCGCCGCCGCGGGAGCAACCGCTGCTCCCGCTGCTGCTGCTGCTGCTGCTGCTGCTGCTGCTTCCGCGCCGGCTGCTGCCCCCGAGACCGGCGACGCTGCCGCCACCGCCACCGCCGCGGCCGCGGTCGCTTCCGTGCTTCCGGCGCTCGACAACCAGCAGCTGCTCCAGCTCCAGCCCCCGGCGACGGCCCCGCCGCGCGCGCGCGCCCCGAGGCCCAGGCCGCCCTCCGCGGCGTCGTGGTCCGAAGGGGAAGGAGGCGGAGAGGGAGGAGGGGAAGGGGAGGAAGCGCCGATGGAGGAAGACGAGCGGAAGGACGAAGCTGCCGCCGGCGGCGGAGGAGAAATGCCTCCTCCGCCGCCGCCGCCGGCCGCTCCCGCCGCCCCTTCCACTTCGGGAGCAGTAGCGAAGAGGGCGACTGCGAGCGGCACCTCCGCCGGCGCCAACGCCAACGCTGGAGGCGGCGGCGGCAATGGCCGCGTCGGCACGCGCTACTCGGAGTTCCGCGGCGTCTCGTGGCACAAGCACCGCCGGCTGTGGCAGGTTTACGTGCACGTCTCCGCCTCCGCTGCCGCCGCTGTGGCCGCCGCGGTGGCCAGGGCTGCGGCAGCGGCGGCGCAGGCGGCGAACGATGTAAACGCCGCCGCCGCCGTCGCGCCCGCCGCCGCGCCCGCCGCTCCCGCCGCGCCCGCCGCGCCCGCGCCGCCCGCGCCGCCCGCCCGCTCCTCCTACCACCTCGGCTACTTCCAGCTCGAGCTCGACGCCGCGAGGGCCTATGACCGCGAGATCCTGCGCGCGCGGGGGGCCGAAGCGGCCGGGGCCAGCACCAACTTCCCGGTCTCCGACTACCTGAGGCCCGACGGGAGCTGGATCGAGCCCCCGCCGCCGGCGAGGGCCGGGTCGGCTTCGGCGCTCGCCGCCGCTGCCGCGAACGCCGCCGCTGGCGCCTACGCCGCCGCGGCCGCCGCTGCTGCCGCTGCCGCTCAGACGACTTCCGCGCCGCCTTCTTCCTCTGCTGGCGCCCCTGCTGCTCCCGCTCCGGCTCCCGCGCACAGGCCAAAGGCCCTGCTGCAGGCCCTGGCGGCGTCTTTGGAGGCCGCCACGGCCAGCGGCGGCTCTCCGGCCCCCGAACAGCACTCAGGAGGGGGCTCCGAGGCTCCCTCCGCCGTCGCCGCCGCCGGGAGAAGGCGCTCGAGAAAGCCCTCCCGCGTCTTCTCCTCCGCCGGGGACGGCCCGCCGCCTCCCCCGCCTCCTCCGCCGCCGCAGAGCCGCTCGCGCCCTTCCTCCTCTGCCGCCGCCGCCGCAGCGGCGCCCTCGGACCCGGACTCGGTCGCCGCCGCCGTGACGAGCGGCAGCGGGCGGGCCCGCAAGCCCTCGGAGAAGGCGGTCGCCGCCGCCGCGAGTGCCGCCGCGCTCGCCGCCGCGGCCCTGGCCGACAAGCAGCAGGCGGGGGCGAGGGGGGGCTCCGCCGCCTTCCCCGCCCCTTCTTCCCGCGGCGGAGGGAGGGGCCGCTCGGTCTCCGTCGCGGCGGCGGCCGCCGGAGGAGGCGCCGGCAGCAGGGGGGCGAGCAGGGGAGCGAGCCGCTCCCGCTCCCGCTCCCGCAGCGCGCCGCCGCGCGAGGAGGAGGCCGCCGCCGCCGCCGGCGCCGCCCCTTCCTCCTCCGCCGCCGCCGCCGCCGCCATCCCCCCGCACCCGGGCAAGTCCCGCTTCCGCGGGACCACCTGGCTCGACAGGGAGAAGAAGTGGCTCGCGCGCGTCTGGGACGGCGCTCGCCAGGTCACGGTGGGCAGGTTCGAGAGTGAGGAGGCCGCTGCGCGGGCGCACGACCGCGAGGCGCTCAGGCTGCGCGGGCCCGGGGCCTTGCTCAACTTCCCGCTGGGGCCGAGCGCGCTCGCTGTTGCGACGGCCGCTGCTGCTGCTGCTGCTGCCGTTCCGTCGGCCACCGGGCCCGTGCTCTCCGCCGCGGAGGTCGCCGCCGCGGTCGCCGCCGCCGCCGCCACGGTCCAGGAGGGGGAGGAGGACGGCGACCAGGCCCCTCCCCCCGCCGCCGCCTCCGCCGCCGCCGCTGCCGCGCCCCCCCGTCCCCCGCCCAAGATCACCTCGCGCTTCAAGGGCGTCTCCTGGAACGCGGCGTGCTCCAAGTGGGTCGCCGTCATCTGGGACCGCGAGCTCAAGAAGGCGCGCCACGTCGGCTCGTTCGACGGCGAGGAGGACGCCGCGAGGGCCTACGACGCCGAGGCGTTCCGCGCGGCCGCGGCGACGTACGTCTCGAACGCCTCGGCGAACCCCTCCGCTTCGCGCACGCCGCCGCCGCCGCCGCCCTCCGTCGAGGCCGCTGCCGAAGCCATCGCCGCGTCGGCGGGGCTCAACTTCCCGCTCCCGAGATCCCCGGGAGGGGCCACGGCCCTGGCCCCGGCCCCGGCGCCCGCTGGCGCCGGAGCCAAGGCCGCGGCGGCAAAGCAAGAGGCCGCCACCGCCGCTGCCGCCGCCGCCGGTGCTTCTGTCGCCGTCGCCCCGGCTGCTGCGGTCTTTCCCCCCGCTTCCACCTCCACCGCTTCCCAGAAGCAGCAGCAGCAGCAGCAGCAGCTACAGCAGCAGCAGCAGCGCTTCCGCGGCGTCTCGTTCAACAAGTCGTGCGGCAGGTGGGAGGCGCGCCTCCACGAGGGCGGGCGGAACCACTACCTCGGCAACCACGACGCTGCGGCGAGCGCGGCGCGGGCGTTCGACGTCGCGGCGCTCGCGCTGCGCAGCGGGAAGGCCGCAGCGACCAACTTCCCGGCGTCGGAGTACTCGCGGGAGGAGATCGAGGCGGTTCGCGCGAAGCTGCAGAGCGCGGGGGCAGGAGGGCCCGGGACGGCGACGGCGACGACGACGACGACCGCGGCTGCCGCTGCTGCCGCGGCGGCGGCGGTCGCGAGCGCGGCGGTGGCGACAGCGGCGCGCGCCTTCGGTAGCGCGGCGTTTGCTGCGGCCGGAGGAGCGGGCAGCGGCAGCATCGCCCTCTCCTCCTCGAGGCCCGTCTCCGCCGCGGCGCCGCCTGTCACTCCCGCCGTGTTCGTCGGCGGAAACGGAGTCGGAGGAGCCGGAGGAGTGACGGCTCCGTCGGCGCCCCCTTCCTCTCTGCTCGCCGCCGGCGGCGGCTCCTCTGCTGCCGCCGGGGGCGCTCTGGGGCGCCCGGACTCCGCGGCGGCCTCTACCGCGGCGCTCTCTGCGGCCCTCGCCGCCGCAGCGAGCAACGAGAACAAGGGCGTCAAGCGCTCCGCTTCGTGCAAGCTGCTCCCGCCGCTGCTGCCCGGCGGCGGCGGAGTGAACGGCAACGGCGTTGCCTCGTCGCCAAAAAAGGCCCGCGTGGGCTCTCTCGGAGGAGGAGGGGCCGCGTCGGCCGTCTTGCTCGCGCCCGCTGCCCCGCTGGTCACCTCTGCCGCAGCTTCCCGCGACCGCGCGTCGCTGGGCTCAGCGCAGACGCGCGTTGCCGAGAGGGGGGGGCTGCCGCCGGTCGCGGCCTCGGCTGCTGCCCTCGCCGCTTCGACAAGGGCGGCCGCCGCGGACGACGCTTAGAAAAACTTTTCGTTTTCGTTTTCGACCCTTTGTTTTTGTTTCTTTTGCTTCTTTACAAATGATCGAGTACCCTTACCACGATGAGAAAGAGAGAGACATATATAGTACTACTAGAACGTAGAGAGAGAATGGAGTGGAGTGGAGTGGAGAGAGAGAGAGAGAGAGAGAGAGAGAGAGAGAGAGAGAGAGAGAGAGAGAGAGAGAGAGAGAGAGAGAG
>Ga0210003_1002430_pt1 | contig 15735 bp, 9 predicted proteins | sample LantaG_FD_182804 | JGI IMG/M metagenome (GOLD analysis project Ga0210003, IMG submission 182804) | Deep subsurface microbial communities from Baltic Sea to uncover new lineages of life (NeLLi) - Landsort_02402 metaG (SPAdes) (version 2) | ecosystem: Environmental > Aquatic > Marine > Oceanic >...
CCGACACTTGACTTTTATGAAATCTTCTTATACTTATCAGTGAATTTTTGAATCGAGGAGCTTGCTATGATTTACAACGGTAAAAATTACGAATTATTCATTTCAGCCTTTAACGATAAAGAATACACCGGCCGTTTTCTCGGCCAGACTATCACCCCGCGAATCCCCCATCGCCGGAACAAGGTGACCAACCTGGACCGGGTGATGGAGGTCATCCGGAACGGGGACACGATTTCCTACCCCCATTACTACCGCATGGGAGACAAGGGACTGGAGGTTGTCGTCAGGAAACTACAGCAGACCGGTAAGAAAGACATCAAGATTTACGGCAACGCCTTTTTTGACAATGTCGACCCCTGGTTGATAGAGGCCATCCACGACGGCACTATCGGCGGGCTGTACGGCAATCCCTACCGAAAGCTGGGGGAGAGTATTGTCAGGGGAGAGCTGTTGCCCTGGGTTTCGGTCGGCTTTTCCCACGGCAACCGGGTAAGGAAACTTCAGACCGGCGAGGTCAATATCCGGGTATCGTTCGGGCCGGTGCCGATAGCCGATATTTACGGCAACGCCAACGGCGTTATGGGCAAGGAAGAGCAGCTGTGCGGCCCGGTCAGTCTGTTCATGGCCGACGCCGAGTACGCCGAGTATGTCTGCCTGCTGGCCGGAACAATCAGCGAGACGCTTATTATGCCCACCCCGATATCGATGGGTTCGGTGGATTTTGTCGTACCCTGCGACCCGCCGGGATTGAACGCCGGAATCGGCTCCGGGACGCTCGATATGGAAAAAGCGCGGTCTCACCCGTTCAACGCGCAGGTGGCCGACAATATTACCCGGGTTATCAAAGCCGCCGATGTGGTCAAAGACAATTTCAGCTTCCAGGTCGGCAGCGGCGCCGGACTTTTGATTCTGGAAAATATCCGCGCCATGCTCAAGGAAATGAATATTCAGGCCAACTTTTCCATCGGCGGCGTGACCTCGCTGCACGTCGATATGCTCAAGGAGGGAACGCTCAAACAGCTTATGCACGGCCAGCTTTTCGAACCGAGCAAGCGCATGTTCGAGTCGTTTCTCAAGGACTATAACCACCACCAGATTTCGGTAGCCTATTACGCCTCGTTGGCCAACAAGGAGTGCGCCGTTAACATGCTCGATTTGGCGGTGCTTTCGACGCTCGAGGTTGATTTGGATTTCAATCTCAACACCGTCTGCGCCAACGGCCGGATAATCGGCGGTATCGGCGGGGGACAGGACGTCGCGGCCGGAGCGGATTTGACCATCATCTTCATGCCGCTCGCCACCGGCAAAAACGGCAAGGGCTTTCCCAAGGTGGTGGACAAGGTTTATACCCGCACCACCCCCGGCGAGGTTATCGATGTTATCGTGACCGAGGAATACACCGCCGTCAACCCGAAGAGCCAGAGTACTTACAAGGACGCCATTCTCGAGCGGGGAAAAGAGTTCGGCGTGAACCTGCTTTCAATCGAGGAACTGCATCAGAAATCGCTGGAGAAAGCGCGGGAGTTCGGCACCCTGCCGACTGTCACCGAAACCACCGACGAGGTCGTGCACGTTATCGAATGGCGTGACGGGTCGTTACTGGATGTGATTAAAAAGCCGGTGTAGTCAATAAGGTTTGCAGGTCGAAATGTCATAGACTTTCGACAAAAAAGCCGTCAGGTCACATCCCCGCCTCAGGCGGGGACAGGACCCGACGGAACATAAAAACACCGCCGTAATAGGAATTAAAGCGGATAAAGTTACGGCCAAAATAAAAGTTGGTCAGCAGTATCCCGAAGAACGCCGCCGGACGCTGATCGAGAAGCTCGAAGAACGCGACCGGGGTGTTGACCGCGCCACCGCCGGGGAAATCCGCAAAACTTTATAACAGGGGAAAAGAATCATGCCGCTGGTTGATTTGAAAAATGTGGAGGAAAAGGAAATAAAGCCCGGCTTGAAAGTCCGTTTCGTGCACTCGGATAATATGACGCTGGCTTACTGGCGTTTCGAGCCCGGCGTGGAACTGCCGTTGCACAGCCATCCCCATGAACAGGTGGTCAACGTCATCGAGGGAGAACTGCTATTGACCCTCGACGGCGCCCCGCTCAATCTCACGCCCGGCAAGGTGGTGGTCATCCCGTCCGATGTTCCGCATTCGGGTAAGGCCGTCAACGCCTGCCGGGTAATCGACGCCTTCTACCCGGTCAGGGAAGATTACAAATAAAACTTAGCGAAAGCTAAAACCGAAACCCCAGGGTCATATTCACGTTGAACTGAAAACTGGTGATATCGTTGGGTATGTCCTCGATTTTCACGCCGGTTTCATCCCAATCGTTGTTAGGTTCGTCGCCGTACCATTCCTGGGTTTGCTCGGTCGAGACGGTGCTGTAAATCAGCTCACCGTCGACACCGATAAAGGGCGTGCTCGAAAAGAGTTTATTCTCAAAGAAATATTTAAAGCCCAGCAGGCCCAAAATCCCGTGACCGGTGCCGTCCGAAGTAGCCGTTTTAAAGCGCAGCAGGTGGTCGTCGAAGTCGGACACGAAAGTCAGCATATAGGCGGCGCCAAATTCATACGCTACCCGCTCGTTGGGATTAATATCATAAGACAGGCCCAAAAAGGGCGCTTTGTACGTTATCTCATAATAAAGGGCGTTAACCTTTTCATTGATATCAATACGCTTTAGTTCCGGGTCGGAGAGGTCAATCTGCCAGCCTCTAAAGTTAAGGATGTTCTGGGTAATTTTCTGGTAACGGAAACCGCCGAACAGGTATAAGTTGTTATTTCTCTTGCTGTAAATTCTCTTTTTCAGTTTTGCTTTAAAGATAGTGTGCCCAAGGTCGAATTCCGATTCGGTGTAACTAACCTCAAAATAGGTAAAGCCGAGCCGAATCCAGTCTTCGTCAACCATAAACTTGCTCGGATTGTGCAGGTTTGTCAAAAAACTGAGGCTGATCGACCAGTCGATACCGCTTTCATATTTCTTTTGCAGGGTCGCCTCCCCGCCGGCCATGAAGGCATTGAGGGGAAACTCGAGTGCGCTTTTGAAGCCGCCGATATAATGCGTCCCGTCGATATTCACATAGTCGGTCATTTCGATAGTGTATTTGGTGTACCCTGTGAAATGGTTAAGCACGGGTTTGACGGTAAAACCCAGGTTATCCCCGGCCGCGAGCGAGCAGCTAATAAAAAGTGATATAAATAATATGATGACCGTGATTGATTTCGTCAAAATATACCTCCTTAATATTTTGATTCGTGAAGTAAAAGATAATATGATAGATATTATTGTCAACAGGGGAGATATAAATAATTTGAATAAACCCGCCGGGTTAAAGGCGGATTTATAAACAGGCGGCAGATGCTTTGAAATTCAGATAAATATTTACATCTGCCGCAAATAGATTAGTAGAAGTTCAGGGAAAAGGTATCCTTTAATCCCCGGACATGTCCCGCCGGTGCGTTCCCTCGAGATACATCGTCAAATAACGATTCTCGATCTCCTTGTCCTGGGTCATGGTCTTGATAATGTCGCCCTCGGATACCAGTCCGACCATATTGTCCCCCTCGACTATGGGGATGTGACGAATCCAGTTCTTATCCATTATGCCGGCGATATATTCCAGGGTGTCGGTTGGCAGGCCAACAATTAAATTCGTGCTCATGACATCTTCGACCTTCAGCGAGTGATAATTCCCTTTCGTTTCGTAGACTTTTTTGAAGATATCCTTGTCACTTATTATGCCGACCAGTTTGTTGTCGTATTCCAATACCGGCAGACAGCTGATCTTGTGCTTGATGAGCAGGTCCATGGCGTCATCGATGGTCGTCGAAGGTTTGGCGGTAATGACTTCTTTGGGTTTGTTTTCCAACAGGGTACTAACGAGCATACTTAACCCTTTCTATTAAATATTGATAATTTTTCTGAATCTATTGGCATCTGCAATATAACAGTTTTCAACTTGCCCGACAAGGAAAAGATGACATCCGTTATCTTTTTTACTCTTTGACAGTCAATAAGTTGCACTTTTTTTAGGCCGGCCGGCCGCTAAAAAGGATTAGCCAAACCGATGGGAAATGCATATCTTTAGAGCTAAATTTGGAATAAGAAAGTGAGAACGTGATGATTGATTTAGCAGCCAAGGTTTACCGCGGCGAGGTGGTTGAGGCCCTTCATTTTGCCACTGTCGCCGTTCTGGATAAAAACGGGCAAATGACCCATTACCTGGGCGACCCGGATCAGTATTTCATGACCCGTTCGGTGGTCAAGCCGTTCCAGGCGATGCCGCTGGTCATGACCGGGGCGGCCGACCGGTTCGGGTTCAGTTCAAAACAGGTTGCCGTCACCTGCGCCTCCCATGTCGGTTCCGATGAACATCGTGAGGTGGTCCGGACCAACCTGGAGAAAGCCGGCAACCGCGCCGAACACCTTCAATGCGGCACCCATATTCCCATTTACATGACGATGAATAAGATGTACCCGACCAAGGGGGAGGACAAGGACCCGCTGCGGCACAATTGTTCCGGGAAGCATTCCGGTTTCCTGGCCCTGGCCCGGTTTCTCGGCGAGGATGTCGCGGGTTATCTTGACCCGAACAGCAAGACCCAGCAACTGGTCAAAAAAGCGGTAGCGGAGATGTGCGAATACCCGGTTGAGGAAGTTAAAATAGGTATCGACGGTTGCAGTGCGCCGGTGTTCGCTATCCCGGTCAAGAACCTGGCTCTGGGTTTCAAGAAGCTGGCCTCGGGGGAGGGGCAGACCCCCGAATACGCGGCCGCCGCTAAGCGCATCCGCGAAGCCATGACCGCGCATCCCCTGATGGTGTCCGGCGAGGGCCGCCTCGATTACGATATCAAGCGCTCTTTTCCCAGCAACGCCGTGTGCAAAATCGGGGCCGAGGCTATCGAGGGAATCGGTTTTGCCGACCCGCCTGTCGGTATCTGCGTCAAAATTCTCGACGGCAACCAGCGGGCGCTGGGACCGGTCTGTGTCGAGGTTCTCCGCCAGTTGGGGATTATTAAAAATATTGATGACTATCCGCACCTTTTGAAGTATATTAGCCCTGAAATACGTAACTACCGGGATCTGGTCACCGGGAAAATAGTTACCGATTTTAAATTAAAAGAAGTATAGGTCGATGAGAAAGAAACGGATAAAACTCAATCACCTGGGCTTGGAATATCACCGGCAGTGTATCAAGGAGGTTACCTGAGATTTACCTTCAATCCGGTTTCATGTTTTTTGCAAGTAATTAGATAAGGAGGTAAAGATGAAAAAAGGTAAGCAGCCGGCTGAGCCCTACCGCATTAAATCAGTCGAACCCATCAAGCTTTTGAGCCGTCACGAGCGGCTGGAAAAGATAAAACAGGCCAACTACAATATATTCAAGGTCGATTCGGAGGATATTTATATCGACCTGTTGACCGACTCCGGCACCGCCGCCATGTCCAACGCCCAGTGGGCGGCGATCATGATGGGTGATGAATCCTACGCCGGGGCGCGTTCGTTTCGCCGTTTCGAAAAAGTCGTCAAGGATATTTTTCGCAAGGAATTCGTGATTCCCTGCCACCAGGGGCGGGTAGCGGAGAATATCATGTTCAGCACTATCCTTCAAAAAGGCCAATATGTGCTCAACAACACCCATTTCGACACTACCCGGGCCAATACTATACATAAGGGGGGGATAGCCGTTGACCTGCCCTGCCCGGAAGCCAAATCGTCCGAACCCCTCCCGTTCAAGGGCAATATGGACTGCAAGCGGCTGGAGGAGTTTATCAAAGAACACGGGGCCGAAAAGGTGGCCATGATTATCATGACGGTCACCAACAATTCTTCCGGCGGCCAGCCGGTGTCGATGGCCAATATTCACGAGGTTTCGGAAATTGCGCATCGTTACGATATTCCTTTCTATTTCGACTGCGCCCGTTTTGCCGAGAACTGTTATTTTATCAAGCGCGACGAAACCGGTTACGCCAACAAGCCCATCCCGGAAATCGCCCATGAGATGTTCGACGCCTGCGACGGGGTGATGATGTCGGCCAAGAAAGACGGCCTGGCCAATATCGGCGGTTTTATCGCTCTCAACGATGAAGAGCTTTACGGCCGTTTGACGGAGTTACTCATTATAATCGAGGGTTACCGCACCTACGGCGGGCTGGCCGGGCGCGACCTTGAAGCCCTGGCGGTCGGCCTTCAGGAAGTTATGGATTTTGACTATCTCGATTTCCGCATCGAGCAGGTGGCTTATTTCGGCCACCAGATTAAAGAAGCCGGAATGCCGATTATCGAGCCGACCGGCGGGCACGCCGTTTTTATCGACGCCGGACAGCTTCTGCCGCATATTCCGCCGATGCAGTTTCCCGGCCAGAGTTTGACGGTCGAGTTTTATATCGAGGGGGGTATCCGAGCGGTGGAAATCGGCTCGATAATGTTTGCTGAAGCCGATGCCAAGACGGGTAAAATCATCCCCGCCCCGCGGGAGCTGGTCCGGATGGCCCTGCCGCGCCGGGTTTATACCAACTCGCATATTGATTATATCGCCGATGTCGCCCAGCGGATTGTCGACCGCAAGGAATCCCTGCCCGGCTATAAAATTGTCCGCGAAACGAAATTCCTGCGCCATTTCACCTGCGACCTGGACGTTATGGCGACCGAGGAAGAGAAGGTCAAACCGTAGGACAACTTATGAAATTACTCCGCCGGAGCGGAATCGGCATTCTCGCTCTTCTAATGTCAATCATGTTCTCGGCCTGCGTGCATATCGAAACCGGGCCGGAATCGAAAGAACAGCGTACGGAAACCTCGGAGCTGAGAGCCCGGGATTTCCGGGTTTCCTGGGTCAATCGTTTCAACCCGGCCCCGCCGGTCGAGAAAGCGTTTATTCTAAAGGACCTCCTCGATTCGGTGTCGGTAAGGAACCTTCGCTATGGCCGCCGGGTGGCCGATGAATGGCATCAGGGGAATACCGGCCGGGAACAGCCGGTTCCCGATACGGAAATGCGGCAGGTGGTAACGGCCTGGAACGAGACCGAACAGCCGCTCCTGGACGCTTACGAGGAAACCGTGGAGTACAGCATCGGGAAGATAAAAGAGGCCGCCTTTTTCGACGGCGATGTTATTAAATTTTTTCAAGAGAACATAAAATTGTTTTATGAAATTCGCAGCAGCGTTTTCTACCCGGCCGGAACGGTTAAAGATTATGAGTACCGGCTCGATGAGTTAAAAAGCCGCCAGTCCAATTTGAGCGAAAATCTGGATTATGAACTATCCCGTTACCATTAGTTGCTAAAAAAATCAGATTGAACGCGATTTTGGCCGAATATATGAAGCGAAATTCATTTTTTTATAATTTCTTTTATGGTTTGGATTATTGAGTAACAACCTTATTTTGCGAGTAAGCGATTAAACGAAAAGACCTTACGAACCGGGTTAAGAAAAAAGCCCGTTTCGGCAGGTTAATTGCAAAAAATAATATTTGATGGAATTCGTTAGATATTGACTTTTTTAAGGGAACTATATATAATTTAGAGGTTTATACAGAATAGGAGGTAATTTATAGCACGACGGTTAATGAATTTTTGTTACTAATTTTTTTAAAATAGGTGTTGAATATTTTCGGCCCTGTACCGTTGCTGTAAATTACTCGGTTCGTGGGCCGGGTGAGAATCCCGGTTTCATATGAAAACTAATTTGTGTAAATCTTTTTTTATTGCCGTTTTCTTGATTATCGGCCCGGTGGCCCTTCAGGCCGCCGACGATATCCAGGTGATAGCTTCCAATGAAGACGGCTTCCATTTCAAATTCATCTGCAAGAACGACCTTTCCAATCTCGCCGAGGATAAACTGTCCGATTCCAGCCGGGTTTTGCATAAGTATATTAAAGTTGGCATACCCTACGGCGCCCGGGTGGAGATTGTCTCGGCCGAGGGTGCCAAAGCCGAGCCGGCGGCTTTAATTGATTTCTCGTTAAAAACTGAAAGCTATAAAGAAAGGCCGCTGGTCACGGTTTCTTCGCCCATGACGGTGCGCAACCGCCAGATGGTAACGGTGCTGATTTCACCGCTGGCGGGCGCTTCGGTGTACAGGGAAGTTGAAGTCAAGCTGGCTTTTGTCGGCGGCAAGCGGGAAAGTTTGGGTAAAGCCGAAAACGACCCTATTTTTGAACGGATTTTCAAGGCCGCCCTGGCCAACTATGACCAGTTTAAAAACTGGGGCTATCCGTCCCGCCCGGCTTTGAGCCTGGCCGCTGAGGATGTCGACCATCCCCTTTACAAAGCCGACACCTGGTACAAAATGACTCTGGCCAACACCGGCCTATATAAAGTCACCGGGGCGCAGCTGGCGGCGGCCGGGATGTCTTTGAACAATCTTTACTCCGATTCCATCCGAGTTTTCAACAGCGGTGGTTTACCGCTGGATATTTTCAATGAAAACCCCCGTCCGGTTTTTGAGGAGATTTCGATAACTGTCGAGGACGGGGGGGACGGTTTCTTTGACCGCGACGATTATATCCTGTTCTACGGCGAAGCGCCCAATCGCTGGGTTGTCCGCCAGGGGGAATCCATAAGATATATAAATAATAGAATTACCAGAGAAAACGTTTACTGGCTGTGCATGTCCGGTGATTTTGCCTACCCGGTGGTCAGGATGTCCGAGGTGGACGCTTCCGCGACCGGCGCGGAAACCGATATAAATACCTGCTGGCGCCGGGTCAGGGTGGAACAGGACAATTTCCTGGCGGTGGACGACGACGGGCACCTTCGCGATTACTACCGCACCTACTGGTCGAGAGCCGATGAGCTTTCTTTCTCAGTTTTAACGCCCGGGGCCGTACCCGGCGACTCGGCCTATGTCTTTTTGAAAGGCCGCACCAACGGGTCCCTGTCGGTCAACGGTTATATCGACCTGACGGTCAACGGCGTCCCCGGTCTGAATAAATACTGCAGCCGTTTCGACTGCCAGTATTCAACGGAGTCGCTGGTGGATGGGTTCAACTCCATAAACCTGGAACTGACTCCGATCAGTTCGTCCTTGCCGTCATACTTCGATTATATGGACCTGCAATATCACAGTTACCTGGCGCCCTACGGCGGCGAGCTGGATATCACCCTGGGCGACCTGGCCGGCCGCTACCGGTTGATTATTTCCGATGCTTTCACCGGCACCCCGCTGATACTGGATATGGCCGACCCCCTTCATCCGGTTAGCCTGGTCAATTACGAGAGAATGCTGGGGGTGGTCTATGTCGCGGTTGATCTTGAAGCCGGCAGCCATAACCGTTTTTACTGCACCCAGGAAAACCAGACCATGGCGCCCTCGTCGATAACCCGCACGCAGCCGACTAACCTTCGCCAGGTTGACCGGCAGGTCGATTTGTGTATCATCACGCCCCGGGCTTTTATGTCCGGCGTTGAGGAATATGTCGACTACCGCGAGGCTCAGGGTTATTCCATCGAGGTGGTGGCGGTCGAGGATATTATGGAAAATTTCGCTTACGATTTTTATGACCCGATCGCTATCCGGGACTTTTTGAAATACGCCTATGAAAACTATCCCGCCCCGGCCCCTTCGGCGGCCCTCTTTGTCGGCGACGCCAATTATGATTATATGGATCGGCTGGAAACCCATGTCCCCAATTACGTGCCGATATGTCTGCATCCCTACAGCCAGCTCGACTATACCTACAATGACGACAATTATGTTTATTTCGGCGATTACGGGGTGCTTGACGGCGACACCAGCTTTTTCAATCCCGACCGGGGTTATGATATGCTGACCGCCCGCTGGCCGGTTAAAGGCGTCGATGAAATAGATTTAATCATGGATAAAATCAAGCGTTACGAAGCTCCGGCCAATTTCGGCTTCTGGCGCAACAATATCGTACTGGTCGCCGACGACGAGCACGCCGGGTCCGACCATACCCAGTATTTCCATACCGGGGACACCGACACCCTGGCGCTGGAGCACATCCCTGCTAACTATATACTCGATAAAATATATATGTGGGAATATCCCATGGTCAACCTCGAGAAACCGGAAGTGAACGATAAAATAGTCGACGCCTTCAACGGCGGCGCGCTGATTGTCAACTATGTCGGGCACGGCAATCCCAATGTCTGGGCGCATGAACATGTTTTTCAACGGACTTCCGACCTGCCCCGGTTGACCAATTACGACCGGCTGCCGCTGGTGGTAGCCGCCTCCTGTGAAATCGGCTTTTTCGACGACCCCAAACGGGAGGGAATGGGCGAGGATTTCCTGGCCTGGGCCAACGGCGGGGCGATCGGCGTGCTTGCCGCCATCCGGCTGGTCTATGCTTCGGATAACAAAATGTTCAACCAGGCGGTTTACGATGTCCTTTTATATAATGACTCCCTTACTATCGGAGAAGCTATCTACACCGCCAAACTGCTGCGGCAGTATAATATCGATTCGACCATCTCGAAACTTGAAAACGACCGGGCCTTTATCTATCTCGGCGATCCCTACCTGAAGCTGGGCCGGCCTCAAAAGGATATTACGTTCAACAGTTATCCCGACAGTCTCTCGGCCCTGGGCCAAGCCCGGGTCAGCGGGCAGGTGCTCGACAGCGACGGCTCCACCCTCGATAAAAACGGCACCCTGCTTATCAACGTCTATGATTCCGAACGGGAAAAAGCCTACTGGGTCGGTTCCAGCAAGATTATGAGTTACAATATCGAGGGCCCGCTGGTTTACCGCGGGTCAGCCTCGATTGTCGGCGGGGAGTTCGATTTCGAGTTCATCACTCCGCTGGATATCAATTACGGCGGCCAAAGCGCCAAGATTGTCACCTATGCCGTTTTCGATTCCACCGACGGTATCGGCCTGGTGGATTCCATCCCCATCTCCGATTCCATCGTAATCAGCGCCGACACGGTCGGGCCGGTGATAAGTTATATTTTCTCGGGGAGGAGTAATTTCATCAGCGGTGACGCCATTACGAACGGGGAGACCCTGGAAATCATGCTGACGGATTCCTCGGGAATAAATCTCGTTGGCGGACTCGGCCACGGCATAACACTGGAGATTGACCACCATCCCGAAAATATGATCAATCTCTCCAATCATTTTGAGTACGAAAAGGATGATTTTACTTCCGGGCTTCTAACCTACAAACTCGAGGACCTGGAGCCGGGGGAACATCATTTTAAAATAAAGGCCTGGGATAACGCCAATAATTCTTCCTCGACCACTTTCACCGCCCGGGTTGTCAGCCAGGGGTATCTGGCAATAAACAATTTGCTCAATTACCCCAACCCGATGAGCGAAAATACCACTTTTTATTTCGAGCTGACCCAGCAGGTGGAAAAATTTTCCCTGGCCATCTATACCCTTTCAGGGAAACAAATTAAGTATTTTAACCGTTATGGGCTAAATGCCGATAATTATCCTAACACTGATTTAGAGCTTAATTGGGACGGAAGAGACGCCGAAGGCGACCGGGTTGCCACGGGTGTCTATATTTATAAAGCTACGGCGGTGCCGGTGACCGGTGAGGTCGTGGAATCTTTTGGAAAAATAGTTGTTATTAATTAAATATGTGGAGATTTGAGATGAAACTAAGAAAAGCAATCGTTTTCACCATCGCGCTGCTACTTGTGTTTGCATTTGCTTCCCAGAGCTATGCGGATATTTCAAGTGCCGCCGTATTGTTCTTAAGAATCGCCGCCGGTTCCCGAGCATCCGGTATGGGCGAAGCATTTGTAGCGGTTGCCGATGATGCTACGACCACGCATTGGAACCCGGCCGGACTGGGGGCTTACCCACTGGCCGATTCATGGATACAGGGCGTTATTCCCTATCAGTACCGTCCTATTTCCGGTATGGCCGTGACCAATAAAGGCGGGGGCGGCAATTATTTGAACTTCGATATCTGGGTCCTGACCTCACAGGGTCTGGCTCGCTACGATAATAAAAAATGGTATCTGTCCGAGGTTTTCGACACCAAAACCGATGACGAGGTTTCGAAGATCGTGGCTTCTTATTTCAGCGTCAAAGACGATGTAAAACTGGCCCGGATGGTTCGGCAGGTCGCCGCAGCCAACAGCAAGATGACTTATGAAGAACTGGTCGAACTCAAGGATCAGGTCCTGGCCGGTGTCCCGCAGGATTACAAATATTACGAATCCCTGGTCAAACATTTCGATTCGATTCTGGTTGCTTATGACCTCTGTAAAATAAACTGGGAAAAAGTTAAAGAAATCGGTGACCTTTATCGTAACGGGATGAAGGACAGTGTACTGGAGAATGAAGAGTCCGAGAAGATAAATTTCGCCGCGGAAAAATCCCGGGCCAAGTTTGTCCCCGAAGAGTTATATGTTCCTTATTCGGTCATGTTTGACGGAGAGTTTTCCACTATTACTTCCAACGGGAAATCTCTGTTAATCGGCACCGACCAGGGCCTGGTCGTCTATGACGGAAAGAACTGGCAGAATATTAACACCGATAACGGCCTGCCGTCGAACAATATCTTTTCGCTGTATCCGGTCGGCAAAAGAATTCTGGTGGGTACCGATAACGGCCTCTCGGTTTTCAACGGTCTCAATATCGACACTACTCTGGTTGGTGGCGCCCCGAAGGGCCGCGTTACCGCGATAGGCGCCGATGGTATGGACAATGTCTATATCGTGGTGGACAACGACCTGTTTCATTTTGACGGCTCCGTCTGGGCCAACAATTTCGTTTATACCGTAGCCCTGGAAGACACCCCGGAGAAACTGGCCGGTCAGTTTGCCGTTTACGGCACGGCCGCGGAAAAAGAAAAATTCCTGGCCAAATTCGACAAATTGAAACTCATGAACGAACAACTGCAGAACCAGGTGCAGGCAGCGCCGGCCCAGCCGGTTGTCGCCGACTCCGCGGAGGTGACGCCTGAAGAAAATACCGAAGTCAACCAGGACCTGGTCTCGGCCTCCAAAATCAGGGTTCCTTTCCTGGGCGAATTGAAAGGCTTGATAACCAGTATTTTTGTCGGAATCGACAAAAAAGTCTGGCTGGGCACCGAATTCGGGGTTATGGTTTTCGACGGCGAGAAATGGCAGTTGCCCGGTTATCGGACCTATACCGTCGAGGAAGCCACGACCGTCGGTCATCTGGCGGCCATGCGCGATTTTGATACTCCCGAGGAGTCCGCCGCTTACGCCGACCAGTTGAAGGTTCTCAACGACCTGCCGGGCGACGCTCTCGAACCGGGAACGATGGTTAAAATATACTCCAATCCGGCCGCTCTCTCGGTCAACAATATTACCCAGTATAACAATAAAGTCATGTTCGCCACCTCCGGCGGTCTCCTGGAATACGATGAAGAGGGTCGGTGGAGCCGTTCCGGCGCTCTGGACCTGGGCAACGCCAATTCTATCGACTTACAGCGTTCTTCCGATGAAATATGGGTGGCTACCGACGACCGGGTGGTGGTCCGCGCCAAGGGCCGCAGCGAGTTTACTTTCATGCACGTCAAGTGGCTAAAAGAGCTGGCGGATGACATGTACTACGAGTTCCTCTCGTTCGTCAAGAGCCAGGGGGACTGGGGAACGCTTGGTTTCAACGTGACCTATATTACTTACGGCAGCTTTATCTATACCAGCGAAACCGGTCCGGCGGAGTTGGGCAATTTTACGGCCTATGACCTGGCCATTACGGTTGCCTACGGCACCTCGCTTTCCAACCGACTCAAAGGCGGGCTTTCCGTCAAGTTGATTAACTCTCACCTGAGTGAAGTCGGCTCCGGTGAGGAAAAAGGCGACGGTATCGCCTGGGGCTTTGCCGTTGACGCCGGTCTTTTATATCACATGACCCCGCGGTTGAATTGGGGTCTGGCGGTGACCAACTTTGGTCCCAAAATGCAATACGCCGACGCCGCCCAGGCCGACCATTTACCGCGCAACCTGGCTTTCGGCTTCTCCTACAAGCTGATACAGACCGACTACAACCGCCTGATGATTACCAGTGAGCTGAATAAAATGCTGGTCGGTCTGGACGACGGTCTCTCCGAGGAGTTCAAGGAGATGATTTTCGCCAGCGGAGCCGAATTTACCTATGCCAATTTAATTTCCGCCCGGGCCGGATATTACTTTGACGACGAAGGGCAACTTAAGTATCTTACCCTCGGTTTAGGCGTCAACCTGTTAGACCGACTGAAGTTCGATTTCGCCTATATCCCGAATAACGATGAAATCGCCCTGGCTAATACCTTGCGTATGTCATTCTCGTTGTTGCCGTAATTTAAGTCATGGAGGAAGTTTGTTTGTTGCATAGGAAGCAGAGCTTACGAAAAATAATAGTGTCTTTAATCATATCCTCGGCGCTGGTCTCGACGGCCGTCGCCGCGGATGATATGCTGTTCGGAAAAAAAGTAATAGCCGACAGTCTCCCCACTGATATTGTCACGTACGGTTTCGGCCTGACCAATCATCCCAACGAGCGGATAAATTTACCGCAGGTTTCCCACGCCGGGGAAAAATGGGCCCTGCCCAGCCGGGCGCTGGCCGAGGATTTCGACACCACCATCAATGTCCTGGTGCTGCGTTTCAATTTCCAGGAAGAAATCGAAGACAACCCGTATACGACCGGCAACGGTATAATGAACGTAACCCGGCCCCTCCTGAACGCGGTCGACTCGGCCGCTTATTTTGATTCCGCCGGGCACTGGGTGGACCCGCCGCCGCATGACTCGCTTTATTTCGACGCCCATATGAAAGCTTTGAACCGCTACTGGGAAACGGTATCCAATTCGCGGATATCGCTGACCTGGGATATTTTCCCGCCCGGTCTCGATTCGGTCTATCAACTGCCGCACGAAATGGGGTATTACGGTTTTTGCGAGCTGGACTCGGTCAAACTCGGCTTGCAGAGATACTTTATCGACTGTATCAATATGGCCGATTCGGCGCATATCGTCGACCCCGGTCACCCGGATATCAACTTCGCCGATTATCAGGCGATAATTCTCTTTCACGCCGGTTCCGACCGCCAGAACGATATCGGCTTTCCGTTGACGTGCACCGACCTCTTTACCGGGTATATCCGGTTTCTGGATACGGTGCTGACGGTGGACGGCGGGGCGGCTTCGGTCAGCTCCGCCCTGATGATGCCCGAGACGGCCGCCCAGGACAACCGGGCGACGGCCCTCAACGCCGTTATGGCGCACGAGTTCGGCCATCAACTGGGCCTGGTTGATTTATACAGCACCTACGCGTTTCCGTTCATCTCCTGCCTGGGTGATTTCGCCCTCATGGATTACAACGGTTTCAATATTGGTCTTGAAGTTCCGACCTATTTCGCCAGTCCGCGGGTCGGGACGGTTTTCGGCGCCATGCCCATCTTCCCCTGCGCCTGGTCGCGAGCCTACCTTGGCCTGGAAGAGGTGGTGGATTTCCGCCAGGGTTCCGATATTCGCGTGGTTGCCGCCGAAGTGGCTTCGGAAGGCATCAAAATCGCCCGCGTGCCCATCTCCGAGCACGAATATTATCTCATCGAAAATCGCCTGGACGACCTCGACGGCAACGACACTGTATTTGTCAAGCTGGACACCGTCACCGGTGTATTCCTTTGGCCCAAGAACCGCTATATAGACTTTAACCGCGAATACGACGCCCTCATTCCCGGTTCGGGCATGCTCATTTACCATGTCGATGAATCGGTGGCCTGGCTGTATTACAGGGATACTTCGCATACCTATAATAATTTCGAGTTGAACGACCTGCAGTGGGACCGG
>Ga0210003_1002434_pt1 | contig 15714 bp, 15 predicted proteins | sample LantaG_FD_182804 | JGI IMG/M metagenome (GOLD analysis project Ga0210003, IMG submission 182804) | Deep subsurface microbial communities from Baltic Sea to uncover new lineages of life (NeLLi) - Landsort_02402 metaG (SPAdes) (version 2) | ecosystem: Environmental > Aquatic > Marine > Oceanic >...
CCCTTCAAACGATCAACAGCACGACGCCGAGGCATCCCTCGAGTCCCTCGCGAAGCAGCACGTGAGTGGAAAAGAGAGAGAGAAGAGGAAGAGAAAGAGAGGAGAAGAAGAGAACAAAACGCCAGAGGCCCTTTCTTTGCCGCCGCTTCACCTCTCTTCCTTAAAAAAACGCCACCAACACCAACAACAAAACAGGGCTTGCTCGGATTCGTCCTCCTCGATTCCGAAGGGAAGGTCGTCAGGGAGAGCGGTGACGTGCGTGGTGGGGGGGTTGGAAGAGGGTTGGAGGGAGGGGCGAGGGCTGCGGCGAAAACAAAAAAAGGGAAACTCCAAAGGGGGGGTTTATTTCAATTCTTTTGACTTCAACCTTACAGAACTAAAGTCCTATTTTCTTTTTTAACTTTTCCCCTCCTCTTTTTTTTTCTTTTCAAAACCGACAGCACGAGGCCTGCGCGAGGGCCGGCCAGGCAGGGGTCGCCCTGGCCTCCCTCGGAAGGGCGATGGTCCGCGACGTCGACGCGACGGTGAGGCCGAGAAGAAAGAGAAAGAAGGAGAAGACAAGGGAAAATGGAAAGGAAAGAAAAAAACGGCCTCTCTTACCACTTTCGACCAAAAAATAAAAAAAATAGGACGACCTCGAGCTCCTCCGCTGCCGCTCCGCAGGGATGGAGATCGCCCTGGTCCAAGGGAACGACTTCACCCTCGTCTCTATCGTCTTGATTTGAAAAGTTTTTGAAAGGAGAGAGAGAGAAAAAATCCAGTGTTACAGAAAAAAAATCCCGAAAAAGTCCTTCTTGCTACTTCTTCTTCTCCTTCTTGCTCGCCGCCTCCGAGGCCTTCTCTCCTCCTCCTCCTTCCCCTCCTCCTCCCTCCGCTGCCGCCTCCCCGATCTTCATCTCCTCGATCGTGAAGTTGTCGTTGGTGTAGATGCACGCGTCCGCGGCGATCCGCATGGCCTTTTCACAAATCTGCCTGGCGGAGAGGTCGGGAGAGTCGATGAGCGCGCGGGCGGCCGCGAGCGCGTACGGCGAGCCGCTGCCGATCGCGAGGACGCCGTCGTGCGGCTCCAGGACGTCGCCGCCTCCCGAGATGGACAGGGAGACCTTCGAGTCGGCGACGACCATGACGGCGTCGAGCCTGCGGAGGTACTTGTCGGTCCTGTTTGTGTTTTGAAAGGGGGGGGGGGAGGGTCAAAAGGGAGAAGATGAGTTTTTTCTTCCCTCCTTAAAAAAAACCCCGAAAAACTCAAAACCACCTCTCTCCATCTTCCAAAAACAACAGTCTTCTCTCACCTCCAAAGCTTGGCCAGCTCCACGGCCGCCCTCGTCAGCTGGCCCGGGTGCGCCTCGAGCTGCGTCTCCAGCCGCTCGAACAGCGTGAACGCGTCCGCCGTCGCGCCGGCGAACCCGCCGATCGCCGCCCCTCCGGCCAAGGCGCGGACCTTCCTGACGTTGGGCTTGACGACCTCGGAGCCTCGGGTCACCTGCCCGTCGGCCATGACGCAGACGGAGTCTCCCTTGCGGACGCAGAGGACCGTTGTGGCGTGCGCGGCGGAGGTGGAGAAGGATGGGGATGCGGTGGATGGGGTGGAAGCTGGGAAGAGAGGGAGGAGGAGGTTTTGAAGAAGAGGTTGAAGAAGAGGTTGAGAGAGCGATCGCAATTGGAAAAAAAAGAGCTCCTCGCCTTTCCTCTCTCTTTTCCGTACCTTGAATCGAGTTGGCGATCCTCCCTGAGCACGACGCCGACAGCGAGGCCGCGGCTCTGGAGCGGCGCAGGCTCGCAGAGAGGACGGAGGCGAGCATGGTTGGGGAGGGAAAGGTTTGGTTTCCGAAAGAATGAAAGAGAGTTTTGATGTTGATCGAGAAGAGTGTTTTTTTTTTCCCTTCTTCGCTTCGTCTCTCGATTCAAAAACAAAGGAGGAAAAAAAAAACTGCCGCATCTCAAAGATGTCGCCTCCTGCTTCCTCGCAGCAGGGGCCCGGGGGCTTCGCTCCGCTGACCTTTGTGCCGGCAGAGGAAGTGGCATCCCATGGCTACCTCCCCAGGAGAGCGGCGGCGCGCAACAACGGCTACGGAGGAGCAGGGAGAGGCGGCTTTAGGGGAGGAAGAGGAAGAGGTGTTTTCGCTTCGTCGTCGTCGTCGGCGTCGGCGTCGATGCCTCCTCCACCAACCTCATCTTTCCCTTCGCCGTACCCGCTGCCGCCCGAGCCTGCGACCCCCGAAGCGCGGATAGACCAGCTCCTGGACCGCATCTCCCCTACCGAGGAGACGGACGCCGCAAGGGCCGCCGTGTTCGCGTTCCTGCGCTCGGTCGTCGACCGATGCTTCAGCGAGTGCAAGGTAAACGAGGAAGAGAAGAACAAGGGAAAGAAGGGAAGAAGAAAAAAATCGTCCGATTCCTTCCCCGCCTCGCCCAGCACGCCTCCAGGCCCTCGTTCGATCCCGCAACACTTGCTACAGGAGGGCAACATCGTAATGCATCACCCAGCGTGCTTGGAAGAACGAAAGAGGCAGAGAAGAAACCGCATCGCGGCGTCGAAGATGCAACTTTCAACAACGGAGAAACAACGGAGAAAAGGCTAACTTTTTCTTTTTCGAAAACAAAAAAAACCTCCTCCTTTTCTCCTCTTTCTCTCTATCTCCAGGTCGACGCCTATCTCTTCGGCTCCGTGCCGCTCAAGACCTACCTCCCCGACGGCGACATCGACGTCGCGCTCGTGCAGGTCTCGGGCCCCTCGATCAGGGACAGCTGGGCCCCCAGGCTCGCCGCCGCTTTGGAAGAAGCGTCGCTCGAGGCCATCTCGGGCGCCGCGGCCGAGGCGGCGGCTGCGGCCGCAGAGGCCGCGGTCGCCGCGAGCAGCAGCAACGGCAGCAGCAGCGGCAACGGGGCTCCTCCTCCTCCGGGAACAACCACCGCCACCAACCCTCCGGCCCCGGCCTTCACCGTGCGTGACGTCACCATCGTCCACGCCGAGGTGCGCCTGCTCAAGTGCCTGATCCGGGACAGCGTCGTCGACGTCTCGTTCGAGAGCCTCGGGGGCCTCAGGGCCGCGGCGGCGCTCGAGGCGTGCGACCGCGCCGTCGCACGCGACCACCTCTTCAAGAGGTCGGTGCTTCTCATTAAAGCGTGGTGCTTCTACGAAGGGAGGGTGCTGGGGGCGCACCACGGGCTGCTGTCGACCTACGCCCTTGAGACGATGGTGCTGCGGGTGCTGGTTGGCGGTGGCGGTGGCGGAGGAGGAGAAGAAAAAGAAGGAGAAGCAAACAACAACGGCGCTCTCTCTTCTTCCTCTTCTTCTTCTCCTTCTCCCTCTTCTCTCAACCACCCGCTCTCGGTGCTGCGCGCCTTCCTGAGGGCCTTCTCCGAGTTCGACTGGGATGGCGACGTGCTGACCGTGCTGGGACCCGTGCCGATTGACGAGTACGTGCGCTGCTCGGAGCTCCCTGGAAGCGGAAGCGGAGACGGAAGTGGAGAGAGCAAAGTCGAAGCAATCGGCGACGGCGGCGACGACAAAACTTCTTATTCTTCCTCTTCAACCCCTCTCTCCCGCGCGGCCCTGCTCTCCATCGTCCGGGAGCACGCCACCCCCCCGAGGCCCAACCACCCTCCGGTCTTCGCCCCCAAGATCGTCAACATCGCCGACCCCTTGCTTCCCAGAAACAACCTGGGAAGGCCGCTGAGCGGCGGCGCAGCAGCCCGCGTCCGGAAAGCCCTGGCGCTGGGCTCGAGCCTGCTCGACGCGGCCCTGAAGAGGCAGCCCGGGGGCGCCGCCATGGCCGCCGTCGACGCGCTGTTCCGGAACGTGTGGCAGGCGAGGGCGGCGCACTTCTCGGCGAGGGTGCTGCCCTCGCGGCAGGCAGCGGAGAGCGCCGCCGCCGCCGCTGCCGCCGCTGGCGCTGCTGCCGCTGCTGCTGCCGCTGCGCAGGCAGCTGCGCAGGTGACGGCGAACGCGTTCAACATGCAGCAGCAGCAGCAGAGAGGGGGAGGTGGCGGTGGCGTTGCTGGCGTTCCGTTTCAACAGCAGCAGCAGCAGCAACAGGCGTTTTTCCAGCAGCAACAGCACTTCTTCTACCAACAACAGCAGCAACAGCAGCAGCCGCCTCTACAGCCCCTGCAGCGCGCTGATGCCACCCCACCTCCTGCTGCGCCCCTGCGGGAAGAAGAAGAGGCGACGCCGCCTCCTCACGCCGCTCTCGCCGAAAACAGCGCCGCCGTCGCTCCCGAAGGTGGGGAGATCGCAGCCTCGCTCCCGCCGCTCGAGACCGCTGCCTCCCTCACCGCGGCCGCGAGCAGCAGCAGCAGAAGCAGCAGCTGTGGCTTGCCGATGACGATCCCTCACTCCGTCTCCTCACCGGGCAGCGCGGCGGGCAGCGTCGGCAGCGGCAGCAACAACGGCGGCGGCGGCGGCGGCAACGGCAACGGCCGCCACGTCCGCTCTGGAGGCAAGCCGAGAGGCGGGCGCGGCAAGGCGGCCAAGGGGGCCGCGAAGAGGAACGCTGCCGCTGCTGCTGCCGCCGCTGTTGCCGCTGCTGCTGAAGAGGCTGCAGCGGGGGCAGCTGCGGTGGAGGCGAGCGCGGCGAACTCTGCAGCAGAAGCGGCGAGGAGAGAAGAGCAGCAGCAGCAACAGCAGCAAAGCGTTGTTGCTCCTTCTCCTCCTCCTCCTCCTCCTCCTGCTCCCTCTCGCCACCAAGACCCGCTCGTGGGCGACTACAAGGGGATGATGCGGCAGCTGGCCGCGGCAGAGGCCGCGGCGAGCTTCCTGCCGGCTCCTTCTTCATCTTCGACGGCGACGGCAGCGGCCGTCGCTCCCGTTGCTGCTCTCTCTGCTGCTGCTTCGACTCCGATTCCGACTCCAGCCCCCGCTCCTGCTGTTGCTCCCGCTCCTCCTGCTCCGAGATCCTCCGAGCAGCAGAAGCGGCTCCACCAGCACCAGGCCGCGGCCGCGATCGCCGCGGCGGCCACGATCGGAGGGGCGGGGAGCGGAGGCGGGAACGGAAGCGACGGCGGGAGAGGAGGAGGCGGGAAGCGGCAGCAGAGGGCGAGTGGAGTCTTCGCCGCTCCGCGGCCGCCTCCTCGCGCGCAGCAGCAGCAGCAGCAGCAGCAGCAGCAGCAGCACTTTCACCACCCTTACCAGGAACATGCGATGCAGCTGCAGCAGCAGCAGACTGTCGGCGGCGTCGCGGGCAACGTCAGCTCCCCGACGCCGCTGCTGTCGTCGCTGCCCTTGCCTCCTCCGCCCCTTCCGCCAGCGGCAGCGACGATGAGAATGCCTCCGCCTCCTCCTCCTCCCCCGCCTGACATGCTCCCGGCACCCTGGCAGCAGCAGCAGCAGCAGCTGCGGCAGCAGCTGCTGTCGCCGTACCACCAGATGCAGCAGCAGATCCAGATCCAGCGGCAGCTGCAGCTGCAAATGCAAATGCAGCAGCAGCAGGCGCAGGGCCCGTTTGCCGCCGCTCCGCCGCCTCCGCCGCCGCTGCCGCAGCAGCAGCAGCAGCCGCTCCACTTCGGCGCCCTTTCCCCGCCGAGGCCGCCCGTGCAGCCTCCGCCCTCCCCCGTGCCTGCTGCGATCCTGCAGAGGCCCAAGAGCGAGGCGTCAGCTGCTTCTGCTTCTGCTTCTGCTGCCTCGGTGGCGCCCAGAGGCAACAACACCAAGGGCGAGAGGAAGAGAGAGGGAGCGTCGTCGGCGTCGGCGGCGTTAAAGGACGAAGAAGAGGAGCAACAACAGCCCCTCCCGACGCCGCCCGTCGTCCCGCAGCAGCGAGCCGAGCTCGGCGCCCCTCGCCCCGAGGTCTCGCCGCTGTCGACGCTGTCCAGCCCTTCGATGAGCTTGTCCTCCTCCGAGAAGGCTGCTGCTCACTTTCAACAACAGCAGCAGCAGCAGCTGAGGCAAGGGGGAGGCGGGCGAGGGCGAGGACACTCGACGCCTCGAGCAGCGGCAGCGGCAGCGGCAGCGGCAGAAGCCCCCGCTCCTCCTCCTCCTCCTCCGCCGCCGCCGCCGCCGTTTCCCTCTGCAGAAGAGGATGCGGGCGGCAGCGGCGGCGCGTGGCCCTCGCTCGATGGGAGGAAGAAGGAGATGAAGGCGGCAGCGACCGAAGGCAACAACGAAGGGGCGGCAAAGGAAGCGACAACTTCATCGTCGTCTTCTCAAGAAGCTGCTTCCGCTCCTTCTTCTTCCTCTTGGGCCAGCGGCAAGCCCACACTCGCCCAGGTGGTCGCGAGGAGGCCCTTTGCGGCGGCGACGACGACGAAAGAGCCCTCGGCAACGACGACGGCGCCGACGGCGTCGGCGGCGGCGCCTCTTTCGCCCGCTGCTGCCCCGACCTCTTCCTCTCGCACTTCTTCCGCTTCTTCCGCTCTTCCTCCTCCTCCTTCGTCCCACCTCCCTCCCCGCCTGCGCCCCCCCGCCGCCGTTCCCCCAGCCTCGCGAAGGCGCATGGTCGACGCCGAGGGGTGGGAGGTGGCGAGCCCGCCAAAGGGGACGAGGGGCGGCAGCGGCAGCGCGAGCTGCAGTGGAAGAGACCCGTCGCCGCTCGCGGCGACGTTCGCCCCTCCCTCCTCGGCGGACGCCGCCGTCGTCATAACCACCTCCGCTCCTCCTCCTCCTCCGCCGCCTCCGCCGCCGACGCCGCCGGAGTACACGGAAGCCGACTTCCCTTCGCTCGGCGGCGGAGGTGGAGGGAAGAAGAAGCCGGCGGCGACGGCGGTGAAAGAGGCGACGGCGGCGACCGCGACGGCGGCGACGAAAGGGCACGAGGAGGAGGGCAAGAGCTCCTCCTCTTCTTCTTTTTTTGTCGCTACTGTCGCTCCTGCTCGAGCTTCCAGAGGCGTGTGGGGCAAGAAACCAATTGAGGCCGAAGAGCGGAAGGGCGGTTGAAAAATAAAGTCGCACAAAAGAAGAATGAAAAAAAAAACTCTCAGAAAACAGAAAAAAAACAGTGTAAAGTTTGAAGTCCAGCAACAACAAAATCTTCGGAAAAAAATCATTTTCTTCGACGCTCTCTTCTTTTTCTTCGCTCTTCCTCTTCTCTTTCCCTCCTCCTTCGTTCTTCTTCTCTCTCTCCAAAAAAGAAAATGGCAGCCCGCTCCCGCTCGTTCAAGGACGAGCACCCGCTCGGTAAGTCCCCACGTCCGTCCTCTCCGTGTCGACGCGTGTTTTGGCGGCGATCGAGCACGCGAGAGGCGCGGCGGCGACGAGAAAGAAGCTTGGAGAGAGAGAGCTCAAAAACGCCGACGAGGCATCATCATCGATTCAATGCTTGTCCCTTTCTTTTCTCTCTCCCTATCGCTCACCCCACTTCCTCTCACTTCCCAACCTGCACTCCCATCTCCGACACAGAGAAGCGCCAGGCCGAGTCCAGCAGGATCAGAGACAAGTACCCGGACCGCATCCCGGTGAGAAACGAGAGAGGGAGAGTGGTTTTGCTTTTTTTCTTGCGAATCAACAAGCCGCTTCCCTCGCTCGCTCGCTCGCTCTTTCGGGGCAAACCAAGAATCGCGCCGACTTTACCTCTTTGAACGCCGTTTGCTCTCTCTCATCCCGCGATGTCGACTCGGAACGAGACGCCCGTCGTCTGAGGAGAGAGGAAAAACGGAGAGACCGAGCAGGCGAGGAGCACGAAAGCCCTCGGCGATGCGAGAGAAAGGCGTTGAGTTTTCGTTCGTTGCTTTTTTCGTTCTTCTTCGACCCGAAAAACAACCTCGTTGTTGTTATCTTCTTCTTTCTCCTTGTTCTTCTTCTCACGTCCAAAACCCCCTCAAAACGCACGCCGATCTTCACACACCAGGTCATTGTCGAAAAGGCCGACAAGTCCGACATCCCGGACATCGACAAGAAGAAGTGAGGATGAGAGAGAGAGAGAGAGAGAGAGAGAGAGAGAGAGAGAGAGAGAGAGAGAGAGAGAGAGAGAGAGAGAGAGAGAGAGAGAGAGAGGGGAGGGGGGGGGAGAAGAGAGTCATTTCCCTCGTTCGTCAACGCTCACCTTCTTCTTCTTCCTTCTTCTTCCTCAAACCACGACTCTAAGGTACCTCGTCCCATCGGACCTGACCGTGGGCCACTTCAGCTACGTCATCAGGAAGAGGATCAAGGTAAGAAAGAGAGAGAAAGGATAGATAATGAAAGAGGTAACAAAGAACCCAAACTCGCGCGCTCACCCTTCACCCTTTCTCCTTTTCCCTCTTCCACCGAAACAACAACAACTCTCTCCCTTTCTCTCTCCCCCTCAGATCTCGCCCGAGAAGGCCATCTTCATGTTTGTGAAGAACGTGCTGCCCCCGACAGGTGAGGACGAGAAGAAAAGAAAAGAAAAGAAAAGAAAGAGAGGAAACAACCTCGGCTCGTGGTTTTCCTGTCTGCGCGCGCTCTCAGCGTCTTTTTTTTCTTGTTCTAAAAAAAACCCGAAAATCCAACCAGCTGCCCTGATGGCCGACGTCTACGACGAGCACAAGGACATCGACGGCTTCCTGTACATGACGTTCTCCGGGGAGAACACTTTCGGCGGAGGCGTTGTTGAAGTGGAGGAAGAGGGAGAGGAAGAAGAGCTCTCGCTCGTTTGAATGGAAAAAGTTTTCGCTCTTCTGCCTTCTTCGCCGCCTTTCTTTTGCTTTTCCCTTGTCCCATGCCCCCAATCTTGTACCATTATTCCATCAGCAATACGCGCACCGCCTTGTTCCTTGCTCGAAAAAAAAGGCGTTGAGGGAGAAAGAGGGAAGAGAGAGAAAGAGAGAAAGGAAAAAACCATCCTTTATGCTCTCGCCCTATCTTTTCATTTTTTGCATTTTCCTTGTTCTTCTACTTGCTCCCCCCAACTTTTTCCCCTTTTTTGTTTGAGCGGCCACCACCAGCCCCCTTTGTGTGTAAACGAGAGAGAGAGAGAGAGTCCATTCCTGCATTTGAAGAAACTGGAAAGCGGAAGCGGAGAAGTAGTGGTGTTGTTGTTTACAAGGGCGACGCGGAAGAGGTCGGAAAAAATGAAAGAAAAAAAACGGCAGCAAGCGCGATGGAAATCCTTCCTTCCTCTTTCTCTTACTTCTCCAGGCTCGTCGACCCACCCGCTCCGATCCTCGCCTCCGGGACGTCGCTCCACCTCCTCGACGGGATCGGCCTGGCCGGCGCGGCGTGGCGCGTTTCGAGCCTCGCGGACGTCGAGAACACCTTGAACGCGGCGACGGCCATCCCCGCGACGACCAGCGCCGTGCCGCGCCGCCAGTGCTTGGGGTCCGAGTACCAGCCTCCCGCGGGCGACCAGACGTGCTTGGGGTAGTCGCCGCCGGCCATTCTTGTTGTTCAAGAGAGGTGAAAAGAGAGAGGAAGAAAGAAGAAAGAACAAGAAGAAAGAAGGAGCGAATCGAAATTGAAAAGGCGAGAGAAGAGTGAGGAGGTCGCAGTCGATCGTCGATTCGTTGAGCTGCTTCGGAAGCGAATTTTTTTTTTTCTCGCGAAGTCCTTTCGCTGCCCTCACACCTCTTTTCCTTTGTCTTTTTCTTCGAAAACCCCACCCTTTCTCCAAACAACTTCCAGCACCATGTCGCTCGTCCTCTCCACCCGCGCCACCTCCACGGTCGCTCGCGCCACCTCCGGCAAGGTAAGCACTGCTCGTCCGCGGGGAATCGGAAGAGGAGAGAGCGCGGGAAGGCCCGGCGGCGGGGGGGTAAAACGAACAGAAGAAGAAAAAATCATTCGAGCCTCAGCCTTTAGGCTTCTCTTTCTTTTTTTTACTCGATCTCGCCATGCTGCGTCTGGCCAGCACGCGCGCCTTTTTGTTCCGTTTCATCGCGGCTAGCTTGCTCCGTGCCGATGTTTCGCTGCCCTGGTTGAATTGGGGGGCGGAAAAGGCCAGCGTAGGCCTTGGCGCGGGGGTGTTTCAAGGGGGTTGAGCTTTTTTTTTTGCTAAATCAGGAAGAAGAAAGAAAAAAGACTTTGAGCTCGAATCTTTTCCTTCATCTCTCTCCCTCTCTTTCTCCTTCGAACCCACGCAAAACTCCGTTCGCTCGCCCGTTTCGGTGACTGAACGACGCGCCCTGCCAGTTCATGGGAGAGGGGGAGAAGAGGCAGGGGCGGAAGGCGGTCCTTTAGGAGGGAGCGCGCGCGCTCTTGCTCCTTATCGAATTCTTATCGCGAGGAGGAGAGAGAGAGAGCGCCGAGCTGCGCTCGCTTTTTCTTTTTTTTCAACCTTATCGACCTTTTTTTCCATCTCACAGATTTTTTCTTCCCCTTCTCATCTCTCTCTCACTCTCTCTCTCTTTTCTGATCTCTCTCCTCTTCCACCCTCGAAACCACCACCGCAGAAGACCACCACCATGCGCCGCACGGTCAAGGGCGGCAAGGCCCCGGCCAAGAAGGCCGCCAAGTCCTCGGGCGCCCAGTTCTACGGCCCCGACCGGTGAGTTTTTTGATTTTGATTTTTGATTTTTTTTCCCTTCACAAAGTGCAAGCACGCGCGCGCAAGAGAGAGAGAGAGAGAGAAAGCTCTCGAAAAACGTCGACCTCTTCTCACTCTTTCTTCTTCTTCTTCTTCTTCTTCCTCTTCACAAAATAAACCCTCCACCTGCACCAAACACAACAGCAACCTCTACCTCGGCCCGTTCACCTCCCCCCCGGCCTACCTCAACGGCGAGTTCCCCGGAGACTACGGCTGGGACACCTCGGGCCTGTCGGCCGACCCCGAGACCTTCGCCCGCTACCGCGAGATCGAGGTCATCCACGCCCGCTGGGCCATGCTCGGCGCGCTCGGCTGCGTCGTGCCCGAGATCCTCAAGAACAACGGCGTGCCGTTCTCTGACCAGGCCTCCATCTGGTTCACGGCCGGCGCCGAGATCTTCGAGCCCGAGGGTGAGTATTTGAGTTTGTTTTTTCTTCTTGGAGATGAAAAAACGAAAAGCGACAGAAAGCGACGACGACGAAGAAAAAAAACTGAAAACTCACTTTTCCCTCTCTCATCTCCCCATCTCTTCGTTCCCCTTTTCCAGGACTCAACTACCTCGGCAACCCCGCCCTGATCCACGCCAAGTCGATCATCGCCACCGTTGCCGTGACCGTCGCCCTCATGGGCCAGGCCGAGGCCTTCCGCTTTGCCGGCGAGGCCCCCGGTGTTGAGGGCCTCGACTCGCTCTACCCGGGAGGCCCCTTCGACCCCCTGGGCCTGGCCGACGACCCCGACACCTTCGCCGAGCTCAAGGTCAAGGAGATCAAGAACGGCCGCCTCGCCATGTTCTCCATGCTCGGCTTCTTCGTCCAGGCCATCGTCACCGGCAAGGGCCCCATCGCCAACCTGACGGAGCACCTCGCCGAGCCCGGCGTCAACAACGGCTTCGCCAACGCGTCGCGCTTCCTGCCCCAGTAAGCTCTTCCCACCTGCCACTACTCTTTCTATTAGAATAGATGTTTGCGTGTGATTACTTGCTTTCGGTGCTGCCCCTTTCCCTCTGTGGACGGAAGAGGAGGGGTTTTTGAGGGAAAAAAAAATGAAAACAGAGGAGCAGCTTTTTTTTTTCTTCCGGCCTTTTTCGTGATTTTTTTGAAAGAGAAGAGAAAAATGGAGAGAGAGAGTGGAAAAAAAAATAACCAGGTTTTTTTTTCCGGTGGAGTGAGCCAAGACGGGAGAGAGAGTTTCTTTTCCTCATTCCGCGATTGGCCGCGCATGCTTCTCAACTGAAAGTGTGCGCGCGTCGTGGGAGGGTTTCGTGTGTAACTCGTTTCTCTCTCCTCGCGCCCCGGTTCTTCCAAGAGGCCTCGGTTAAAAAAAAAAAAAAAGTTTTCTCTTTCTTTCTCTCTTCCTTTCTTTCTCGACGCTCTCCAGTGCTTTCTCCGCTCATTCAACTTACAAAGCGCTGCTGCTCTTTCGCTCCTGTCTCTCTCCCCTTCTCTCTCACATCCATCCCGCGGAAGCCGCCTTCGACGCCGCGGCCGCCGCCGCGCCCCTGGCGCGAGCTAGCGCCGCCGCGACCGCCGCCGCCTCCTCCGAGTTTCCTCCGTTCCCGCTCCCGCCTCCTCCGGCGCCCGTCTTGCTCGGGAAGTCCCGCACCAGGTCGGCGAGGGCGCACGCCGCCTCGGAGACGGCGGGCCCGCTGCCGGCTCGCGCGGCCCTCAGGCTCTTGGGCAGGGACTCGACAGCGGCGGCGGCCCGCGCTTTCGTGTTATTTGTCGAGCTCGCATACCCGTTGTCGAAGCTCGACCTCCACGTGGACTTTAGCACCGAGAGCACCGCCTCGGGGGTCCTCCAAGGCAGAGGTTCCGGCAGCACGTCGAGCCAGAGGTCGCCGTGGACGGCGCGGAGACGGAAAGCGACCGCCGGGGCCAGCGAGGAGATGACAGCGGCGTCGAGGGTCGCAGCGAGCGAGCGCGGGTCGGAAGAGTTTGAGTTTGAATTCGCATTCGCGTTTGCGTTGTGCTGTTTCCCGGAAGCAGCAGCCGCCACCGCAGCGGGAGGGCGGTAGGCCGCGACGGCCGGGGCGTATGCTGCTGCGGGGACGGGGGCACGAGCAGGAGGAGGAGCCGGAGGGAGCGTCGTCGACTGTTGCCCCTTTTTTCGACCTCCACCCCCTCCACCTCCGCCTCCGCCGCCAACGCCGCTCCTCCCCAAGATCGACAGCGCGTCCGAGATGTTCATTCTCGATTTCCCGGGCTGCTGCGGGTGCTGCTTCTGCCCGGTCCCGGAATGGGAAGAAGAAGGGCCCGCGGCGCCTGCCGTCATCATCTCCTCCTCCTGGGCAAAAAGGTGGTGGATGACGGGCGAGGGCCGCGGCTGCGAGGGCACGGCGAGCGGGGGCGCCTCCGTCGCCATCGCCGTCGGCATCTGCTGCTGCTGCTGGTGCTGGTGCTGGTGCTGGTGCTGCTGGTGCTGCTGCCGGTGCTGCTGCTGCTGGTGATAGTGGTGCTGCTGCTGTTGATGTTGAATCATCATTTGCTGCTGCTGCTGCTGCTGCTGCTGCTGCTGCTGCTGCTGCTGTTGAGCGTGCGCTTGCGCTTGCGCTTCCGCCGCCACCGCCGGGAACAAAAAGGCCATCGCCGCCACGGCCAGCGACGAAGGCAGGATCCCGCCGCTCGCCACGTCTCTCAGCGCGAATCCGGGCTGCCAGAAGCCCCTGCGCGACCACCGGAGCACCTGCGGCCACGCGAAGGGCCCACGCCGCTGCGAGCGCTCGTCGCAGTAGGTCCACTTCCCGCCCACGGCGGCCTCTTCGGGGCTCACCGAGTTGCTGCTGCTGCTGCTGCTCCCGACGCCTCCTGCTGCTGCCGCGGCTTCTTCAGCGGCTCTGCGTGCCACCGAGAGCATCTCGGCAGCGGCGGCGGCGGTGGCCTCCGCGGGGCCCTCGATGGAGACCGCGACCAAGTCGACGTTGGCGCTTTCCTCTGCTCCCCCTCCTCCCTCGACCGTCCCTGCGAGCTCTTTGGCCGACACGAGCCCCAGGCAGCAGGCGCAGGCGCCTCCGCCGATGGCGACGGGGGCGCCTCGTGCCCCCAAGGCGCCGAAGAGGACCGCGGCCGCGGACTGAGGGAGGAAGAGGCGGTGCGAGTGGATCTGGGCAGAGTTGTTGGGGTTGGGGTTTTGCGAAGGAGGAGGCATCGTCGCTGTGTTTTTTGCCTTTTGCTTGCCTTGCTTTCTCTCGCTCTTTCTCTACTTGTCTGGCCCTGGAATCGCAGGGGGAGATACGATGAGATCAGGATCTATGCCCGTGACGTGGTGGAGTGGAAGAAGAGAGGCGAGACAGGGGAATCGGCGCTTGTTCCTCAATCGAGCTTTTTGAGCATTTGAAAAAAATATGAAGTGAAGATCGATCCTCGCCATCACTCTTTTTTTCTTTTTTCTTCGATCACCTCTCTTGTTCCCCCGCGACACACCGACAAGATGGGAGCTTGGCGCGTCTTCGTGGAGGTATCCTTGCCTCCGCCGATCATCTTGCTCACGCTGCTCGTGCTACCTTCGCCGGCAAGGTTAGGACGATCGAAAGCCGTTTCAATTTTCTTTTTTTCTTCCGCTCTCGTTCTCGACCTTCTCACCTCCTTCCGCTTTCAAAACAAAACAAAACAAAAAATCGACAGGTCCTTTACCCGCCTGGTCCTCCGCGTCGTCGACCGCACACTGGGCCTCCCCGTGCTCGGCACCCTCCAGCTCCTCCACGTCATGATCGCCCTCGCGGGCGCGGCGGCGGTCGGCTCGGTCCGCGACGCCGCCGCGGCTGCCAAGCATAAAGGAGGGCTCGAGCTCTCGCTCTCGGCGTCCGCCGCGGCCTCGTACGCCGCCAAGCGCTGGCGCGCCGAGCGCAACGCGTGGATCGCGGCCTTCGCGCTGGCGGCCTGGTGCCTGCTCGCGCGCGTCTACTCGATGGCGAGGCGGCTGGCGGACCTCGAGGACGAGAGGGAGGCGCGGCTCGCCGCGGCGCCGGCGACCGCGTTCCGCGCAGCCGCGGCAAGCGCGAGCGCGAAGGAGAAGGGCAAGGCAGCGGCGGCGACGGCGACAACAAAGGCGGGCTTCGAGGCGGGGACGTCGACGCCGAGCGCGCCCCCTCTGACTCGGGCCAACAGCAGTGGAGCCGGGAAGAAGAAGCAGTAGGGAAGGGAAGAGAAGGAAAGTGAGGGAAGTGAAGTGGTCGAGGTTGAAAACGAAAACGAAAAGGCGAATGTCGAAGAAAAAAAAAGAAAACACAAAACGAAGAGTCTCTTCCCTCCTCGAAGCGAAAAGCCTCTCTCTTCCTCTCTTCTCCTTCTCTCTCTCTCCTTCTCTCTCTCTCTCTCTCTTTCTCGCTCTCGTTTCACCCGAGCGCGAGAGGGGGGAGCCAACACACCAGCGAGACATGCCGAAGAACAAGGGCAAGGGCGGGAAGAACCGCAGGCGAGGTGAGGAAAGAAGACTGAAGGTGGAGAAAGAATCGGTGGGCGACGACCCATCGATCGAGCGAAAAACAACGACTACCTTCCGCTCGCGCCGGCGCTCGAGGCGCGCCCTTTTACGGGTGGCTCTGCTCGCGTGGGCATGGAGCACGTTCGAGCCGAGCCTGTCGAGGCTCAAACGAGACAAGAACGAGCTCGACGTCCCTCGAATGCGGGGTGGAAGAGAGCCCGTGATTGAAGGCAGAGCGACGAAGCGGCGGCCGAAAAGAGCAAGGAGAGGAGGGACGACGTCGAAGAAAAGAAAAACGTGCTCTTTTTTGCTTCTTCTCTCGCTGTCTCTCGCTATTGCCGCGGCGCGTTCGCCCTCCTCCAATCCGCGCCCGCCTGTCAAGCGAAGAACGAGAGAATTCTGTCACTCTCTGAAGCAATCCGACTCACGCAACCTCCAAAAAAAAACTATCTCTTCTTCTTCTTCCCAAAACGCCCTTCACAACCTCAACCTCCACAGGCAAGAACGACTCCGAGGAGAAGCGCGAGCTCATCTTCAAGGAGGACGGCCAGGAGTACGCCCAGGTCCTCAAGATGCTCGGCAACAACCGCCTCGACGCGCAGTGCATCGACGGCGTCAAGAGGCTCGCGCACATCCGCGGGAAGATGCGCAAAAAAGTCTGGGTCAACGCCGGGGACGTCGTGCTGGTGGGCCTCCGCGACTACCAGGACGGCAAGGCCGACGTGATCCTCAAGTACAGCGCCGAGGAGGCGCGGGCGCTGAAGTCGTACGGGGAGCTGCCGGAGAGCCTGAGGATCAACGAGGCGACGGAGGCGCTCGGAGGTGGGGAGGTTGGAGAGAAGGGTTTTTTTTTTTTTTTTTTTGTCCAAAGAAAAAA
>Ga0210003_1002435_pt1 | contig 15713 bp, 18 predicted proteins | sample LantaG_FD_182804 | JGI IMG/M metagenome (GOLD analysis project Ga0210003, IMG submission 182804) | Deep subsurface microbial communities from Baltic Sea to uncover new lineages of life (NeLLi) - Landsort_02402 metaG (SPAdes) (version 2) | ecosystem: Environmental > Aquatic > Marine > Oceanic >...
TAAAATTATATTTCGTAAATAGGGGCTGTTTTTGCCTTATTTACTGAAATATAATTTTATCCTTTCTTCCGGTGATCACAATCTAAAAGGGCTTTTTCTTTTAGGTTGTGTTAACCGGTCTTTCTTTTTTAAAGTTCTCTTGCTCTTACCACCTGTTGATATTTTTCTTTGGTCCAACGGGGATATGTTTTTAATATCCCATGTAAGGGCCAGAGAAAAATTTGAGCAGGTGGTTATTCCTGGCGGCAATATAAAGACATTCAATCAGGCAATAGAAAAGTATTTTTTCCTATTCCTAAAATGCTTTTGAATTGCCTGGAGTGTTACGATAAAAGGGTCTGCGGAAGTAAATAGACTCACAGAGACAGAATAGGGGCGGGGCAAGGGAGAGAGGAAAGAGCGATAAGCTTACCTTTATGCTGGTAGAGTGAAGGTGAATCGACCGCAGTTTTTCCTCCCCCCTTATGCTTCCCCCCTAATGAATCATAGCCTAACCTTATTTTTTTTGCGGTGGCGAATAAAGCGTAGCAACAGCGGGGCATAAGAGCGTTACCACCCGCATTTATGCTTAGAAGCGTCCCCGCGAGCGTAGCTTTTGAGCCAAGGAGCAAAAATAAAAAGAAGGGGGATAAGAGGGGGGTCTTAGGGGGGATTTAAGGGGGAAGGAAAATTACCCGCCCCGCGCGTGTAGTTATAAAATTAGAGTAACCGGAGTGAATTGATCGGGGCAGTCAAAATAGATTAAAGCAGATTGGGCAGAGTGCCCAATGAGAGAGAGAGAGAGAAAGAGTGGGTCCTCAATTTTTATACAGCTCCTATTGTTTTCTAAAATTCCTCTTTTGTTTTTTAATAGAGTCTCCTTCTATAAGTATCTGGTATAAGCTGTGAGCAAGTCTATCCAAACATGAGTTACCAGGGACAGGATCGGGGAAAAGCTTCTGCCACTCTTCAGAAGCTCTGGCAGAAGCAAAGACGGATGATTTTACCTCGTGACGCTTAATTATTATTTCATAAAGATCATTTACCTCCTCTCTTGCCATAGCTCTAATACCAAAATCATCTATAACTAATAAATCTGGCTTTAGATAAGACCTCAAGGTTCTGGTGTGGGTACTATCAACCGGGTACCATCAACTATTGACAATTTTAAAGCTTCAAACATATTATCAGCCCTTACTAGCAGAACGGAAAAGTCTGCTTTTAAGGCAGTAAAAGATATATATCTGGCAAGATGTGTTTTGCCTACCCACCTGCTATTAAAGCAACTGAAAAGGCGCTTTTTCCTTTAAAATTTGGGCTAAAAATTAGCGATAGATACTCATTTAGTATTCGAACCTCCGACTCAGGGAACACGGGTTCGAATCGTAGCTCCAAAAGCTTTTCAAATTTGTATATTTTCTTGACCTGCCCTCCTTACAAAAAATCCGCTTTATCGAGCAGTTTTTTCTTGACATAAGTTAAACCCAATATATTTCTTGTCGTTTTACGATAGATTGACAAGCTGTTCGTAAATTGATTCTAACCGAGGGTAAAGATCCTTATAAATTTTAAATAGTTCATTATATTTTTGAACATTTTTGTTAATTGGTGTTTCAGAATGCACTTTTTTAATTCGTGATACAGCCTCTGCTACAGATGGCCAAATCGAAACTGAATATCCCGCGATAATCCCAGCGCCTAAAGCGCTTGCATCTGCCCCAAAATCCAAGGTTGTCACTTCTCGGTTGAAAATATCTGCTTGAATTTGACGCCATAAGGAACTAACAGAACCTCCTCCAGAGGTATGAATATCCTTTGGGGACATTCCCAGGTTGATTAAGACTTCGAGAACGTCTTTTAACCCGAATGTTACTCCTTCCATGATGCTACGAATCACATCTGATTTTCTTGAATTAGTCCTCAGACCAATAAATGCCCCTCTAGCATTTGGATTTGTGTGAGGGCAACGTTCTCCTTGTAAATAAGGTAGAAATATCAACCCTTGTGATCCAGGTGGTGATTTTTGGGCAATATCATCTAATATTTCATATGGATTAACATCTAGGTCCTTTGCTATTTGAATTTCGATTCCTGCAAGTGTATCTCGAAACCATTTTAGAGAACTCCCAGCTGACATCATGACTCCCATTGCAACCCATTGTTCTGGAAGAACATGACAAAAGATCTGTAATTTTGCTCCAGGGTTATCAACGATTTTTTTAGTGCTTACAGTTACATTCCCACCTGTTCCAATCACAATTAACGCTGTATCACTTGAGGTAGCGCCACTACCAATGGTTTGCATTACAGCATCTCCACCGCCTGCGATTACGGGTGTGTTGGTCTCTAGTCCAAGGTTGGCGGCGATACTACTTTGGATTCTACCAATTATTTCAGAGGATTCGTACGCATGCGGAAACCACTCAACTGGTAAGTGCAATTTTTCGATGAGTTCATACGACCATTGCCGTTCTCTAATATTAAATAATCCTGTTCCAGATGCATCAGAAACATCTGTAGTAATTTCATTGGTTAACCTAAAGCAAATATAATCTTTTGGTAAGATGACGTGAGAAATTTGTCGATAAATCTCTGGTTCATGATCTTTGACCCAAAGAATTTTCCCTCCTGTATATCCAGGTAGCATGGGGTTGTTCGTAAATTTTAATAACCCTTCTTTCCCGCCAACTTGTTCATAAATGGAATCACATTGGGGGGCACTTCTTTGATCATTCCATAAAATTGCTGGCCGAAGAGGTGATTTATTTTTATCCAGAATTACAAGACCGTGCATCTGGCCACTAACACCTACGGCTTTGACTGACCCAGAGGGTATATCTTTTGTTATCAATTGTATGGTTTTTTTTACCACTTCCCACCAATCTTCTGGGTTTTGCTCTGACCATCCTGGCATTAGGGTTGACACCGGGTATTCAATTGATATTTTATTTTGGATTTGTAAGTTTTCATTGACTAACAAAGTTTTGCAGTTTGTAGTTCCAAGATCAATTGCAAGTATATATTTTCTGTTCATTTGATGCACCTCAAAATCTTCTAATAGCGTTATTCTTGCGCTAGGTTATATTTTTACATGATTTTCGAATAATTAAGCTATCTCTAAGAATAATTTTCTTGGGAGGTTTTATTCTTCCTTTGATTAAATCTATAAGAAGAAGTATTGCATTTGTTCCAATTTCATATCCAGGTTGAGCGACTGTTGTTAAAGAAGCAAAAGATGAAAATGGAATGTCATCGTAGCCAATTATGGATATATTATCTGGAATTCTATATCCTTTTTCTTCCAAAGCTTGCCAGGCTCCAAAAGCCATTAAATCATTGGATGCAAAAACTGCCGTGAAGTGGGCTGTCTTCTTTTCAATAAATTTTATAACTTCTTCGTATGCTGTTTTTTGATAGGTGTCTCCGTAAATAATCTTTGCCGGATTAAATTTAATTTTGTGCTCTGCTAATCCTTTTTTATATCCCTCTAATCTTGTAAACGATGTGCTTAGATAGGATGGACCAGAGATAAACATAATATCTCGATGTCCCAAGTTGATGAGGTAGGTTACGGCTTGGTATGACCCCTCAAAATTATTTGAAGTAACAAAGCAAATGTTTTTTAAATCGGATTTTCGGTCTAAAAATACTATCGGGAATTTCCTGTCAATTAGATCATATACTATCGAGTTTATTTCCTTTGCAAAAGGAATATAGATAATGCCATCAATTCCTAACTCGAGCAATTTCTTAAAATGATACCTTTCATTTTCTACATTGTTATCGCAGTTGCATAGGATAATCTCTGCATCATATAATTTGGACACCGCAGTTACTCCACTAATAAGAATGGAAAAGTAAGGATTTTTAATATCTGGAATTAGCAAACCAATTTTTATAACTTTAGTTCTTAGGCTTGTAAATTTTATTTGATAATTAAGAGCCTTAATGGTTTCTAGTACTTTTTGTCGGACATGGGGTTTTACAGAGGTACTGTTGTTGATCACCCTGGAAACTGTTGCTATCGATGTGCTTGCAGTGTCTGCGACATCCTGCATGTTAACTGATTTATGATTTATATCTTTTCGTTTCATAATGCTCCGATCCTAAAGGTTTTTTTATTTACAACTTATTATAAATACTTCATTATTAGTTAGAGTATTATTAGTTATATGTATTTATCATAATCGTTTACAAGAAGGTAAACTGGTTCTTCATCTTCAATGATTTCTGGAAAGCGGTGTCTTCCTTCGTGAAATATATTATCAGTGTTGTCGTCATTTACTGAACTAACTTCACCAACTAGCACTGAACCTTTTCCCTCTTCCCCAAAAAACTCATGAAATACACCTGACTCAAGGTAAATGCTATCGCCAGGCTCTAGGATAATTGTGCCACCTGAGGGGACCATCACTGGAATTGAATCAATTTTTACAGTGACCGATTCATTTGTGAGGTTGAATTTATCGTCAGACACATATAATTTTATTACCAGGTTCCCTCCCCCTCTATTGATAATATCTTCGACTTTAATTCTGTGGGTATGAAGTGGGGTTACTTGGTTCTCCTTTACGATTATGATCTTTTCGCAATAATTTTTTCCGGGCTTATTGAGTATCCCATTTCGCAGGTTGAAATTGATTAAACCAACTTTTTCAAAGTTCCCACTGCCAAAATCTGTGATATCCCAGCCCAACCTGTGTTCAATAATTTCTTTTACTAGCTCCCCTTTATTTTTCCATTCTTCTGGTTTCCAATATGCCCATTTGGGCAATTTGAAATTTTGAGTTTTGAAAAATTTAATTGCTTCGAATATTGCCTGGTTTATTTCACTTCTTTTTATTTGGATACGCCTCCCTCTAGTTCAAGTTGATATCTATTATATTTTGATATTTGTAAAAAGTCAAGAAATTTAAATCTTAATTTACATATATTTACAAATATTACAGTAATTTTACGAAAATTTATTGACATTTACATATAAAGGCTTTATAATAAATTTAAAATATACCATCATTCCTTTTCTACTTGATTAAATGTTAGGTGTTGTATAAATGAAATATTCTACGAATAAAAAAGCTTTAGATCCAATTGTTGATGCAAAAAAAATCCAAGAGCTAAAACTTTGTGCAGTCCACCATAGGAAAAAACTGCTTGAATTAGGAAAAGACCTGAGCATTCGCCTTCATTATGGAGCTGCAACAAGTAGTGTGGAAATTTTAACTACATTATATAAAGTTTGGATGACGTACGATTCCGAAGAACCACAATGGAATGATAGAGATCGTTTTGTTTTAAGCAAAGGCCATGCCGCCCCTTCTTTATATATCACGCTATCAAGCTGTGGTTTCTTTCCAGATAGTGAGTTTAAAAATTTTAGAAGACTGCATAGTATGCTTCAGGGGCATCCCGATCGAAAAAAGACTCCGGGTGTAGACTGCTCTACAGGATCATTAGGACAGGGGTTTCCTGTTGCAGCAGGGATGGCGCTTGGAGGAAAAGCTGATAATGCTTCGTATAAAGTATATGTTTTAATGAGTGATGGCGAATGCAATGAGGGGTCTATTTGGGAAGCGGCGTTAATCTCAGCAAACTATAAACTTGATAACTTTATAGTTTTACTTGATTGGAACAAAAAATCTTCTTATGGGGAAATGAAAGGGCGAAATGATGTTGTTCCGCTTGACAAGAAATGGGAAGCATTTGGCTGGAATGTAATAATGTGTGATGGACATGATTTCATTTCACTTACTCAGGCGTTAGAAAATGCCGAAAACGCCAAAGACCAACCTTCTATTTTGTTATGTAATACGGTAAAGGGCAAAGGAATCCCATATGTAGAAGATAATCGAACCCCTTCAAATTTCATGTTAAGTGATAAACAGTATACTGAGGCTATGGCATATTTGGAAACATTAGAGGTAGAAATATGTTTATGAAATTAGAAGCAGAAGATATTACTACCGCATATGGCGAAGCGTTAGTAGAAGTAGGTAAATTTTATCCTAACATTATTGTTCTGAATTCTGACATTGCGGATTCCTGCAAAACGGAAGCTTTCCTTAGAGCTTTTCCAGAGCGGTCTTTTGATTTGGGGGTAGCCGAACAAAGCTTACCAACGATTGCAGCAGGATTGTCCCTAGTAGGAAAAATTCCTTTTTACAATAGCTTTGCAGTGTTCGCGGTTAGTAGAGGGGTTGATATGATCCGCCAGTCCATTGCGTACAATGACGCAAATGTGAAAATTGTAGGACATGGGGCAGGTCAGTCTATGGGTTATACGGGACCAAGTCATCACACTCTTGAGGATATCTCAATTCTTCGGGCGATACCCAATATTACAATTCTTAGCCCTTGTGATGCGGTTGAAACAACTCAAATGGTTTGGAAAATGGCAGAAACTGAAGGGCCGATGTACTTGAGGCTGGCTCGAGCAGCTGTGCCCAATTTCCACAAGGAAAACTATAAATTTGAAATAGGAAGAACAGAATTACTAAAAGATGGCACTGATATCACGATTTTTGTTACAGGGGATATGGTAGTTTTGGCAATGGAGGTACATGATATTTTTGCTTCCCAAGGTATTATCTGTAAGATTGTAAATGTGCCGACTATAAAACCAATTAATGTTGAGGAAATCATAAAACATGGGCAAGGAACTTTGGGCGCGCTAACTATTGAAGACCATAATATTCTCGGGGGGTTAGGTAGCACAATTGCTGAGATTTATGCTGAGTTTTTGCAAAAGCCAGTAAAACGGCTTGGTATTCCAGATATTTTTACAGAATCGGATGATGCTGTCGTCCTTAGGTCAGAATATGGCCTTAATGTTGATTTGGCAATCAAATTAGCAAGAGAAATTCTTTAGATTATTTTAACAAGCAAATACAGGCAATGGATACTGACATTCAGATTGAAATATGTGTTTGTGGCGAGTAAGATTATAAGGGCTACAAGGCAGACTATATTAAAGCTTCTGCAAGGGTATCCTTAATCAAGAAGTGTTTTAGTGAAAAGCTGCCTAAGAACAAGACCTGTGGGATAAAGGAGAGCTTTTAAAATAGGCTATCTGTGGATAGTTTAATAGTTTTGCCGTTTTTAACGGAGAAAAAATAAAAATTTCCTTGAAAGGAGGTGAAGAAAATATAGTAGAATTTGAATGTAGATTCGCAGATTCATCTTGAAATTTATGAGCAATTTAGATGAATTTAGCAAAAAATTTGCGTAAATATTTTAGACGCAGATTTCGGGTAAAAAACAATTAGACAATTAAAAGGAGGGTATAAAAAATGAAGAAAATACTTTTATGGCTGATGGTTATATCAATGATTGCAGTATTTTCTCTAGCAGAATTTGAGGTTGTAGCTAAAGAGGACTACACTATTGGGATCGTGCTGAAATCTTTCTCTAACCCATTTTGGCTGATGGCCAAGACAGCAGCAGAAGACAAAGCAAAGGAACTTGGTGTTAATGTCATCGTATTAGGCATTACGAAAGAAGGCGACTATGCTGCGCAAGTAGCACACATTGAAGACCTAACTGCGCGAGGGGTAAACCTGATCGTGGTAGTTCCAGCGGAAGCATCAGCCCTTGTTCCCGCTGTGGAGGGAGCTGTTGAAGCAGGCATTCCAGTCATCAACCTTGACTCACCAATTAAGACCGACAAAGTAATCAGTTTTATTGGGTCAGACAATGTTGTTGGTGGCAACATGGCTGCAGAATACATTGCGAAACGGCTTGACGGTAAAGGAAAAGTGGCAGTGATGCGAGGCCGACTGGGCAACCCGGTAGAGCTACAGCGCTACACTGGATTCACCAAGAAACTAGCTGAGTACCCTGGAATTGAGTTAGTGGCTGAAGGTGTGGCGAACTGGGAAGCGGATCAGGGCTACACTGTCATGGAAGACTTTCTCACTGCACATCCTGAGATTCAGGCTGTGTTTGCTGAGTCTGACCGCATGATCTTAGGTGCTGCTGGTGCAGCAAAGGCAGCTGGACGTGATGACATTATCATGGTTGGCCTGGACGGCATTGTAGACGCCCTGCGAGCGGTTCAGAACGGCAATATTGCAGCCGACGTGGCACAGCGACCTGACCTGATGGGGGCATATGCTGTTGAGTATGGCCTGAAGTACCTGAAGACCGGTGAAATTAACAAAGTGATCACCACTCCAATGACCTTGGCTCTCCCTGATAATGTTGCTCCTCTCATCGAGGCCTGGGAAGCTCTTGGGTTCTAGGTAACCATTTTTTGCTGCCTGTTGGTGGTCTCACTAGCAGGCAGCATTTTCCCGTAAGAACTAGTTGAAATAATAAATTTCATCAAAAAGATAAGAGGTGTATTATATGCCAATCAGCAAACAACAATATGAATATGCAAAACTTCGTGCAATAGACTATTTTAATAAAGCATCGATTGTAATCAAAGAAGAAGAGAAAAACAATATAGAAGTTACTGATTTTGGATTAGGCATGCTTGAACAAATTGGCGTTGAACTAATCACCTATATTAATACAGACTGAGAGTATGTGCAAAAGAAGTAGTGTTGTTTCCCTGGCAAATTTGCGCGCAGTACCGCCATCCTGGAGTGAATAATCAACCCGGGAAAGAAGAAACTTTTCGTTTCAGGTATGGCGTTGTCTACCTATGTGTTGAAGGCCCTGAAACTGAAAATCAAAAAGCAAAACTACCAGAGGATAAAAAAGACCAATTTACTGTTTGGCATGAGGTTATTCTGAATCAGGTCGATCAATTTACTGTAGAAGCGAATAAGCTCCATTGGTTTCAGGCAGGCCCAGATGGAGTAGTCCTGTCAGAATTTTCTATACCAAGCACAGATGAATATGACATTTTCACGAGCCCTAAAGTTATCAGAATCCCATAGATTTATTAATTATTTAGAAAATACTAAAAAGATGAAGTATAATATGTGTAGTAATTGATGGCATTCAATAAAAAGACGGAATGGTAAAATTGTTTACAATAAATAGTTTATCCTCGCCAGAAAAACAAAGATTGCGATTTTTGACTAAGTTTATAGCCGCACAGCACACAAATGTAGTATTGATATTATTCTTGATAGTATTGTGTGTTGTGGTTGGTTATTTGATCCCATCGTTTTTGACCTTTCGAAATTTAACAAATGTTCTTCGCCAAGTCTCTATAACGGCCATTATTGCTGCAGGAATGACATTTGTTATCATTACTGAAGGAATCGATATTTCTATAGGATCAATAGTTGCATTGTGTGGTGTAATTGCAGCATTGGCACTAAAATCTAACATACCAATTTTCCCTTCGATTTTGCTGGCGTTAATCGTTGGTATAGTTGCCGGGTTATTTAATGGTGTTTTGGTCGCTTATGGACGTGTTCTGCCATTTGTTGCCACTCTTGGAACAATGTATTTGTTTCGTGGTGGAGTTTTGATTATAGCAAAAGGTCAAGCTATTTGGGATTTACCAAGCCAATTCATAAAAATTGGTACAGGGTATTTTCTTGGAATTCCGATTCCCGTAATTACCATGTTCGTAATTTTTGCTCTTGGGCATATGCTATTAAAATACTTCACTTTCGGGCGGTATGTTTTTTGTATTGGGGGTGATGAGGAATCTGCTAGGTTGTGTGGGATACCGGTAAAAAAGATCAAACTTCTTACGTATGGTTTATGTGGTTTATTATCTGGTGTGGCTGGCGTGCTATTAGCTGGACGGTTAGGGAGTGGTCAACCAAGTGTTGGTCAAGGTTATGAGCTGACTGCTATTGCTGCAGCTGTAATTGGTGGTAATTCACTATCTGGAGGAAAAGGTTCAGTCTTCGGAACATTAATTGGGGCATTTATCTTGGGTGTTGTGAGTAATGCCCTAAATTTGTGGGGTGTTGCTACATTCTTCCAAATTGTAGTTACAGGTGGCATTGTAATTGTTGCTGTGTTGGCAGATAAATTAAAGAAAAATAAAGATTAACTTTTTAATTTTTAAGAGGATAAATTATGGTACTAAATTTTGATAACGAGAATGATGTAATTGTTAAAATTGAAAATATTACTAAACAGTTTGGCGGAGTTTATGCTGTCAATGATATTAGTTTTAAGTTGTACAGAAGAGAAGTATTAGCATTAGTTGGTGATAATGGCGCTGGGAAATCCACCCTGGTGAAAATTTTATCAGGGGCTCTTGTTGCAGATAGGGGAAGAATCTATGTTAATGGGAAACAAGTAAAAATTAAAAACCCTATGGATGCGCGAGAACTTGGGATTGAAATGATTTATCAACAATTAGCTTTAATGAATAATCTTGATATTCCTTCCAATATTTTTATGGGGCGTGAAATTCGCCAAAACTGGATATTAGGTTCGTTGGGAGCAATGAATCTTCAAGCTATGCGTCGAAAGACTGAGGATTTATTGAATGGCTTTAAGATCTCTATTGGAGATATCAGCAAAGAGGTTCGGAATTTATCTGGGGGTCAAAGGCAGCTGGTAGCAATATGCCGAGCGGTCTATTTTCAAGCTCAAATCATAATCATGGATGAACCTACAGCTGCATTGGGGGTAGCAGAAGCTAAGAAAGTCTATCACTTTATCAATAAACTGAAAAAAGTTGGGGTTTCAGTGATTATTATTTCGCATAATATAAATGAGGTTTATGAGGTAGCGGATCGGGTTATGGTATTGAAGACTGGTAAGCTGGTAGACGTTGTACAAAAAGGTGAAGCTACCATTGATAATATCGTCACTATGATCATTTCTGGAAAAGCTTTATAGGCAGGTGGTAATTATAAAAAAAATAGTAATTGGTGCAGATCCAAATGCAAGTGAGCTAAAGAATAATATTATGCAAATGCTAAAAAATGAAGGCTATAAATGTGAGGATTTTGGTAGCGATGATATTATTTATGCGAATGTGGCAATAAAAGTGGCGGAAGCAGTAGTTAGGGGTGATTATGATCGTGGGATACTCATTTGTAGCACTGGCATTGGAATGAGCATTGCGGCAAATAAAGTTAAAGGCGCACATGCGGCATTGTGTTCGGATGCGTACTCAGCGGAGAGAGCTTCTAGGAGTAACAATGCAAAAATCATAACATTGGGTGCTCAGGTCATAGGCCCCAAGCTAGCAGAGAAATTGGTTATGATTTGGTTGAATGCTGAATATGTTCCAGGGGAACGATCGGAACCTAAAATTAATCGAATTATCGAGTATGAAGAGGAACTTAGGTTACCGTAGTCTATTGTCTTGCGTTTGAGTAAATACTTGATAATCTATGTCATCTTTTTTTATCAAGATAGTTCCATTTAAATCTGTCCTATAAATCTCTATCCCCAAGCTTTGTAAAAGAGATATGGTTTCCTGATAGGGATGACCATACTGATTACCCTTCCACAAAAAATTATGCTTGTTTCTGGATTTACTGATTTAATAAAGAGAGATAAAGAACCACTGTAAGATCCATGATGGGCTATTTTTAAAATATCTACATTTAGATTAATTCTGGATTCATTTAAAAGTTGACTTTCTCTCTCTTTTTCAATATCTCCGGCAAATAAACAAGAGAAGTCTTTAAAATCCAATCTAATTACTATTGAATTATTATTAAGCTCAGATTCCTTAATGAGAGGAATAGCTGGAGGTAGAATAATAAAAGTTAAGGGTCCTAAATTGATCTTCCTGGAAGTTCCTTTATAGTAGTTGATGTTATACTTTCCAATAGCAGTAATCATCCTCTGGTAGGTAGCGGTAGTATGGGGCATGCCTGGATCAATAAAAGCCTTAGGTTTATATTTTGCAATAATCTTATCCATACCGGTAATGTGGTTAGCATAGGCGTGAGTAGCAATTAGAAGATCAATATGGGAAATTCCAAGATTTTGTAGTTCTCTTAGAATTAAACTTTCGTCAGGGCCAGAATCAATCATCACTACTTTATCATCAGGAGCAACTATTATAGAGGAATCGCCTTGTCCTACATCAAGAAAATAAATTGATATACTATCTTGGGCAAAGAGAACGGCGGTAAAAGACAAGAGAAAGAGGAGTATGCGGGTGGGCAAGAAATATTTTTTTATGTTATTCATAATTGAATATCTCCCTCTTTATCATTCATCTTTAACTTATTAAGTAGGTTTTGAATTTTATCCTTCCTTCTGTCTGTTTCTTCTTGATCAATGTTAATATTAATATTAAGTACAGTTCCTTCTTTTGCTTCTTTGGGTAATAAATGACGAGGAAAACTAAATGTTGTTGAATTATTATCTTGCATTTCTATAATTGCCCATTCTCCTTCAAAACGGTCTATTACTAATGTAATATTCATATGCCTATCTCCTCAATAAATATTCAAACTTCATCCAATTATTTACAGTGCTATAAATTTTTCAATATTTCTTCATTCTTTAAAAAATATTTTAAAGAAAATGGGACCTGTTGTTATTTATTTAAAACTAAATGTGAAATATTAGAAAACATTATCGTGGTAATAATTAACGAATGAGAGAGATAGAGAGAGAAAAAGTGGGACCTCAATTTCCCCTGCAGCTCCTATTACTTTCTAAAATCCTTCTTTGGATATTTCGTTAATACTATAAAGATAAGAGATTAAAAAATAGGATAATAAATAAAAAAATAGAAGAAAGAGATAAATTCCTAAAAACCCTAGTATATTAGTCCGCATTTTGCCTCTGAAACCCTTGAGAAATATAGAAATTACCTCTGTAAAATTACAGTGTTTTTTGTAATTTAACTAAAAAAACCTTTTTTTTCTAAATTTTTCATTATATTATTTACGATTCGCCAATCCATGTTTGTTTCTTTTGCTATTCTGTAAACTGAAGGACTTTCACCCTCAAAAACAGTTCCTAAAAGACAAACTATTCCGCGTTGAGCATTGCTTAATTCCGGTAATATTCTTATATTTTTAATCAAAATATTACTATCTTTTAATTTACCATCCTTAAACCTATATCCGCAAGCCTCACATTTTATATAAGCAAGTTTATTCCTGATACCACTACATCCACAATTGTAAGCTTTCTGGCAGACCTTTTTTAAATCCAATTCTGTTAAAGGTTTTGATAGCGATCCATTTTTTTTAATAACCAGCTTTTTTGAATATTCTTCCGTATTCTTATTTTGGAGTAATAGATTATAGAGAATAAATAAGCTGTTGTTTCTCTCTCCTTCCTCTAAATCCTTACTTAATATCTGCCGTATGCAGTCCACTTTCTGGCCGTGATATTTTGCTATTTTAAAAGTTTTGTGCTTTCTATCCTCTACGCAAGAAATTGGTTCACTTTCTTTTTTGATTAATAATTTTGGTATTGGCAACATCTCGCTAAGAGGAATTTCATAAACATATTGATGCGCTTTTATTATTGATGGGGGAGCCACAACATAATTTCCATTACTTTTTAATTCAAGCCTTTTACCGAATAAGTTATTGGTGCTTTTAACATAATCGCCATTGAGAGAAAAATAGTAATGATACCCTCTTCTTGTTCTGACCCTGGTTGTTTCTTTTATCTCTGGTACTAATTCTTCTAACTCCGGTAACAGATTAAGATCATCAACGTCAATAACCGCTAATTTACTTATATTTCCGGTAACTATTCCAATATTTACATCACAAAAATTATTGTACCAACCAAAAACATCTTCTATCTTTGCTTTTTTATATTGGGAAGGTTTCCAATAAATATAAGGTATTTTTTCGCCATTAACCGGTATTAGACTATATTCGTTTTTTAGATATTCATTTATTATATTCCTATATATAATTCATACCCTTTCTTTGGCGTGGTATGAATAAAGGATTTAACCTACAAATCACCTCCAGGCCTGTGTAGTTTTTAAACTGAGCATGATTTACTGATTCTTGCAGTATTTTTATAACTTCTAGTAAATATAATTAAATCTAATAAAATAAAAAAACCGAAAGGAAAACGGAAGTTAAATCTTTCGGTATAGCCATACAAAAGGGAGCGTAATTTTGGCAAATCGCACTCCCTTTTGTACTTATAATTATAACACTAAAGCTTCACTTGACCTAAATCCTGAGTCTTTTATTTCTGTATTTACATTGACCTTGGGAAAAGTTATTACTATAGTATCCATGGATATAGTTTATCTCCTTTTCTAAAAAAAGATTATTTATTTCTTAGGTAATTCTACATTTTTTTATTATATTTTTACAATTCTTCCCTATATTACTCATCTTAATTACTAACAAGAAAAAGTATTATTAATATATAATTTTTCTATTAAACTACCCCCCCCCCACTAAATTTTAAAATAACTATTAATAAAAATAGGTGCTTTTTATTACAAATAACTGATACTAAAAAGAAATTTAATTAGAATAATCCCTGCTGCAAAAAATATCAATAGAGAAAAGTAGTATCTCACATAGGCTCCCCTTATATTATTATGTATTTTTGCCCCCAACTGAGAACCAATAATTGAACCAGTTAAAATATAAGCAACTAGTTTAAAATCTATATTCCCCTTTAGTAAATGTGTTATAGCTCCATATGCTGAGGTAAATATAATCTGAAAAAGCCCTGTTCCAATAGCTACGCTTGTAGGAACTCCTATTATGTAGATTAAAGCAGGGCTTATAATAAAGCCACCTCCAACCCCTAATAATCCGGAAAGTATTCCTACTCCAAAGCCAATAAAAATTAAGTTCCATACGGAAATATTTTCTATTTTTGAAGTGGGCAAAGATATAATAGGAGGAATATTTATATTATATATTTTTTGAGAAATTAGGCTTTCTACCAGTCCTTCTTGAGGTGCTCTTTTTTTGGCTTTTTTACTTTCTAAAAACATCGAAATTCCCACTAAAGAAAGAAGGACTATATACCTATTAGCTCATATGCCCCCAGGTCTATGCTAATATAATAACATATAGACTAAGGAGGTAATATGACATGACAATTATTATTTGTAATAATTTAGTTAAGTCACCAGAGGGTTGTTTCAAACGCGATGTAATAGATGGGTATGGACTATCAAGAGTTGAAGCCAATGTACTCTGGGACTATGTGAATAATTTTATAAAAGAACATTATCTTGCTTGTAGATTTGACAATCAGATCATATTCTATGCTGTCTCAGCCGCTGAACCGGCGGGAAAGCCGATTAAAGAATGTAGGCTTATTCCGGTAAACCTTACTCTATACCGCCATACAGACTGGAAAATAAAGGCTAAGCTAGGCATTCCTGCTCTAAGAGAATCTTTGGCAGCCAGGCTTTCTGAGGAAGCACACCACCAGGGAGGTCTGCTTTCTCAGGCTGATCTTGCTGAGATATTAATTGTCGATAAGTCTACGGTAAAGAGAATCGTCAAAAGAATAAAGGCCAGAGGTGGCAGTATACCTACCAGAGGGGAGATCAGAGATATCGGACCGGGGATATCTCATAAGGCCAGGATCATTGAACTACTCCTAAAAAGATATCAACCCACCGAGGTAGTGCTAAAGACCAAGCATAGTCTGTCATCTATAACCAGGTACTTTGAAAATTTCATCAAGGTCTTGTATCTCCATGATGAAGGATTCAGCATCGTCAAAATACGCCATCTTACCGGTACTTCAGAGAAGGTAGTCAGTGAATATCTTAAAATCTATGCTCGATGTAAGGAAAATAAGGACTACACCGAAAGATTAGAGGAGATCAAGGGCTACCTATCCAGTAAAAAAAGGGGGCTGCTATGAGCGTAAATAAGCAAGTATAC
>Ga0210003_1002438_pt1 | contig 15702 bp, 15 predicted proteins | sample LantaG_FD_182804 | JGI IMG/M metagenome (GOLD analysis project Ga0210003, IMG submission 182804) | Deep subsurface microbial communities from Baltic Sea to uncover new lineages of life (NeLLi) - Landsort_02402 metaG (SPAdes) (version 2) | ecosystem: Environmental > Aquatic > Marine > Oceanic >...
CCCCCCCCCGTTGGATAAACTGAACGCGCCTCTCTGAGACCGCCTCGTCCTCGCCGGGACCGCCGCACCCCAGGGGCCTCGCCAACACGCCAAACACGAGCGCCTTGGCCAGGTCGCTCGAGGCGTCTCGCTGCTGGTCGCCCCCTGCTGCCGCTGTCGCCGCCGGTCCTCCGCCGCCGTCGCCCTCGGGCCAGGCGACGCCGCCGCCGCCGCCTCCCCCGGCCTCGAGCAGCGCCGTGCGCCTCCGGTTCCAGGCCCCGATCAGGTCTGCCTCGAGCGTGAAGGCGGACGCCGGCGCGGAGAAGGCGTCGAACAGGGCGTTGGCGCCGCGGGTGAGGATCGGCATCTCCTTTTTTCTTCGAGGCAAGGGGAGGGGGGCGTGGGGTGTTTCTCTCTCTTCAAAAAAGTTGAGAAATCAATCGTTGACTTCTGTCGCCGCCTTCACGGCCCTGGCCACGCTCTGCCGGCCAGCAAACGTGCGCCTCGCGACGCGTAAGATGTAGTAGAAGAGCGCTAGCGCGAGCAGGAAGAAGAGCAGGGACTCTCCGGGCACCGGTTCGAGAGAATGGTCGGCGGCGTCGGCCGATCGAGACATCGGGAGGAGAAAAAGGTCGCCGTCGAGAAAGTGAGGCACACGGCCGAGCGAGAAAAAAAACTCACTTTTTTTTCTCGCTCGTCGATTCAAGCCGCGAGATCGATGGCAACGCCTTCGACTTCGTCGCTCGCGGCGGCGGCGCCGACGCCCGTGTCGTCTGCTCCGTCGTCCGCAACAGCCAATGCGGCCTCGGCAGGCCGGCAGCGACGAAGGACGCGCCTCGACGCGCTCCTCGACCTCCCGGCGTTCCTCGCGTCGGCGTTCCTGCTCTACTGGTCGCTGCCCATCGCGGCGCTGCTCGGCCGCGTGCGGTTCTGGCAGCTGCGCGGCAGGCGCGACGACGCGCTCGGGTGGTGAGTAATGATCTTTGTGCCATCTCTGTCGCGCGACGGAGCAACCAGCAGAGAAACAGCCAGAACGAGAGAGAGCGAAGAAAGAAGAAGAAAGAGCAGCAAGGAGCGATCGACCTTGGTTGCGACCCCCTCCTCACCCCTTTTGTCTCGACCCTCTCTCTTCTCCTTGTTCTCCCCCCCCCCCCCCCCCCCCAAAAAAAAAAAACTCCAACGACTCCCCAGGGCCGTCACCCTCCAAAAGCTATTCTCGGTCCGCATGTTCGTCCTCCCCGGGCCCACATTACTGAAGGACGAGGCCTGCCTCTACCTCGCCAACCACCGCTCGTGGGCCGACTTCTTCCTCGATGTCGTCGCCACCGACGGCCGCGCGCAGATGCTCTCTCGCGCGGCGGTCGCCGTGGCCTTCCCCGCGTTCATGCTGGCCGTTTGCGTGATCCGGTCTGTCATCCTGTTCAGAAGGGACAATGTCAAAGACTTCAACGCGTTCAACGCGATGATCGAGTCGCGGATCAAGGCCAGCCCCGTCGACGGCCTGATCGTCTACCCGGAGGGCCACCGCTCGACCAAGGCGAAGCCGCTGCCTCTGAAGAAGGGCATGCTCCAGTTCGCCTGGTCCCGCAAGATCGCGGTGCAGGTGGTCGCCAGCAGCGGTAAGGAGGGAGTGATTTCCGAAAAGGCCACCTCCGCTCGCTGGGGCCGGCGCGTCGTCGTCGCGTACTCCGTCCCGATCCGGCCCGCCGACCACGCCGACTTCGAGAGCTTTTTCGCCAGGGTCGTCGACGAGTGGGTCGCCACCTGGAACAGGGTCGCGAGGGAGGAGGCCGCTGCGCTCAAGTCTGCCTCTGCGATGCCGGAGCTCAAGCTCGACAACAGGCAGTACCCCGGGTGGATGCTGAGGGCGCAGGTCCTTGTGACGGGCGCGACCGTCTGCGCGTTTCTGACGACGTGCTATTGCTCGGCGCGGTTTTTCGTCCGAAGGGTCGAGAGCTTGCCTGAGATTCTGCGCCTTCCCGCGGTCTTGGCGCTGGGCTGCTGGTGCGCTGGCTCTGTCGTGCGCGCCAGAGGAGAGCCCCCCTGCCCTCCCATCAACGGCATCGGCACGGTCGACGCGAAGGAGTTTGCCGAGGTGATGGCCGCCGAGGCCGCGGCGTCCAAGAGGAGGAGGAGCTTGAAGGAGCTGAACAAGAGTGATAGTGGCAGAAATGGGAACGGGAATGAGGCTGCTGCTGCGATTGCTGCTGCCTCTGATCTGGCCGATGCCAACGGTGGGTAGTCAAGTGGGAGCTAGCGAGAGAGAGAGAGAGAGAGAGACGAGAGAGGGGGGAGAGGCGATAGCGAGCGAGAGAGAGTCTAGTGAAAGAAAGAAAGGAAAAGAGAAAACTCAAAACGCTGTTTTCACAGATCGATTGATTTGCTCTCTTCCTCTTTTCGATCTTGCGCTGAGTCCACCCCTCTGGATTCCCTTTTACTCTTGTTGAGCTCTCAAGAAGTGCATCACAAGAGCGTCAAAGTCCTCGCTTGGGCTCGAAAGCACGCAAAGAAAAGAAGAGAGGGATCGAAATTTAGGAATTTCGAGAGAGAGAAAAGATGGACGGAACTCTCACTCTCCCTCGGGCGATCAACGCCCTCACGCCGGAAGACCACGCCGCCTTCATGCGCCGCGCCATCGCCCTCTCCAGGGCCGCGGGCCTCGACCAGCGGACGGGAGGGTGCTTCGGCGCCGTCGTTGTCGACTCCGTGACCAAAAGAGTGCTGGGTGAGGGCCAGAACCGGGTCCTGGAAACGAAAGACCCGACCGCGCACGGCGAAATCGTCTGCCTGCGGGACGCCTGCGCCAAGCTCGGCTCGCCGCACTTGCCGAAAGGAACCACCGTGATGTACACATCAGCGGAGCCGTGCCCTATGTGCCACGCGGCATGCCTCTGGGCGAGGTGCTCGTTCGTCTTCTTCGCGGCGAGGCACGAGGACGTGATGGAGCACGGGAAGTTTGACGACGTTGACTTTGCCGCGGAGATCGCGAGGCGGGTCGAGGAGAAGAGGGAGATGGAGGAGAAGAAGGACGCGGCGACAAAAAGTCCTCCTCCATCTCCTCTTCTCGAGATCGCACGGCCGCTTCTGCGGGAGGAGGCGCTGGTGGTGTGGCGAGAGTACGCGGCGAGGAGCGATAATGTGCACTATTGAGCTTCAAGTTTTGTTGTACGTTGGACAGGAACGGATCGGAAGTGCCAGGGCGGCGGCGTGAAAAAGGGGGGGGGAGGGAAAACACTTTCCTCTCGCGTTTTCGAGACGAGCCGTTCTCTCCTTCTTCAATGATTCGCTGGTGTCTCCGCATCATTTACCAAGTGCGTCTGGGAAGAGAGATGAGGGATTCAGAGGTAGAACGGAAGATCGAATCAAAAACTGAAAAGAAAAGGACGAGGTTTTTTGTGACGCGCGTGAAAAAAACAACCCTCAAACGCCAACCCCGAATCTATATCAACTTTCGTCCTAATCTTTTTTTATTCTCCGACGAAAGAAAACTTACACGTACGATTTCCTTCCCCTCTCTCTAGAAGGTAAAGAAGTCGCACCCTTTCATCTCTACTCTCTGTCCTACCTTGTATCCTATTTGCTCCACCCCTGCGCGGCCAGCCCGCTCCTGAAGGCAGAAATCACCAAGTCCACGCACTCGGGGCAGGCGTTCCTGCCCATGACCCCGACACGCCAGACCTTCCCCGCCGTCGGCCCCAGCCCTCCCGCGATCTCCAGGTGGTATTCTTGCAGGGCGTGCGCGCACAGAGCCGCCCAGTCCACCCCTGCGGGGACGACGACGGTGTTGACGGTGGCCAGGGCGTCCTCCGGGGCAGCGGCAAAGGGCTCGAGGCCCAGGTCCGTCAGCCCCGCCCAGAGCCTCGCAGCCATCGCCGCGTGCCTCTCCCAGGTGGCTTCGAGCCTCCCGCCGTTCTCCTCGCGGAGCACGGCCAGGGCCTCTCTCATCGCGTACCACATGGAGACCATCCCGGTGTGGTGGTAGGCCCGCGGCCTCGACGGCAAGAACCAGCCCCAGTAAGTGCCGACGAGGGTGAGGTCGAGGTTGTACGAGCCCACCTTGCTCTTGCGCTTGGCGAGCTTCTCCAGGGCTCGCTCGCCGAGAAAGAGCGGGGCGGCCCCGGGCGGGGCAGAGAGCACCTTTTGCGACCCGGCATACCCGGCGTCGACGAGCCACTCGTCGGCGTAAAAGGGGACACCTCCCAAAGAAGCGACGGAATCCACGACGAGCAGGGAACCCGCCGCGCGGCACGCCTTGCCGATTTCCGGGTTGAGGTTTTGATGCACGCCCGTCGAGGACTCGCCCTGCACCAAGAAAACAACGGTGGGTTTTTCCTTGGCGATCGCCTCGACGATCTTCGGGACCGGGATGCTGCCACCCGAAGCGGCGTCGGGCGAGAGCTGCGAGACTTGCGCCCCAAAACGAGAAGCCATGTCGGAGACGCGCTCGCCCCAGATGCCGCTAGTCCCGACGAGGATCGAGTCGCCCGGCTCGAGGAGGTTGGCGACGACGGCCTCCATTCCTTTGCGTTGTCATTTGTTTATTGTTGGTAAGCAGTGGTGGGAGGAAGAGTGACGATGAGAAAGGGAAAAGAGGTGAGAAATGGAAACGAACACGAAAAAGAAAGAGAGAACGAAAAGAAAGCCCTCTTCCTCACCGGCGTGCCCCGTGCCGCTGACGAGGCAGGTCGCCTTGGAGCGGGTCTGGAACAGCCACGACAGTCCCTGCCTGATCTCGTCCATGATGGCGAGGAAGGGGGGGTGCATGTGGCCGAGGAGAGGGAGCGCTGTTGGTGGTTGAAGAAGAAGAGGTTGGTTGAGGTCGAAGAGGTCGAGGTCGAGATCGTGCTTTTGATGCCCCCCTTCAAGATCGCCGCGTTCTCTCTCTCCCCCCCCTTGGTCCCATCACTTTTCTCCATCTGTGCTTGCACCGAAGCCTCTTTCATTATCCTCTACTATCACCTTGCGCCGCGAGCACCCGCGGGTGCGCGTTCGAAGGACCGGGACCCATCAAGATGCGCTTGGGGACGGCGATGGGCGCCGAGGCCAGCGTTCCTTCCTCGAGGCCGGCCGTCGCGGGGGTGGTCTCGCCGCTGCGCGCGCCGAGGGACGACGAAGCCATGATGATGAGTGTGATATACGCCGGAGCGTTGCCGAGCTTCCTCGCTGATTCGAATTCCACGTGGAAAGTGGCGCGAGAGAAGAGGCGAGGAGGACAAAAAAAGGAAAGTGTTGGGGGGGCAGGCTCATTTTCTTCGAAACTCGTCGTCGCCGTTTTTTTCTTCTTGCGCCGGCGCAAATCGAGGAAGCTTTTTTTGCTCTCTTGCGCTCGTTCTACAGCTGCATCTCGTAGCCGCTTCATCTCAGTGAGCACCGTGCGGTGCACATCGCCTCTATTCTCTGCGACGGTCATACAGAGCCAAAGCCGTCTCGAAGCAAAGAAAAGAGCCTCAACATGCCGCGCCGCATCGCCACGCTCGCGACCTGCAACCTCAACCAGTGGGCGCTGGACTTTGACGGCAACCTCGAGCGCGTCAGGAGGTCTATCGAGCAGGCGAGAGCTGCCGGGGCGACGTACAGGGTGAGATATTTGAGGAGCACAGACCGAGGCGCGCTCCACGTGTCCCTCGCCCGCGGGAGGGATGGCTGCGGCGGCGGCGGCGACGGGAGAGAGAGAGGAGGATGAGTTTTCCTTTTCTTTCCGTCTTCGCTCTCGCCCTCACCTCTTTTCTCTCTTCCTCTCTCGTCCTCTCTTCTCTCTCGTCCTCTCTACTCTCTCCTCCTCTCTTAACCCCCCCCCTCCTTCAAAAAAACCTCCCCCAGGTCGGCCCCGAGCTCGAGCTGACGGGCTACGGCTGCGAGGACCACTTCCTCGAGCCCGACACCGAGGACCACGCCTGGCGCTGCCTGGCAGAGCTGCTGTGCTCCGGGGTCGCCGACGGGAAGAAGAGCGGCGGCGATGAAAAGGACACCGCCGCCGCCGCCGCCGACGCCGGCGAGAGCAGCAGGCGAGGAACGAACGATGACGACGACGACGACACCACCTCCTCTTCCAGCGCTTCCAACAGTTCCATCCTGATCGACATCGGCCTCGTCGCCACGCACGCCGGGGCGAGGTACAACGTGCGCGTCTTCTGCCTCGACGGCAAGGTCCTGCTCGTGCGCCCCAAGTCGGCGTTGGCCGACGACGGCAACTACCGTGAGTCGCGCTACTTCCGCGCTTGGAGGCCCGCGCGCGGGCTCGAGACCTTTTCCCTGCCGATGAGCTTCACAGAGACGATGCGGGCGCTGCTCTCGAGGAACAAGAGAGACCGGATCCAGCCACAGGAGACCGCCCCGATCGGCCACGCGATCCTGGCGCTCGACGACGCGACGCTCGCGGCCGAGAGCTGCGAGGAGCTCTTCACTCCCTGCCCCCCGCACGTCGCGCTGGCGCTGGCCGGCTGCGAGGTGGTGTCGAACGGGTCCGGATCGCACCACCAGCTGCGCAAGCTCGACGAGCAGCGGCTGTCGCTGCTGCGCGAGGCGACGCGGAGGTGCGGCGGGGTCTACCTGTACGCCAACCAGCGCGGCTGCGACGGCGGCAGGCTCTACTACGATGGCTGCGCTTGCGTCCTGGCCAACGGGTCTCTCGTCGCGCAGGGCGCGCAGTTCGGGCTCGCCGACGTCGAGGTGGTCGTCGCGGACGTTGACCTGGACGACGTGGCGGCGTTCCGCGGCGGGGTGGCCTCGGCGCAGGAGCAGGCGGCGAGCTGCCTCGGCGGAGGTTGGAGCGGCGGAGGAGTGAGCACCTTCAGCGCCTCCTCTCCCTCCTCGCTGTCGCCTCCTCCGCCCCGCATCCGCGTGCGCCACGCCCTCTGCCGCGCCGTCGACCCCCCGCTGTTCCCCACCCAGGCCGTCCCCGGCCCCCGCATCCACTCCCCCGAGGAGGAGATCGCCTTCGGCCCCGCGGCCTGGCTCTGGGACTACCTGCGCCGGAGCGGCGCCGGCGGGTTCCTGCTGCCGCTGTCCGGGGGCGCGGACTCGGCGGCGGTGGCGGCGATCGTCGGGGCGATGTGTCAGATGGTGGTCCACGCCGCCGTGGTCGAGGGGGACGCGAGGGTGGCGGAGGACGCGAGGCGGATCGCGGGCGTGGACCTGCCGCCGGACGGCGGCGGCGCCGAGGCGCGCGCCGCCGCCAACGGAGGCGAGGACGGCGTCGGAGACGAGGCCCCCCCTCGCCCCTCCCCCTCGGCTCGCGCCCCTGGTGGCGGCATCATCGACGCGACCGGCGACCCGCGCCTGGCTGCCCTCGCCCGCTCCCTGGCCGGCGCGCTCCTCACCACCGTCTACCTCGCCTCGACCGAGGCCTCCTCGCCGGAGACCCGCGCCAGGGCGGCGAGGCTCGCCGAGGAGGTCGGGTCCGAGCACAGGGGGGCGGTGATCGACGGCGTGGTCGAGGCGCTGCTGGTCGCGGCCTGCGACGCGCTGGGAGGGGCAGGGGGGAGCGGAGGCGGAGGCGGAGGCGGCAAGCAGCAGCAGCAGCCTGCTGCCCCCCGCCCGCGCTTTGCCGCCGACGGCGGGTCGAGGGCAGAGTCGCTGGCTTTGCAGAACGTCCAGGCGAGGTCGAGGATGGTCCTGGCCTTTTTGATGGCGCAGCTCGGGCCCTGGGTGGAGGAGAGGAAGGAGCGGGAGGAGCAAGAGGCAGGAGGAGATGGGAGCGGCGGCGGAGAAAGAGGAGCAAGCGGCGGCAGCAGCGCCGGCGGCGCTCCTCGTCGCAGCACCCACCGCCGCCGACAGCGAGGCTTCCGCCTCGTCCTCGGGGCAGCCAACGTCGACGAGGCCCTCAGGGGCTACCTCACGAAGTACGACTGCTCCGCGGCGGACCTCAACCCGATCGGCGGGGTCTCGAAGACTGACCTGCGCAAGTTTTTGAAGTGGGCCGCCTCGGGGCTGGGCTACCCGTCGCTCGCAGAGATCGAGCGCGCGCCGCCGACGGCGGAGCTCGAGCCGACCAGGAGGAACTTAGGAGAGGAGAGGGGAGCTTGTTTGCTTCCTGCTCAGACTGACGAGGCGGACATGGGGATGACCTACGCGGTGAGTTGGGAGTGCGATTTCCAAAGGGGGGGCGGGGGGCGGGGGGTGAAGAAGAGGGAGGAGCAAGCGGAAACATGCTTTGAGAGAGAGAAACGTTTTTCTCGAGGAAAAAAAAAGAAATAAGAAAACTCACCCTTTTCCCTTCTCGACCACTCATTTCCCCCAGGAACTCTCCGAGTTCGGCCGCCTCCGAGCCCACCCTTCCCGCTGCGGCCCCGTCTCCACCTTTGAGAAGCTCCTGGGCCGCTGGAGGCACTTGTCTCCCACGGAGATCGCGGCCAGGGTCAAGGCCTTTTGGAGCCCGCACGCGGCCAACAGGCACAAGGCGACGACGCTGACGCCCTCGTACCATGCCGAGGGCTACTCCCCGGATGACAACAGGTTCGATCTGCGGCCGTTTCTGTACAGGTCCGCGTGGCCGTGGCAGTTTCGGAGGATCGATCGGTTGGCGGAGGAGGCCGAGAGGAAAGGAACAGGAGTGGGAGGGAAGAAGAGGTGAGACTTTGCTCACCTTTTCCTCCGTACTTATTTTTCCTTTCCGTCTTTCGTTCTCTCTTTCATGCCTTTTTTCCGATTTGTTTGTTACAACAGATTTTCAGAAACCCGTGATGTAAAAGAAACAAAGTACAAATAACTGCTGCGTGCTTATTGTACGAAAACAGAGGCGAAGAAGAAGACAGCGCTCGAAACACCTCTTATTCTCCCCCTATTCTCGACCTCGACCTCGCTGCTGCTGCTGCTGCTGCTGCTGCCCGCGTTGCTCCATCTCTTCCAGAAGCTGGTACACGCTCGCGAATGCCGCGGGGCGCGCCACTGTGCCCGCGAGAACGTCCTCGGGCCCTGGCGGCGGCGGCGGTGGAGGAGAGCCACGAGCGGCTGGAGCCGAGGGAGACGCAGCGTTCGAGGGAGCAGAAGCCTCGGGACAGTAGAGCGCCGCGTGTGCGGCAGAGTCCAGCGACAGCATCCCCGCGACGACGCTCATGTCGACGAGCGCGCCGCTGGAGCGCGAGAAGAGCAGCGCGGAGCGAGCCGGGGGAAGGGTCGCAGCAGCGGAGGAGGCGGCCGGAGCAGGAGGCGTTGTTGTTGCTGCTGCTGCTGCCGCTGCTGCTTCTCCGCTCGCCGCCGACGCTGCTGCTGCTGCTGCTTCTGCTTCTGATCGAATCGCCCCCTCCTCGTCCAAACTGCTGCCCTCGACCTCGACCTCGACGCTGTCGTCGCCGTCGTCGCCGTCCAGCACGCTGCTCACGAACCGGTGCTCGACGCCACAGGCGGGCGCGCCCGCGGCCAGGAGGCGGGCCTCCTCGTCCGTCTTCAGGAGCAGCACGGAGTCCACGGTCGCGTAGCCGTAGGAGACGCCGAACGAGGCCCTGCGGACGGCGAAGACGAGCGGCGCGGACCAGTTGGAAGGAAAGGATGAAGCCGAGGAGGTTGAGGTCTCCGGTCGGGGCCCGACGTCGCCGCCATCAACCCTTCGGAGAGCGACCGCCGTCCCGGTCTGGACGCCGAAGCCGAGGGCCGCCCGGTGCGTCCGAGTGATCAGAAGCCCGCGGGCAAAGGCCAGCTCGCGCGGTGGGATGGAAGACGAGAGCGAGGAGAGGACCTCGAGGGCCACGGAAGCGGGGTGTTCAGGCATCGGGTTTCTTTCTTTCCGGTCCGATTCTGAAGAGCGAAGAAGAAGAAGCGAGCGACGGCGACGGAAGGGCGAGCTCCTCACAACTCGAAAAACGAGAAAAAGCCGTTCGACGAAAGAGGAGGAGAAAGTCTTCTTCTTCTTCTTCCTCGTCGCCTTCGAGAGGACAGCTTTCTTCTCTCACTCAGTCTCAAGCTCCTCTCCTGCTCCTCCTCTCCCGCTTCATGCCGCGAGGAGCGCGCAGGAACGAAGAGCAAGAGTGAGTATTCGCTTTTGATTCTTTTCAAGAGCGATGGATGATTGGGATTCGTTCAACGCTTTTTCTCTCTCTTTCGCTCATCCTCTTCCTTCACCCTCTCCCCCATCACAACAGGCCCGACCAAGCCGCGCGCGACATGGGTGCGCCCCTCTCCGCGGGCACGGATGCCGCCGAGGCGGTGAGTGGACGGCGTTAAGGAGAAAAGAAGAGTCTTTGTTGTCTTCTCTCTCTCTCTCTCTCCTTTCGATTGTTTCGATGCCGACGCCGACGAAGAAGCAAAAAACTCGACCGACACGCACGCTGAGCCCCTTGTGTTTGCTCCCCCCTCTCCCTCTCCCTCCCTCAAACTCTCGTCAAAACTCGAAAACAACAGGCCGCGTCGATCCCGCCAGCCGTCGACACCGGCGACGAGGACGACATGAACGTGGACACCGTCGGGCAGGCTGCCGCTGCTGCTGCGCCTGCGCCCGCTGCTGCCGCTGCCGTGGTTGCTCGCCGGGGGCAGCAGCAGCGCGTCGTCGCGCCGGCCGGGGCGCCGCTGATGAGTGCGTTTTTTGTTCAGATGCGTTTATTTTTTTCGTTCTCCTTGCTCCGTGGGCGCAGCCTGACATGTGCTTTTGGCGCTCCCCGAGAGAGGGAGGACAGCGAAAGAGAGGATGCGTCGTCGAAGGCCGGGCGTGAGAAAGCGAACATTGATTTCGAGCAAGCATCATCGCCGCCGTCGAAAAAACGAGAAAAACACCTCAACCTCAACTGCTCCCTCTCCCCTCTCACCCTCTTTTTCTTTCTCCCCTTCTTTTTCTTTCTCCACCCAAAACCAAAAAAAACTTCCTCCAGCCATCATCCTCCAGTACCCGCACGCCGTCGAGGCCGCGGCCCGCGAGTGGGCGGACCGCTACCAGGCCCGCCGCGCCTCGGCGACGGCCGAGCTGATGAGCCTGCTCGTCGCTGCCGTGGGAGGGGAGATCGGCGTCTCCGCCGCCGACGCCGAGGAGGGCGACATCGACGCCCTCGTCACGGACCTGGTCACCTCAGCGACGTCGCACGGCCTGCTGGAGCCCTTTGGGAAAGGAAGGCACGCCAGGGAGGCCAAGACCGCCTACGCCCGCCTCTGGTCGCTGATCGTGCGGGAGGTCGCCACGAGGGGCCTGCTGGGCGACAACTACGTCGTCGAGAAGGCGATCAAGCTGGTGCTGGGGCTGACCTGGTGAGAGCGGTTGGTGGAGGAGGGTTCTGTTTTTGGTTTTTTATTCTCAGAGGGAACAGAAGCAGCGTGCGAGACATAGAGAGCAAAAGAAAAAGAGAGAGAGAGAGAGAGAGCAAGAGAGAGCAAGAGAGAGAGAGCACGACAGAGAAGAAGAGAGAGAGCAAGAGAGAGAGAGAGAGAGAGAAACCCTGAACCTAACCGAAAAGCTCTCAAAAAATTTCGACGACATCAACGACTTGCCAGTTCCGTCATCCGCGTCTTCCGCCTCGTCGCCACGCAGACCGCGGCCACGCTTGGCTCGGCCCTCGTCTCCGCCGCGGTGACCCTCGGCGACAGCCGCGAGCAGGCCACCAAGCTCAAGGAGCTCGAGGAGGCCAAGGGCGATGAGGCCGTCCCGGGGCGCATCCGCCAGTTTGAGCGCCAGGCCGACGAGGCCCACACCGCCGCCGGGGACGCCCGCGCGGCCCTGCAGCAGATCTTCCAGGGCGTCGCCGCGGTCCGCTTCCGCGACGTCTGCCCCGAGGTCAGGGCCACGGTGATCTCCGCCGTGGGCGAGTGGATCGACGCGGACCCGGCGACCAACCTGTCGGACTCGATGCTCAAGTACGTCGCGTGGGCGCTCTCGGACCGCGAGGCGCGCGTCCGCGGCGTGGCGCTGCATGCTCTGACCTCGCTGTACGGCTCCGCCGAGGCGAGGCCGGCGCTGCGCGCCTTCACGGAGCGGTTCGAGGCCCGTTTCCTGCAGCTGGTCGACGACGTCGACGACGCCGTCGCGGCGCAGGGCGTCCGGCTGCTCGCGCTGCTGGTGCGCGAGGGCGAGCTCGACGCGGCCGCGGCACGCGGCAGCGCGAGGCTGCTGACGGACGCTTCCTCGGCCCCGGCCAGGGCCGCCGCCGCGGAGCTGGTGGCCGGGCTGATCACCGGGGAGGGCGAGGCCGCTGCCGCGCAGGTGAGGGCCTCGGAGGAGGAAGGGAGCGGCGGCGGCGGAGGGGGAGGGGGAAGGAAGCAGAAGAAGGCGAACGCGACGAGGACGCGCCGCCGCGGGAGGCAGCAGCACGAGGAGGAAGAAGAGGACGAGGGCGAGGGCGAGGGCGAGGACGAGGACGAGGAAGCGGCCGCCACCGCAGCAGCCAACGCCGCTGCCGCCTCTTCCTCCTACTCCCCCGCAGCCCTCGAGGCGGCCGCCAGGGCCCAGCTCGCCACGCTCCTCGACGTCCTCGCCGGCCTCGCCCAGCCCGGAGGGGGAGGGAACGGAGGGGTCGGGGGCCAAAACGCCTCCTCTTCTGCCGCGATCCCTTCGCCCGAAACGGTCGACGTCGTCGTGGACGCGCTGGCCGACCGCGTGCCCGTGCTCACCAACTGGAGGGCGCTCTGCGCCGCGCTCACCGAGGACGAGGCCTGCGAGGAGCGCGGCGAGGCCGCGACGACCACCGCGGCGCTCGTGCTGTCGTCGGCGCTCGCGGCCGCGGCGGCGCGCGACAAGTCTTCGAGCGGTGGGGCAAGGTCTCGGGCCGCCTCCTCTTCCGCTCCCTCTCCCCTCTCCGAGGCGACGGCGGCCGTCTCGGCGCAGCTCCCGACGCTGCTGACGCGCTTCGCCAACGACCCCGTCAGGGTCGGCGCGCTGGCCTCTGCGCTGTGCTCCGTCTCGCTCGACGCGCTGGCCTCGGGCGACGACGGCGCCCGCTCCCTGGCAGACCTGCTGCGGCGCGTGGCGACCCTGCTGGCGAGGAACGCCGACGCGAGGGCCGTCCGCGCCTGCGCGCGCGCGCTGGCGAGGTGCGCGAGCGAGGGGCCCGGGGCCGCGAGGGAGGCGGCCAAGGCCGTGCTCGACGGCGCCAACGCCAAGGCCGAGGCCGAGGCGGCCAAGACCGCGGCGGCGGTGCTGAAAGGAGGCGGTGGCAGTGGCGGTGGCGGGGCTCCTCGCGGCGCAGGCGCAGGCGCAGGCGCAGGAGGAGGGCGCTCCCTGCTCCCTCCGGCGGTCGAGACCGCGGCAGAGGTCGCGTGGATGCGCCTGGCGTGCCTGCGCCTCGTGGGACCCCCGCCGGCGCTCGACAAGATGGGAGCGGCGGACGAGTCTGCGGCGGCGCTGCTCTCTGCCGCTGCCGGTGGCGGGGCGTCGTCGGCGTCGTCGGCATCGGCGCCCGGCTCCACTTTTTCGGTCCCCGCCGCGCTGACTGCGCACGCCGCCGCGACGGCGCTCGCAGGGGCCCTGTGGCGCCTGCACAAGGTCCAAGAAGAAGCCGAGATCGTCCTGGCCCGCGCCGAGGCCGAGAGGAAGGAGAAGGACGAGGTGGAGGCAACGGCGGAGGAAGGAGGAAGCGACGACGGCGACGACGGCGACGACGACGACGACGACGACGGCGGGACCAAGAAGCGCCGCCGCTCTCGCTCCGCTTCCAAGGCCTCGAAGAAGCCGAAAGCAGCAGCAGCACACGCTTCTGGCCCCTCCGCCGCCAAGCTCGCCGCGGCCCTGCGCACGCGCGCCTCGGCGCTCGCCGCCGACGCCAAGCAGCTCGCGACGGCGCTCGCCGCCGTCGTCTCTGGCGCGCGCGACGCCGACGCCCGCGCCGCCGCGGCCTCGGCCCTCGGGGACCTGCTCCTGGCGTTCTCGCCGGCCAAGATCGAGGCTGCCTCCCCCGCCCGCGCTGGAGCCGTCCAGGCCACCAACGCGCTGGTCAACCCGCTGCTGGTCTACTGCGACGGCGTCTTGGGCGAGAGCGGCGGCGAGGGGGGCGGAGGGGCCGGGGGCGAGGGAGGAGGAAGCGGCGGCGACGAAGCAAACCACCCTCCCGCCGCCGCCTCTTCTCGCCCCGTCGCCGCCGCTCTGCTCCTGGCCCGCCTCGTGGCCTTTGGCGCCGTGTCCCCGACGTCGCACGCGACCTACGTGCTCCTGTCGCACATCGCGGCGCCGTGCCGCGCCGCGGCCGAGGCCGCGAGGGAGGGGATCCGCGCGCTCAAGAGGTCGCAGGCGGCGCTGGCAGCCGCCGCCGGGGCCGCGGCCGAGGGGGGGGGCGGAGGTGCAGACGAGGGGGGCGACGCGATGGCTGCTCCCGTCCTTACCTCTACTGCCTCCCTCAGGCCCGGCGCTCTCGACGCGGCGACGTGGGCGCGCGCCTTCGGCGCTGCGGCGGGCCGCGGCGAGCTGCAGGCCCTGGTCTCGCTGGTGGCCTCGGCGCCGCCCGGCTCGGCCGCCGACGTCGGCCCGCACGCGGCCGAGGCGCTGTGGGCCGCGGTGTCCGAGGCCGCGGCGGACCTGCCCTCCCGCATCCCGGCCCTGGCTTCCGGCCTCTCGGGTCTGACGCCGAGGATCCCCCCGCAGGCCGCGGCGGAGCTGGCGGTGAGGGTGCGCGCGACGGCCGAGCGCGTGGCCGCCGCCCGGCCGGCGCGAGGCGCCTCGTCGTCCGCGGCGGCGGCGAGGGCCTCGGCGACGGCGGCGGAGCGCGCCGCGGCGCTGCACTCTCTGGCCGACGCGCTGGTCGTTCGCGGGAAGACTGCGTTGGCTGGTGCTGGTGGTGCTGCGCCCCGCCCGGCGCTGCGCAAGGCGACGGGAGGAGCGGGGGGAAGGGCGGGTGCGGCTGGCAAGCGCCGCATTTCGTTTGTCGATCACGGCGACGACGGCGAGGAAGTGGGGGAGGAGGAGGACGAGGAAGAAGAGCCTCAGCAGCGCGACTCCATCGAAGAGGAGGAAGAGGCCGAGGGTGCCCCCTCTCGCCAGATCGACTCGACGCTGCCGACCGACGACCAGCTGCCTGGCGACGGGGCGGGGGGGCGCGCGGGCGCGGGCGGAGCTGGGGGAGCTGGCGCTGCTGCCGCTCCGAGGGGGGCCCGCCGCGCGCCGCCGCCGCCTCCGCCGCAGCTCGAGGCCTCGGCGCTCGACGACGACGAGGAGGACGAGGAGGGAGAGGAGATCGAGGACGACGCTGCTGCTGCGCCGACGGCAGTCCAGGCGAGCCTCGACGAGCCCGTGCGCGCCGGGAGGCGCAGGTTTTGAAAGAGGAGGAGGACGCGGGATGAAGCTCTAGGGAGGAAAAAAAACTTGCCAATTTTACCTTTTTTGCTTTTTGAGTGCCTTTTTTTTCTTTTACGACAAAAACTCAAACAATGTCGACTTTTAATGAATGAGAGAGGGAGAGAATGCATGTATGGAAAAACGAGACGATGCAAATGAACAACGAGAGAGAGAGAGAAATAAAAAAATGAAAGAGAAAAGGTCTCTCGTTTCGGTTTGAGAGAGAAAGAAAGAAAGATAGAATTTCTATCGCCAAGGACACCGCCGCCTCCAACCACCTCGGCTGGCAGGCCGGCATCGTCATTGCTGTCCTGAAAGAAAAACTCTTTCTTTTGATTTTTTTTTTGAAAATTTATCCCAGTGATCGCCCGCATTACCTTACATTTTCTCTTTTCCTTTAGAAACCTTTCGTAGTTCTCGTCCCGCCTTTCTTCGCGAATCCAAATTAGGGTGTAGGGTGTAGGGTGTAGGGTGTAGGGTGTAGGGTGTAGGGTGTAGGGTGTAGGGTGTAGGGTGTAGGGTGTAGGGTGTAGGGTGTAGGGTGT
>Ga0210003_1002441_pt1 | contig 15693 bp, 13 predicted proteins | sample LantaG_FD_182804 | JGI IMG/M metagenome (GOLD analysis project Ga0210003, IMG submission 182804) | Deep subsurface microbial communities from Baltic Sea to uncover new lineages of life (NeLLi) - Landsort_02402 metaG (SPAdes) (version 2) | ecosystem: Environmental > Aquatic > Marine > Oceanic >...
GGGGGGGAGTGAGGGAAAGGGTAGAAAAACGGAGAGGGAGAGAGAGAGGGAGGGTGAGAGAGGACATTTCTCCTTCTTTCTTCCTTTCTCTCCTTTTTGTTCCTCTCCTCTCTCCCTCTCGCACTCTCGCTCTCGCTCTCGCTCTCCCCAATAAAAAGGCGAGACAGGACACTCTCTCTCTCTCTCCCCTTTCTCGCACCCCAGTTCTCCATGGCGTTGGCCGAGAAGTCCGGAACCGCGATGATCTGCAGGTGGGGCAGCGCGTAGCGGGTCCCCAGGCTCCTCTCGTGGGCCGCGAGCGCTCCCCGCGCGGCGCGGGCTGCGAGCCTGAGCAGGGGTGCCGCGGCAGGCCGGGCGTAGAGGGTCAGGGGCCGCTTCTCCGACGGCGACGAGGACGAGCGAGAATTCCAGGGGGCAAGGCCCGCGGCGGCGGCCGCGGCGTCAAAGGCGGCCTTCGAGGGAGGCGACGAGAGTCGACCCCCGTCGCCCCCGGGGGGCATCGCCGTTCGCGGCGGGGGGGGCGGGGGCAGCGTGCTGCTGCTGCCGGCAGGAGGGGGAAGCAGGTGCCCTCCGGGGACAGCGACTGGAATTCAATCGAGGTTTGGTTGAGTGTGGTTTTTCGTAAAGGGGGATCGGGAGGGAAGAGGAGGCTGAGTTTTTTTTTCCTTTTTCGAGTTTTTCCTTCGACCTCCGACCTCGACCTTGAAAAATTCGTCGCTCCTCTGTTCGCTCCGCTCGAAGGGAAAAACTAGAGAGAAGCTTCTTCGCTTCGCTGCCGCTCCACTCGAAGGAGAAGAGAAAAATTCTTCGCTCGAAGAAGATAATATAGAAAGCTTCTTCGCTCCGCTGCCGCTCCGCTCAAATGAGAGGAGGAAAACGCATCAAAAAAAGCGTGTGAATTCTCACCCAGAGGGCCCACCACGACCGCGACGAGGTACGTCGGCATCGCCGGCGTGGGCTCGAAGACGTGTCTGAGGCGGCGCGGGCGAGGGAGAGAAGAAGGAGGAGGAAACGGAGGCGCGTTTTGAGCCTTCTTCTTCTTCTTCCGTCGATCTCGCTTCCGAGCCTCGCTCCTTTCGGAAATCTCCTCTTCTCCCACCTCCTCGACCGAGGCCTCCGGCATGTTCGAGATCGCCGCCAGCCCCTCGTCCGCCTCCAGCGAAAGAGTGAAGGGGGCCCGGAGCGCCGGCTCGTCGAAGGAGGGGAAGGCGGTCCGCGCCGAGTTGGCCTCGAACTGCGTGACGGCGGCGGCGCGGAGGACAGAGGGTCTTCGAGGGCTCGAGCTGCTGCTGCTGCCACCGCCGCCGTTGGCGCCGTCGCCCGCCGCCTCCCGCGCTGGCTCTCCCGCTCCTTCCTCCTCCCCTTCTTCGGTCCAGGTGCTCCGGTACATCCCCTCGAGCGCGTCCGGGAGCTCGTAGCTGAAGCGCAGCCGGAGCGTGGCGGCGTGGTGGGCCTCGAGGGGGGTTGGGAGGAGCAGGGTGAGCTGGTCCTGTCGTTTTTTGTCGAGGTTGAGACAGAGAGAGTTTGAAAGAGAGAGAGAGAGTTTTCAAGAGAGAGAGAGAGAAAGAGAAAGGGAAAAGAGTGAGCTTTTTTCCCGGTGCGTGTGAAAAGAGTCTTTCATTTCCGAGCTCTCTCTCTCTCTCTCTCCCCCCCCCTTCGGGAAATGCAGGCGAACAAAAACACGCGATACGGGAACGTACCAATGAGGAGTCGAAGCGCCAGGTCGTTATCCGGTGCGTCGAGACGTCGAAAGGCGGCGGAGAAGAAGAGGGGTCTGTTTCCTCCTGTTCGTGGCCGACGCCGCCACTCGTTTTCTCCTTCTTTTTCTTCTCCTTCGAGGGGCTCGCCACCGTGATCGTCGCCGAGTCCAGCCTCACGGGCTCGGCCGCGTGGAGCACGATGCAGCGCTGGGGCTTCGTCGTCGCAGCTGCCGTCGTCTCCGCCGAAGCGGAAGAAGAAGAAGAAGAAGAAGAAGACGAGGGCGGTGGCGACGAAACCAGCGCCACGTCGATCGCGACGTCGCCGAAGACCCACGGCGCGTCGCTCTCGAGGTCCCAGAGCGAGAGCGAAAGCCTGTACCGCCCGGGGGCGACCTCCCGGGGAAGGCGCCAGCTCCTCCAGGCGCACTCCGGGGCCCCCGCGGTCGGCCAGGAGCCCCCGCCGCCGCCGCCGAAAACGCCCGCTTCCTCGGACAAAAAGCCGTCAGGGGAGGCAGAGCTCCGGAGCGCGACGGCGCCAGCGACGGCGACGAGGGCCAGCGTCCCGGCAGCCAGGAAGGCGGCGCCGCACGCCAGGATCGCCCTCTTCCGGCTCCTCGACTGCCGCAGCCACCACGCCGGCGGCGGCGGAGGCAGCGACGCCGCGACAAACGTCGCCGACTCGTAGTCGTCCCGCAGGCCGGCTTTCCGGCCAAGAAACGCGAGGCCGCTTAGGAGCAGACCCAAAACCTTGCTCCCGACGCCGTAGTCGCCAAAGCCCTGTCCTTCGTTGCTGTATCTCCTCCAATCGAGGAGGAGGTCGTCCCGGTCGGGGTTGGCGGAGGCGGCGGCCTCGTTGTCGAAGTCGAGGTCGAAGGGGGCGACGCGGGGAGGACGAGGCGGACTTGCCTTTGATCCATCGTCATCTCTGACATCGAATCCGACGGCGCCTGCGTCTTCTTCGTCGCCTGTCGCGCTCTGGAGGGCGGCAGGGAGCCGTGATGCAGCAGTGTCTGGATGCATCTTGGGCTTTGGCGGAGAACCGCCGCCGTCGGCGGCGGGCTCCTCCATCGGAAATTGGGGGGGGGCCGGTGAACGATTAGAAAAAAGCAAGAACCTCGATAATGTCATCGTCGAGGCGAAGAGAAGAAGAAGAAAAAAACTCGACCCCGGGTCTTGGATATCGTTTTCAGAGAGAGAGAGTGCCGAAGTTGCTCTCTTCTCTCTCGATCTCATTTGGGAACGCACATTCTTGCTGTTTTTCTTTCGAGTTCTCGATAAGGCAAAAAAGAAGCGCTCTTGCGAGTTTCGGCAAGGCAAAAGAGGGTTGAAAGAAAGGAAAATGAAGAGACCGAGCCGCTGCCCAACCGCGCCGCCGGCAAACAACTCCACCCAGAGACGGGAAAAAAAACGCCGATGGCCTGTCACTTCGCGACGTGCGATCGCCGTGAAGTCGCCGTCAACTCTCGCCCCTTTTGCGAGAGGGCAGGGGGAAGGGGGAATGAGTGGCGGAGATGAAAAGCAAAAGGAAGAAGAGAAGAGCGACGACGACGCCGCCGACGGCGACGGCAATGACAGACCCCTTCTTTCCTTCACCCGAAACTCCACCTCCCGCCCGTCAAAAAGGAAATTTGCATCCAGTGGGATTCGAACCCACGCCCTTGCGGACACGAAGAATCGGGTTCGTGGAAGAGGAAAAGGCTCTTCCGAGAGAAACACAGGGTGCGCTCTCCACGGTTTTAGCTTTTGTTCAGCAGTCCCTGAATCGTGCGCCTTAGACCAGCTCGGCCATAGATGCTGCTGTGATCATTTCTGAATTTCTAAAGTATTATGAAACGCTGATTTTGGGGTTGAAAGAAGGGGGAAAGGAAAAGAAAGAGAACGACACCCTTGTTCAACTCTCTCGCCTTTCTTTCCTTTACTTCGATCGAACGGGGCGCGAAATTTGCCCTTTGGTGTTTTTTAGTTTTAATCATCCTGCTTTCAGGGAGATCGCTTAGTAAATCTTACGATTCGCGAGAGTGGAGGATCGAAAAGACGACGAGCGGAGGTGCTAGTCGCCCCGGCGGTGATGCTCAAACTGTCGACCGATGGGGCGTCGACGACACCGATCTCATGCCGAGAGCAAAACAACCGCTTCTCGTCGGGGTTGGTGGGACTCTAGCGCCGCTGGAGGAGCTCCGAGCCCTGGAGCCGGCATCTCTATTTCAAATTCGCATCTGCGCCGCTCCATGGAAGAGAAAAGAAATAAAAAGCAGCGCCTTTGGAGGGCCGGGAAAAGAGAGCAATTGGAGGGCCGGGTTTTTTCTTTTTGAACGAAACGAGAAAGGAGAGAGAGGGTTGAAAAAAAAAACATTTTATTCATTTCACTCTTTGCAAGCGACGAGCTGGCCTTGGCCCGCAGAAGCATGGACAGGGATCTGTTTATGTGGTTGGCGAGGAAGACGCGAGGCTGAAGAAGAGAAGAGAGAAAGAGAGAGAGAGAGGAAGGGAGAGGAAAAAACTCGATTGCCTCCTCTTTTTTTTGCTTCTTCACTTTGCTTTTTTTTTTACAGTTTCAATCAAATAAATAAAAAAAGAGCCTTCGAACCCCTTTTGCCACCGCTCTCTCTCTCTCTCTCTCTCTCTCTTTTTCTCTTTCTCTCGCTCGCTCTCTCTCTACCGAAGCCTCCTCCAGAGCACCACCGCGTCCGGCGGGCTCAGCCTCCTGTAGTACCCCCTCGCCGTCGCCCCGCGCCGAAAACCTAATTTCTTCTCGTAAAACGCCAGCGCCTCCGAGTTGGCGACGTGTGTGTGGAGGTACGCGACGCCGATCCCGCCTTCCTCGGCGGCCATCGAGAGGGCGTTGGCGAGGAGGGTTGTTCCTGAGGTGGTGGTGGTGGGTGGTGTTTTTTTGGGGGGGAAAGTCGAGAAAAAAGGAGTGTGAGCGAGGAGAAAAACCCCTCGCTCACCTCAAACCTCGCTTCTTCTCTCCCCTCTCCCACCTCTCCCTCTTCTCTGTCCCCCCCCCAAACCCCAAAAACCTTCTTCTCACCGATCCCCTTGCCGCGCCAAGGGGAGAGCACCCCGACCGTCATCACGTACATCCTCGCGAGACCGCCGTCGAGGCTGCTCTCGCTCTCGCCGCTGCTCTCGTCATCGACCTTCCCTTCCTCTCCCTCGGCGACAAACAGCGACGCCGCGGGCGCCGCCGTCGCCGAGCCCGACGTTGTGCCGGCCTCGAGCCGCACCGTGATCGCGCCGACGAGCTCCTCCTGATCGTAAAACGCGCCGTGGCTGATCCCCCCGGCCGCCAGGGCCTGCTCGTAGACTCGCGGACCGTAGTTGATGGGAAAGAGCGCGGAGTTGAGGGCGCGGAGGTCGGGCAGGGAGCGCGCGTCGAGCGGGCGGAAGGTGATCCGCGGGGGAGGAGGAAGGAGAGGAGGGAGAGGGAGAGGCGGTCGAAGAGGGAGCGTCGATGGCGGAATTTCGGGAGATTCGCCTCGGTCTTTTTCTCTGCCTTCTGGTTCCATCACGCCCGATCCTCGTTCCGGCGTGAGGAGACGGGACACTATTATCGTCTAGAACTTGGTCTCGATCCACGTTTCAAAACAGGGGGAAACAGAATCAAAGTGCTCCTCGTTGTCGCCGATTGGAATTTTGTTGTGACTGGAAAAAAACCGACAAAAGAAGAAAAAACTACAAATCTTCTTCCTCTTCACCTTTTTCTCTCCTCCCGTTCCCGCTCGGTTCTACGCACGATTGCGGCATGCGGTCCTCTCACGGCAGAGCGAGCCATCCCTCTCTGGTGACAAAGACCAGAGAAAGGGCGAGGACGACGACGCTAGCGCCAACGCGCTGCGCCCGCCGATCTGCTCTCAACGTCGTCGTCGCGGCCGCTCGCGCCCTCTCTTCTTCTCCCACTTCCGCACCACCTCCTCCTCCTCCTCCTTACGAGTACAGAGACTCGCTCTCCGACATCGCCTTCATCGCTTTGTGCAGGCTCAGCTACGGAAAGCTCGCGGGATTCCAGTCCGACAGGAGCTGGAAGGAAGGGGACGAGACCTACAGGGGCATGGTGGAGGTGAGCCGCGCCCTGATGCGCAAGCTCCCGCAGGCGTCGCGGCAGTCGGCGGCGGTCGTCGCAGGCTTCCCTCGCGTCGCCCCCTGGTTCCGCGCGCTCTTCCCTTACTCCAGCTGGGGCGCCGAGCTCAACGCGAGGATCACCCCCGCGTTCTTCGGCTGGCTCGTCGGGCCCGCCGCCGTCAAGGAGGAGCCGATCGTCGACTTCCGCGGGGACGCGGTCCGGTCCGCGGTGCGCATCGAGCGGTGCCGGTACCTGGTCGAGAGCGGCTGCGTCGGGATGTGCGTCAACCTCTGCAGGACGCCCGTGCAGAAGTTTTTCGGGGAGGAGCTGGGCGTGAGTGAGGTGTTTTTTTATAACTTTTTTTCTCCGGGCGTCGAGAAAAAACCTTCGAGGGTCTTTTTTTTTTTTTTTCATTCAGAAACTTCCGACTCACGCCCTCCCTCACTCTCTCTCTCCCCCTTTCGCTCGCTCTTGCCCCCCTTTTTTTCAAATAATCAACCTCGCAGGTGCCGCTGCGGATCACGCCCAACTTTGAGGACTTTTCGTGCGAGTTTGAGTTTGGGAGGGAGGCGGTCAAGGAAGGTGACGGAGAAGAAGATGAGGTGTTGAGGGCGCCGTGCTTGAGGGAGTGCGTGTCTGCTGCTGCTGCTGCGAGCTGCGGCGAGAGCTCGGGGAGGTGCCCGAAGCTCGAGGGGTGAGAGAGAGAGAGAGAGACGAGGGAGAGAACAGGAGGGGAAAAAAACGAATGGAAAAAAAAATGACTGAACCATTTTTCCTCTCCCTCTGCAACAAGGCAAGCCCGCTCTCGCTAGCAGTGGCGGCGAGACCGTCTCTCTCCTCCGCTCTCTCTTCTCTGCTCTATGCTGCTGCGCTCCCTGCTGCCTCTTCTCGCACCTCGACGTCAATTCAGCGCAGCAGCATTGGGATCAGCCGTCGGCGCCTTGATGGCAACGTCCTCGGCAGCGGTTGCGGCATCATCGCCTCTGCTAGTAAAAAGCAGATGCACCGTCGCTCCTTGCTCCTCCTCCCGCCGTCTCTTCTCGTGCTGGTCGTCGTTGCGTGCCCTACCTGATGCTGCTGCTGCACGCTCCAGTGATCATCACCAGGGAGGCATCACAACAAACATCTCGCGGTCACCGACTCCAACTCCGCGGCAATTCCCTCGATCAATCGCCACTTCGGCGGCAGCATCATCGGCGGCGGCGGCGAGCGAAAAATCTTCACCCTCTTCCTCGTCTCCGTCTTCCTCTCCCGACGCCGAGATGACCCCCGCCGTCCTCAAGGCCCAGGTCGAGGACCTCGCCGAGCAGGTAGCGTCCGCCCTCGCCGTCATAGACCTGCCCGCCGCCCGGGCCAAGCTGTCGAAGCTCGAGGCGAAGGCCTCGGACGAGAACCTGTGGGACGACCGCGCGGCGGCAGAGGGGCTGCTCCGCTCCGTCGAGCGCTGCCGCGAGGAGGTCGAGGAAGGCAGGAGACTGCAGGAGCTGCTGGACGACGCCGAGGCCGCCGTAGAGCTGGCCGCGTCGTGCAGCAATGGCGGCAGCGGGAGCGGCGAGAACGCGGCGGCGGAGGCCGCCTCCTCCAGCGACTCGGACGACGCGCTCGCCTTTGCCGCCGAGGGCTTCTCCTACGTTTCTCTGTTGAGAAAAGCCCTCGACGACTTTGAGCTCTCGAGGCTGCTCTCGGGCGAGTTTGACAGCTCCGACGCTACGGTCAGCATCCAGGCAGGCGCCGGGGGCACGGAGGCGATGGACTGGGTGAGGAAGTTTTGTTTTTTTCTTTTGAGAGAGAGAAAGAAAGAGGGGGAAAGGGAGAGCGAGAGAGAGAGAAAGAAAGAGGGGGAACGAGAGAGAAAGAGAGAGAGAGAGAGAGAGAGAGAAGGTCGAGGGAACAGACTCATTCTTCCGTTTCTTTTTTCACTCGTCAAAAAATCAGGCCGAGATGCTCGAGCGCATGATCGTCCGCTACGCCAACCGCAAGAACTTCTCGGTTTCGGAGCTCGACCGGTCCCCGGGGGACGAGGCCGGAATCAAGCACGTCTCGTTCGAGGTGAGATTTTGTTTGTCCTCTTCTTTTATCCTTCTATTGTCGAGGTCAAACGAAAAAAACAAAAACAACTCACCTCTTTCGACTTCCTCTGCTCTTTTCGGTCCCTTCGTCCTCCTTCTCCTTCAGGTCAAGGGCGCGCACGCCTACGGCCTGCTCACCGCCGAGCGCGGCACCCACCGCCTCGTCCGCCAGTCCCCCTTCAACGCGAAGGCGGCGAGGCAGACCTCGTTCGCCGCCGTCGAGGTGGTGCCCGTCCTCGACGACGAGGTCGACCCGGGCTTCGTGATCCCGGACGACGAGCTCGAGATCACGACGATGCGTGCGGGGGGGTCGGGGGGCCAGAACGTCAACAAGGTCGAGACGGCGGTGCGGGTGCGGCACATCCCGAGCGGCTTCGTCGTGCGCTGCCAGGCCGAGCGCTCGCAGGCCACGAACAAGCAGAAGGCCATCAACATGATCCGCGCCAAGCTGCTCGTGGCCGCGCGCGCCGCAGCGGCGCAGCGGGCCTCGGCGGTGCGCGGCGACGCGCTGCGCGCCGAGTGGGGCCAGCAGGTGAGGAACTATGTCCTGCACCCCTACAAGCAGGTCAAGGACCTGCGCTCGGGCCTGGCCACCAGCGACGCCGCCGGGGTCCTCGACGGGCAGCTCGAGGCGTTCACCGCGGCTTTCCTGAGGTGGAGGGCGATGGAGAAGAAGGGGGGAGAGGGAGAGCGGGAGGGGTAGTGGGAGGCCGAGGCGGAGGGCGCGCGCGCCGCGGAGGAGGAGGCGAGGCTGAAGGCGGAAGAGGAGGAGGCTGCTCGCGCGAAAGCTGGCGAGAGAGAGAGGGAGAGAGAGGGAAGAGAGAGGGGGGGAGAGGGAGACGTTTTCTCTCCTGTGCTCTATTTTTTTCTTCTCTCGAATGCTTTTGCTCCCCCCCCCGTTTCTTTTGTCACTTTCCTTGGTTTACTTTGTTACATACAGCACTTGAATATGTCTCTCTCTTGCGACCGGGCGGAGGTGAACAGAAAGATGACGCCCGGGAGACGGCGGCTCTCCCTTCTTTCTCTACTGCCGCGCGTCGCCGCCGCGCGAAGGGAAAGAACCTAACGAGAGAAAAGAAACTCTCTTTTTGGTTTTTTTGAGTCCGCGGCGCCTCGGCTTTTGGAAGTTATTCGCACTTTTGCTGGCACGGGACGACGCGCACGTTGCCGCGGAGCTTACATAAAACAAAAGTCGACACCCAGCCAGCAAGTGCCCGGAGACGAAAGTTTTGGACGAGTTCTGTTGATGAGCTCTTCATACGCGTCCGCCAACCCAGACTCTTTTCGCTCTCAACCCTTATTGACTCCGACTTGTAATTCCTCTTTCCATCTTTGTCTCTCGCCGTATCTATCAGCCCAGAAAACAGACTACTTGCACGCTCTCTCGCGCTTATCACTCCCAATTTTTGTACTCTGTTCTCCAAATTTGATACAACGCGTTGGTACTACAATCGAAACAAGAAAAAGAGCGGAGAAGAAAAGGCGAGGAAATCGAAAAAATCAGACCCTCTGCGTCCGCATGCGTCGTCGGCGCGGCGCCTCCCCCCTCGACGAAAACGCCCTCTCCCTCTTCCCCATCTCTCACGCCGTCCTCCTGATCGCCTCCTCCAGCTCCGCCGCGGAGAACCTCCTCGCGCCCTCGCCCGCGGCCCTCTCGGCCATCTCCCTGGATCTCCGCACGATCGACCGCGTCAGCGGGTGCTCCTCCGCGGGCCTGAAGCTCTGCAGCAGGTCGAGCTGCTGCCCTCCTCCCGCTCCCGCGCCTCCGCTGCCGGCCCTCGCCGCCTCGGCGGCCGCCGCCTGGTTCCCGGGCACGACGTGAGCCCACCAGAAGTCCGCGAGCACCTCGAACGCCTGCGCCCAGTAGCCCCTGTCCCTCTCGAACCGGAACGAGGCGGCCCCTCTCGCGGGGGTCCAGCACCACAGGTCGCACCACTCCCTGCCGGTGATCGCCAGTAGCCCCTGCACCTGCGGGACGTAGTAGTGCGGGGGAGACGCCCAGGGTGAGGCGTCGAGGGGGCGGCCGCGGTTGAAGGGGCACTTGATTTCGAGGACGCCGCCGCCGCCGTCGAGAGTTTCGTCCCCTCCGTCGTCGCCGTCCGCGGCCGCCGCCGGCGAGAGCGACGGCGGGAGCCCCTCCCGCCCTCCTCGCCCGCCGCCTCCGCCGCCCGCCTCCAGCTCGATCAGCCCATCGGGGCTCGCCCCGAGCCAGTCGTGGGCGTCGTCCTCGAAGAGCACCTCGAACCGGCACTCCGAGACGCGCCTCCGCCGCCGCCCCCCCGAGCTCGGGGCCCCGGGGGAGCCGCCCGCCGCGTCCTCGAGCCTTGCGACGGCGACGAAGGCCTCAAGCGCCCTGGGCTCGGCCTCGGTGCCCCAGTCCGTCGCGGCGTTGCCCGCGAACGCCCTCCCCAGCCCGACCTTCTCCTCCCAGAGGCCCGCGCGGCCCCCGGGCCAGAAGCCCAGCGCGTTGCCGAACGCGGACGCGGTCAGGCGGGCGTCGCGCAGGGCGTGCCACTCCTGCGTGCGCTGCTCGCCGCCGGCCATCCCGCCCGCGCCGAGGAGCAGCTCCTTGGCGCGTGCCGAGGCGTCAGCGCGCAGGGCGGCGCGGGCGAAGGCGGCGCGGCGCTCCTCCACGGTCATGAGGCCGGCCCGCGGGACGATTAGCGCCGGCCCCGGGGGTGGTCCCTCGGGCCCGCGGGGTGGGCCCTCGAGCCCGCGGGGAGGGGGACCCCGCTGCAGCTGCTGCCGGGGCTGCGGCGGCGTCGGCGTCTGCGTCGGAGGAAACCGTTGCTGCTGCGAAGGAGTCCGGGGTTGGGGCGCGAAGGGAGCAGGTGGAGCGACGGCGACGGCGGTCCTGGGCAGCACGAGGGAGGGCGGCGGCGGCGGAGGAGGAGCAGGAGCAGAGGGAGGAGGTCGGAAAGGCTGCTGCTGCTGCTGCTGTTGCACCGCCGCCATTGAAGGAGACCACGCTCCCTGCCTCTGCTGCTGCTGCTGAGGAGGAGGAGGAGCGAAGGAAGGCGTCGAAGGCATGGGGGGCGCCTGGCGAGCAGGCTGCTGCTGCTGCCACTGCTGCCACGAGGAGACGGGGTGAGTCGTCTGTGGTCGAGCTCGAGGCTGAGACTGCTGCTGCTGCTGATGATGCCGCCGAGGGACCGGTGCGGAGGCGGCCGCGAGCGGCGCCGGGGACGCCTGTTTTTTCCCCCCGGAGTTTTCAGTCATCGAGGGTGTCGAGGTCGAGGTTGAGAAAAAAGCGGAGGATTGCGATCGTTGTTTTCGTTCGTCTTCTTTGTCTCTTTCTTTTCTCCCTCGTTCTCCATTTTCTCTTACCTGTCTGTTGCCGAGCGCAGGGCCTCCCGGAAGACCCGGGCCGCCATCGCTGGGCAGCGCCGAGGCGAGGCAGGGCGAGGAGCGGCGACTGCCGCGGTGGCGCAGCAGCAGTGTCGCGAGAGAGCTCCCTCGCATCGTCGTCGGCTTCCTTTGAGGAGTCGTCTTCGTCGCCGGGCTGCTCGCGCGGGGGAGATGCATTTGCGAGCAGGGGGTGATCTCCTTCGCACTCTTGCCCTCTCTTCACGCCTGAGGAGTCTGGTATGGAGGGAAGCAAGCTCAAGGACGAGGTGGAAAAGCTTCAGAACATCTTGCTTCAGAGTTTTTTTCTCAAATCGAGAAAGACGTTCTGAGCGATGCGGGACGTGCACTTCTTCGAAAGATTTGTTGAGCAGCTTCTTTTCTTGTTTCGTTTTTCTTCTTCATTCTTCCAAGCAAAAGCACCATGTCTGGCGTCGCCCCCAAGATCGCGAGAGTCGGAGACAAGTGGCGCTGGGTCAAGCCCGACGTACGTTGAAAGGAGAGAGCGAGCGAGCCAGAGAGATAGATGGTGGTGGAGAGAGGACGAGAAGAGAGGGACTTGCTTCTGCCGCCGCCGCCATCGACACCCCTTTCTTCTTCTTCTTTTACTTTTCTCTCGCTCTCGCTCACTTGTTTCTCTCTACTGTCTCCGCGAGAGCATGCAGAGAGCTGAGAGGGAGCACAAAGAGAGAGTGGCGTTGAGAAGTTTGCAAAGCTCCCGAGCGTTGCGGGGAAGAAAAAGGGAGCGAGCGAGAAACGCAATCTCTTGGGAGCCGCGTCGCAAATTCCACAGTCGTTGTCGTCGTCGTCGTCGTCGCCCCTTTGAAAACCGCCGATTCTCTCCTCGCTGGCCATTTTTTCTCGAGCTCACCGACCGCGGCTGAGCTGCTGCACTGCCTGGAGACCGCGCTACCGGGGAGAGAGAAGCGAAAGAAAGAGGAGACAAGCGCCCTGCGGCCAAAAAGAATCGGCCTCTTTCCTCTTTTCGTCGCCCTTGCCCTCTCTCTCTCGCCTTTCCGTCGCCTCACCCTCTTTTCTTCTCGCCCTCTTTTACAAAACTCAACGAACAGGTCTACCCGCTCCTCGCCGCCGTCGGCGCGGGAATCTCCTGCACCATCTACTCGGTCTACCACAACTTCACGACCAACCCTGACGTTCGGTAAGGAAGGAGAGCTGTCAATCGCCTGTCCCCTTTCTCTCTCTTTGAGAAACAACTCGCCTCACGCTCTCGAAAAAAACCCAAAAAAACAAAAAAACCCTTCACCTGACAGCGTCAACAAGACCCGCCGCATGACCGACGGCGCCGCGGAGCACAAGACGATGAATGAGGAGGGGAAGAACTACAAGAAGAACATCTACCGGTCGATCGGCTCGCTGGGGTCGCCGTAGAAGAGAAGGGAGATAGAGGAGAAAGAGAGAAAAGAGGGAGAGAGAAAGAAAGAGTTTCGCGCTCTCTCACGACTCAGCGGGAACAGCTTCTTCTTCTTTTTTGCCTTGTATCTTTTTGCGATCATCATTTAGCTGCCTCCCTTCGATGTCTTTATATTTTTAGATTTCAGTTAGAGTGAGAGAGAGAGAGATAGAGGGCGCAGGGACTGAGTGCGCCCGCGTGTGTTAACAGAAAAAAAAGCGAAGAAAAAATAAATAAAAGAGAAAGCGGAGGTCGAGAAATGAAACACACAAAAATAAAAAACGCGAGGGCATTCGATATCGTCGCATCCCTCGTCTCTTCGCATCCCCGGTTCTTCCGCCTTCGCCTGTCGCTCTTCTCCTCAGGGCAGTCGCAGCCGCATGCCTATGATGCGCGTCAATGCGCGGCGAGACCTCTCGAGCCCGGTCTCAAAGGAGCGCCTTGGCCGTTCCCTCTCGCGTCTGACAGTGCCGATGACGCAGCAGCGTTCGACTTCTTTGACCTCGACTGTCGTCGCCGCGCTCCCTTCAAAATGGCCCCGCAGGAAACGCTCGCCGTCGCCCCCTCGGCGCAACAAGAGTGACGGAAACAGCACCGGCGATGAAGGCCTCGAAATCGTCCCCCCTAACCCTCCCCGCCCCCCCTCGCTGTGGCGCTGGCGCGCCCGCGCCCGCGGCCACCGCCACGAGTGCCAGCGGCAGCGCCTCGGCCTCCCGCTCGTCGACTGGAGGAGGCAGAACCTCCAGGTCCTCTTCGTCGACCGCACGGGCGTCACGCGCGCGCGCTTCGCGGCGCTGCTGACGGAGCGCGTCGGGGACTGGTGCGGGCTGGGGAGGGCGCTGGCCCCCTCCGCCGCCGGGCTCTCTCCCGCCGGTGGCGAGCAAGGAGAGCATGAGGGCGGGAGCGCCTCGTTCGACCTTTCGGGGAGCGGCGCCTCCGCGGCGCTCATGGCCCAGGCATCCCGCCTCTCCCTCCGCCCCAAGGCCTTCGCCGCGCCCCGCGCCCCGGCCTTCGAGCTCGCCGACCTCGACGCGTTCGACCTGGTCGTCGCCGTCGACGCGGAGACCCGAGTCGGGATCCTCGCGCTCCTGGGCGGCGAGGGCTCGGCCGACGCGCTCTTTTACGCGCCGAGGGTGGCTCGCCTGGGCGACTTCGCGGCCTGCAGGAGCCCCGGGAGGTCCCTGCGCAGGAGGGGAAGCGACACGCTCGACGAGGAGCTCGCCGCGATGCTCTCCCCCTCCCTGGGCCGCTTCTGCGGCCCCCTGTCGGCCCTCGGGGGCGTCCTGTCGTTTTCTTCTTCTTCGCCGCCGGTGGCGGCGGGGCGCGGCGGGCGCGGCGGGGGCGGCGATGGCGGCGAGGGCGGCGAGAGCGGAGACGTCCCTCGCGTCCCCTCGCTCTCGGGCGAGAGCAGCGGCGAGGACTTCGACCGCATGATCGAGGAGACGGTGCGGGGAGTGGCCGGGCTGGTACAGTACCTCGCGGACGGATTGCCTCTGGACGGAGACGGAGGCGAGAGATAGAAAAGGAAGGGGTGCGAGGTCGAGATGATTTCGCCTGACGGCGAAAAAGAAAAAAACTGTACCTGTGCCCCCCCTGTACTAAAGAGCATCCACCCGCGCCGTTTGCGCCTCCCTCTTTTGCTTTTGAAAATGTAAACTTGGTGTTGTCGATTGAAAAAGAAACTGAAGAATCAATAACAGAAACCGGGGGGGTGGGGGGGGAGTGCGTGCTACATGTAGAGAAAAAAGGAAGAGGCTGCTTTTTTTTAAAATTTCTTTTCGTTCTTTTCTCATTCTCTCTCTCCTTCTCCCACCAACTCTCTCATTCAACCTCGTATCACAGCTCGGCCTTGCTCCCCCCGGCCACGATCAGGTCCCTCAGAGCCCTCACGTAGTCCCCCTTCTCCACGCACTCGGCGCACCTCCCGCCCCTCGCGGCCAGCGCGGCCTTGAGCTGCGGCACACGCAGCCGCGACAGGTCGGTCGCCGCGTCAACTTTGACGAGCGAGGCGCACTTCCGTCCCCCCGCGAACCCGTAGACCCAAGATTCGATCGCATCTGGCCGCATGCGGCCACCGAAGGTGGCGGCGGGCTGCAGGTCGCCGTTGCAGAAGGCGACGATGGCGGGCAGGGGCGACGAAGGAGATGAAGCCGCCGCCGCTTTCTTCTTCGACGACGACGGGTCGGCGCTGCTGCCGTTGGCGACGCCGAGGTTGAACTTTTTCACCAGGTCCTTGGCGCCCTTCCCGGCGAAGCCGAACGCGACCCTCCCGTCGAACTGGAGCGCGAGCGTCCTCAGGAGCGTCGGCGGCTCCGCCTTCTCCGACAGCAGGAGGACGCAGACGTCCCACGAGACGCCCTTTGTGTTTTTGGCCGCCCCTTTTTTGCTCCCGCCGCCGCCGCACCGGCTGAGCAGGTTCGCGGCGAGCGCCTTCTCGCTTGGCACGCTCGCCACGCTCGCCGAGTTCCCTTCCCTGCCCTTTTCCGCGTTCTCCACTAGGGACACCCCCCAGTCTCTGATGCTCCTCGCGGTACGCTCCTCTCCCCCAAAGTCCACGACCCTCCCGGACACGAAGGCCTTGATCGTGGGATAGCCCTTGACGCCGAACTTCGCGCACGTCTCCTTGTGGTCGTCGCAGTTGAGGGCCGCGACCCTGATCCCGCTGCCCTTCAGAGCTCCCGCCACCTTCTTCCACTTGGGCGCCAGCGAGCGGCAGTGGCCGCACCAGGGCGTGTAGAACTCGACCAACGTCGGCTTCCTGTCCCGCGGGGGGAGGTCGTCGGGGGAGACGACGGCGACGCCGCTGGGGTCGTCGCCGCCGTCGCCGTCGCCGTAGAGGTCGCCCTGCTGCTCCTGCTGTCGGCCGCCGCCTCCGCCGGGGAAGCCGCCTCCGGGGAAGCCACCCCCGCCGGGGAAACCGCCGCCCCCGCCTCCCATGTTGAAGCGGATATTGGGCCCACCGGGCCCCCCCATCCCGCCCCCTCCTCCCCCGGGGAAGCCGCCGCCGCCGCCGCCGCCGCCGAAAAAGGTGTTGAAGATGTCGAAGGGGTCGCCGTGGAACTGGAAGTTGCCTCCGCCTCCTCCGGGGCCTCCGGGGCCGCCTCC
>Ga0210003_1002442_pt1 | contig 15687 bp, 20 predicted proteins | sample LantaG_FD_182804 | JGI IMG/M metagenome (GOLD analysis project Ga0210003, IMG submission 182804) | Deep subsurface microbial communities from Baltic Sea to uncover new lineages of life (NeLLi) - Landsort_02402 metaG (SPAdes) (version 2) | ecosystem: Environmental > Aquatic > Marine > Oceanic >...
GCTATTTTAGCAATAATTTCTTCTTCTTCTTCTGTTTCAATACCATCTAGAGCTATCTTCTCTACAACATGTCTACACTTTTTTAAAGTATTCAACATACTAACCCTATTAAGTATATATTCAGCTTTAAATTGTTTAGGCGATTTCATAGTTTTAATCTAGTTTTCCAAATTTTTCTTCGCCCTTCTTTATAAATTCCTGAATAGAGTCCATAAAGAATTTTTGGAAATCCTCATTTGTAACTTCTTCAATTTTCTTATTGCATCCTTTTGCTATAAGAGCCGTATACTGATCATTTGCTTGAATATAGTACTCCAAGGAATGTTTATCTTTAGACGGATCAATTGAAATTATATCAAAGTCAGGTTGCCATTCTTCTGAATCGCTAAGCTCAAAAGAAGTTTCATCATAAAAACATCTTTCAATTGGATTATCTCCCTCCATAATAGCTCTTGCTTCTTTTTCTGCCTCTTCATGATCTTTTCCGCAAGTGAGTACACCAACAGTAACTACTTTTTGAAAGTATGACACATATTTTTTATATTCTTTTTTCATTTTAATCCCTTTCTTCCATGTTTAATGTTTAATGTTTAATGTTTAATGTTTAATGTTTAATGTTGTTTAATTATATGTAAAAATCATTTAAAGTCAAGGTAAAAATTGTATATCTTTAACCATAAGTGTAGGATTTCCAAATTTCCCTTCCTTTGCCTCTTGAGGAAAAGTAAAATAGACATCTGCTTTTTTGTTTTCTATTTCGCCACCAAATGCAGGATTAAAAATAAGAGCCTTTAGCTCGGATACATCATCCCCTTTTTTAAGAGAAAAAGTCATAAGAGACCAAGCATCACTCTCTTTTAATTCTGTATTGCACAATGTAGCCCCAGATACCAAAAATACAGGTTCTGGATTCTCACTGCTGTATGGAAACAAATTATTACTTAGAAGTCTAGCGGTTTCAAGGGTTAAAGAAGATATCTTAAGTTCGGCATCATAATAAGGATAATTAGGTGGAAAACCATTAGATATATAATAGTTTTTACAAGCATTGTTAAAAATATTGTTTACTTCTTGAGGTGTTTTATCAGCGAGAGTAACACCTACAGCCGCTTCATGACCACCATATTTTTGCAAAGTTCCTTCAGGTAGTGTATCTAATATTGCCTTTAAATTAATTCCATCTATTGACCTACCACTACCTTTACATACTCCGTCCAATTCGCCAAGTACTATAGCAGGCTTGTTGAACTTTTCCGTAAGTTTTGAAGCTACAATCCCAACTATACCAATATGCCATTTAGGATTGTTAACTATTATTCCATACTTGTATTCTAAAATATTATCTTCCACCATTTTTATAGCTTCTAATTCTATTTCCTTTTGCAACTTTTTTCGTTCTTCATTCTTTTCTGCTAATCCTTCAGCCATGAATTCTGCCATAGTTTGGTCTGATTCTACCAAGAGATTATAAGCAAGATAAGGACCTGATAACCGTCCTGTTGCATTTATTTGAGGGACTAATTTAAAAGCTACATGATATTGTGTTAAATCATCAGTATAGATTCTGGATTGTTTTATTAGCGCACTCAGCCCATCAGATACTACATGGCTCAGTGCATAACTCTTTAACCCATTTCTTACTATTATTCTATTATCCCCATTAAGTGGACTAACATCACCTATCGTACCTATAGCAGCATATGTTAAAAATTCAATTGGATTAATTTTTGCTGTCTTTAATCTAATTCCCCTGATAAACTGATATACTTCCCCACAAGCACACATTTCACTATAACCTTTTGTAAGTCTCCAATTTATTAAAGCATCAGCATTAGAAGAAATATTGTCACCTACAATATGATGGTCTATAATGATTATGTGCTTAAAGCCAAACTTCTTAAGATCTTCTATTTCATTATAATTGCTAATTCCACAATCAGTAACTATCAAAAGATCGGTAGGATTTTTAAGTTGCTCTTTAAATGATTCTACAGACTTCATACTAAGTCCGTAACCATGTTTTGACCTTAACGGCAAAAATACTTTGGTTTCTAATCCAAATACTTTACAAAGTTCTGAAAGCATTGTGGAACTGACAACCCCATCACAGTCATAATCACCAAAAATAGCTACAGTACCCTTAGCAAGTGCAACCTTACAGAATATTTCAACCGCCTCTTCTACACCATTCAGTGCATAGGGGTGGCTTAACGAGTCATATGAAGCTTCTAGAAACGGTTTAACCTTATCAGGTGATACATTTCTCTGAGATAGCAATCTAGCAAGTAGTGGGTGACAATCAAACTTTTTTTCTTTGTCGTAAGGTCTTAGAATCCATTTTCTTTTATTATCTTCCCAAATAGAATACCTTATATTGTCAAAAATATCATAAACGCTGATACATGTTAATATGTCCATTCTTCCAGTTCTAGAATAAATTTTTCTATATGCACCCTCTGCATTAGTTGTAATGTTATTTATATCGAAGGGAGCTATTTTTTCACACAAATCCTGTAAATCTTGCCGTTTAACTACTAAAAAATAATTTGGACACTCAAAAGCTATAAAATCTTGTTTACCATATAACCAGCCCTTATTTCCCTTTACATTTTTATATTCTATCCATAACCGTTCCCACTGCGAAGCTCCTTGGCGAGATGACCTTTTTAAGCCCTTAACATCAATAGACTTCTTTTTATCGCCTTTAATTAGCCAATAGTCAATATGGTCATTAATATCTTCATCTTTTGAAGAGTTTTGAACTTTTATTGACTTTTTCTTTGCTAATCTGACGAATCTACTACAGGCTTTCTTGTCAATTTGCATACAAGAACCATCTTTGTCATTTCTATTCTTATTCATTGTTTTTTTATTATACATAAACATTGCCAATATTCAAGTAAAAAAAGATAGTGAAAATATAAAAAAAGAGTGAAAATATGTATAATGTTAATGTGAATAAGAAAAGAAAAAAGCAGATAAATAGGACAGGAAAGCTAAAATGTCCTATTTGTGGACAAAAACATATTTTGGTTACTCACCATATTAATGGAAGAAAAATACCCAATCCTAATCATAAGTCCAATATTGTAGATATCTGCGACTGTTGCCATAGAGAAATCCATGAGGGAATTGTAATAATAGAAGGGTGGTTTATGACAACTAATGGGTTAGAATTGTTTTGGCATCACAAAGATAATGATAATTTCACAGATAGTGAGGCAAAACCCCACATTATAGGATTATAGGTTAGATTTCCCAATAAGGAACACCAGCGAAATGGAGTTTTTCAACCAAAATTTGGATTTTACCCTTAGTACCAAAAAATATAAAACCATCATCTTTTTTTACCGCTTTAACTCCATATTGTCTAGCAATATCAGGTATAACCCCAATAACCAAACCAGCCATTCCTCTTCTTTTATCTACAAGGGTAAATCCTTCAGATACTTGAGAAAAGACTGCAACATCTTGAGGTTTTGCTTTAAATTGCTTCATATGTAATATTTCTTTAAAAAAAGGGATTTTCCTGTAAAATTTTGTATAAAATAAGGTAGTATGAGTGGTAATGACAAATATTCTAAGAGATATACCTACCTTTTTTTGCGAGGAGAGTGCCCCCGAATTCATTCGTGGGGGTGAATCCGAGTTAGTTCCTCGTTAATTTGGTACTATTATACATATAATTTTCAAAAAGTCAAGTATTTTAAGTATTTTAAGTATTTTAAGTATTTTTAAAATATAAGAAGGAATTTGTATTCTTTATTAGGAACAATATAAGCATGAAAAATAATAAAGATAAATTTTTAAGAGCCAGAGTTGATGAAAAACATTTAAAAATGCTTCAGGAATTAAAAAAAGATTATTACGTCAATGCTTCTCAATTTATGAGAAATGCTATTGAAAAAGAATATTTTTCTAGGACTGGAAAAACAATTGAAGACATTTAAATATAAATTATATCATTCAAAGAAGAATAAATATTTGAATGAACAAACTAGAATTTGTGGCAATATCTATAATCATTGTATTAGATTGCATTATAGGTATTTTAAAATATACAAGAAACACCTTAATAAATATCAACTTCAAAAACATTTAACCAAATTAAAGAAGCTAGATAAATATAGTTTTTGGAACAAAGTTGATGCTCAAGCAATTCAAGAAATAACTGATAGGATCGAAAGATCCTATAAGGCTTTCTTTAAGAATTGCAAAGCAAAAACAAAAACTAGAAAAGTGGGAATACCAAGCTTTAAAAAAGCAAGAAGCTATCCAAGTTTTACCCTTAAACAAACAGGTTATAAGCTTTTACCTTTAAATAAAGTAAAAATAGGAAAAAGAATATATAAATATCATAAATCCAGAAAAACAGAAGGAGACATAAAATGTGTTACAGTTAAAAAAGATAAGTTAGGCGATTGGTATATTTATTTTGTTTGTAATGTAGAAAATAAACCAGAATTAATCTCAATGACGGGCAAAACCGCAGGTTTTGACTTTGGTTGTATAGATTTTCTAACATTAGATAACAAAACTAAAATCAAGTCTCCTTTGTTTTTCAAACAAAACAAGAAATTAGTAACTAATGCTAATAAAAAAGTATCAAGTAAGGTAAAAGGTTCTAATAATCATAAAAAAGCTAAATGCAATTTAGCAAGAGTACATAAAAGAATAGCAAATAAAAGAAAAGATTTTCACTTTAAACTTGCTAAAAAATTATGTGAAACTTATGATATTATGTATTTTGAAACTTTAGATATTGAATCCATGAAAAAAGAACATGGTAAGAAAATAAATGATTTAGGGTTTTCAGATTTTATAAGAATCCTAGAATTTAAAGCATTAGAGTATGGTAAAACTATTAATCATATAGATAAATGGTTTGCCAGTACTAAAAATTGTAGTTCTTGCGGTTTTAAAAATAATAACCTAACTAAAAGAGATAGGGCATGGACATGTCCTGAATGTAATGCATTCCATGACAGAGATATTAATGCAAGCATTAATATTAAAAGTCAGGGAGAAAAAGAAGTTAAGAAATTTAAGAAATTTAAGAAATTTAAGGATGGGGCATCGTCCTGTAGATCAGACAACATAAGACTTGGCTTGCGCCAAGCCGTTGTTGCTTAAACTAGAATCCCCCGAATTCATTCGTGGGGAGTATGTCAATACATAACAAATAAAATATACAGTTTTTTAAGAGAAAACCCAGATAGCATTGAAATAAAAATAATGAACGATGCGGAAGGTATGTATCAACCAGATACGGGGGTTATAGTTTTAGACCCTAGAAGAGCCGTTGTGCCCACTCTGATTCATGAATTATTACATCATTGGCACGACGATTGGAGTGAGAAAAAAGTTGTAGCAGAAGAAGACAAAATAGTAGATAGCCTTTCCTCCAATCAAATGAAGAATATACTTAAGATGCTTGGAGATGCCTTATAAGACTAGGCTGAAAACATTCCTTGAATCCAATCATCCACCTCGTCATCTTCTAGCTTATAATATTCCCTTAGCAATCTTGATATATCACTTAGAAAATAAGGATTAATATATTCGTATTCCGCTTTAGAATATTCTTTAAGCAAATCCATAAGTTTGTCAGATAATCTTTTTTCATTTTTCATCATTTGTCCAGTATTTTGAAGTTTCGTTAAAATCAATACTTTTTTCCCATTTTTCTAAAAACTTTTTAGAAACATCAATAGGTGGCATATATCCACAACAGTTAAGGGGAGTTAACTTACATACTCCCCCTTTATAAGCTCCACATATTTTATTTTCACATTTCATTTTTCTTCTCCGTATTAATTTAGCGCATGTGCGGACCATCAAAAAATAACCATCTTTTCTCGTCGGCTTCAGTAAAATTGTAACTTGGATTTGAATTGATATCTGTCAAATACATTTTTAACTTATCCCATGACGCATAAAAATATTGAGGATTGAAACGTCCATACATCCAAGAACTTAATTCGTTTCTGGACTTTTTATGTACAAGCAATACGGGAATTTTTGATTTTGAAGCCTGAAAAATTTCTTCATACGTTCCGCACATATGAATAGTAGAATCATAATTACAAACAATAAAAGAACTTAAATCTACTGAACGTAAATCCATATGGACTAATTCTTTCATTTCTTTATGAAGTTCTTCAAATTGGTTATTTTTTAACATATTGTCCATTCTAATTCTTTTTTCTGGGATTTTGTCTGCGCCAGAAAAAGGAGGACTCAATGGGTTTAATACTTTTACTCCCATGCTTTCTAAAAACGGAGTGATCATATTTCTCCATCCATGTCCGAGATCTTTTTCAAAGTCGATGGGGCCACTCAAATATGCGGATAATCCTTTTAACCTATTCATTACACACTCCTATTTATATTTACTATTTATTATACATAAAAAGCAGGCATTTTTATTTTTTATTAGAATTATCTTAATAATGCGGTAATCTTAAATAGTGACTTATTTAGGAAGCAGAGCAAGAAACTTTCTCTGCTGTCCCGCAACAACATTATACAAAAGAAGAAACAAAATGTCCAAAAGATTAACGACAAAAGAGTTCATACATAACATCAGAAAAATACACGGATACAGGTATGCTTACAAAAAAACAAAATATGTAAACGCCAGAAGCCCAATAATAATAATTTGCAGAAAGCACGGAGAATTTAAACAAATCCCAAATTATCACCAACAAGGTGCTGGCTGTACAAAATGTCAATATGAGCAACAAGCTAAAAAAAGATCTAGAACCACCCAACAATTTACAAAAGAAGCCAAAAAAATTCATGGGAATAAATATGTTTACAAAAAAGTTCAATATGTAAATAAAAGAACCTTAATTGTCATAATATGTAAAAAACACGGAGAATTTAAACAAACGCCCGATTCTCACTTGTGCGGGAAACATGGATGCCCTGATTGCAATCATGAAAATTTATCAAAAAAAATGACAACCACTACCACCGAATTTATACATAAAGCTAAAAAAATCCATGGAGATAAATATATTTACAAAAAAACAAAATATCATCATTCTCAACAAAACGTTTGCATAATTTGCAAAAAACACGGAGAATTTTTGCAACTTCCTACCAATCATCTTCAAGATAAGGGATGTCCTACCTGTGCGAATTACCATGTTTCTAAAATTGAAAAGAAATGGTTACATTCTATAGGTATACCATGCGACAAAAAACACAGGCAAGTAACATTAATTATAGATGGAAAAACATACATTACGGATGGGTATGATCCAAAAACTAAAACAGTTTATGAATTTTATGGAGATTATTTTCATGGTAATCCTAAAGTGTATAAAAAATCAGATTATAATAAGATATGTCATAAAACATTTGGAGAACTTTACAAAAGAACTATCAAAAGGGGAAATAAAATTAAAAAACAAGGCTATAAGCTAATAACTATATGGGAAAAAGATTTTAGGAAACAAATGGATATGCCTGCAAAGAATTAATCTATTCATTTTGATTCCCTTTTCATTACATTTTGCTTTCTGTTTTACCGCCACTACTTTGAATACGCCATTTCACTTTGGCTTTGTATTCTGTCATATTACTAGCACCAGTGTAAGAAAAGGCACTTTTAATTCCATGATCTATTTCTTGTAAAAGATATTTGGCTTTTCCTTTGAACGGTACTGTTTTCATTTCCCCTTCTACAAATGTAGGGTTTTCATCATTGTTTGAATTTGTCACCTTATTTTCAGCACTAGCAGAACCACCATAAACTTTATACCATTGTCTATTGGTCAAATTTGTTCCAGCTACAGGAAATACTTTACCTGGTGTTTCTGAAGTTCCAGCTAGAACAGCTCCTACCATTACAGCATCTGCGTAAATTAAGGCTTTTGCAATATCGCCAGTAGTTGATATTCCACCATCTGCAATTATTTTTACCTCATCAAAGTTATTAGCATCTAGGGCTTCAGAAACTTCTTTTATAGCTGAGAATTGAGGTTTCCCAACACCAGTATTACTACGAGTACGGCAGACGCTTCCAGGGCCAATTCCTGTTTTTATGATCGCTGCTCCCCAGTCTGCCAAATCTAAAGCACCTTCAGCATTAGCTACATTTCCAGCTATTATACATATATCATCAGAATTGCTTTTTAGCCATTTAATCATATCCTTCATCATTTTAGAATGCCCATGAGCAATATCAATACAAAAAATTCGAGCGCCTACATCATAAAGTTCTTGAAAGCGTTCTTTATCAGATTCCTTTACACCTATTGATACCCCTACCTTATATTCTAATTCTGGAGATGAAATGCCAGTAGAAATTGCTATTTCCCCGCATGACTTCTCAAACTCTTTAACACTAGCCTCAACACTTTTAAACCTATTAAATCTATGAATGATACCCATACCACCCCATTTAGCCATCTCTTTTGCCATTTTCCATTCTGTTATTTGAGGCATATTGGCGGAAAATACAGGGAGCTTCAATTTAAACATACCCATATCAGCTGTTATGTCTACACCTGTTCTTCTTGATTCAACTTCTGTATATTGTGATTCTATATGAATATCTGAGAAAGTAATATCTTCAATCATATTGCCGTTATGCATTTATATCCCCTTTTGTACAAATGTTATGCTTGAGAAAGTGATGCAAGAGAAGTTAATATTTTATTAACCGTCTCTTTTTCATCATCAGTTTTTGCTTCAGTTAGTGCCCTGTTAAAAAAATTAACAAATGCTTCTTTAGGTATTGAAATCAAATCTCCAGTATCTTTCATTTCACCCATAAGGTCAGCTTGTAGTTTTGTGAATTTGCCATAAGCACCCAAAAGTTTTGTTACCTCTGATGATTTTATTTTGTCAATATCTGCTGAGGTATAATCTCCGCTTGGTGTTATTGCGTTAATCTCAACTATTCTTTCAGTAATGGCAGAAAGAGCGAATTGGATTCTATCTAAGGTCGTCATTTCAGAGGTACTATACCTCTTTATCCTGCCAATATATTCTTTCTTTTGTAATTCTTTTATGCCTCTCTCATAATGAAAACGCATATGGTTGTCTATTATAGCAGTTGATATTTTAATTTTTGAGCGACCCTTTAGGAGTTGTTTAATGTCTTCATGGTTTTTGGTTTCAACCCATTTGTTTTCTATTTCTTCTCTATAGGGGCTAGAGCAGATTTGACAAGTAGGCTCATGAAGGATGTTATTATTGCTTAGATTAACACCTTGAGATAAGGTTCTCTCTAATTCAGTAGGAAGAATAGAGATAGATGTACTAATATCTTCTTCTTGTTCTTGCTCTTCTACAGGAATATTATTTTCGTTATTTTCGTTATTTTCGTTATTTTCGTTATTTTCGTCAGTCATTATTTACCTCTTTGGATTACATTATACAATGTTTTAGAAAAATTAAGAAGATTTTTTCTTTTTGCTGTCTTCTATTCTCTTTTTCCTGTCTTCTAATTGAACATCTCTTGCAATATCACTTATTAAAGAGCTTAGAACACAAGGGCGACTGTCAAGGCATATTCTATAAAAGTTTTCTATTTTTTCTTGAGGTATTGTAAAAGAATTATCTTTGGAATATCTGACAACACATCTCATAACCTCTTGAGCACCCTTTTTATCTTGAGATATAGTAATTAGTTCATTGATATTATTAAGAAGTGTTATAATTGATTTGCCTGTTTGTGAATTCATTATGATTCAATCCTGCTCACAGATATAATCCTAGCAGCATATATATCTTGATCAGGATCTGAAATATCTTGAGCTTTTGTCATAGCTTCATTATCATTAGAGGCTTTAACTGTCTTGTTGATGTCATAGGAACTCCATATTCTTCCATAATCATCTTCAAATTGAAAGCTATATTCATGCATGTAATCTTCATCTTCAAAGTCATATTGAGCTAAAGACACATAATTTTCAGAAGCTTCCCTTGAAAGTCCATCAATCATTAGTAATTCAATGCTTTCAGATTCGCTCAACCCATCACTAACATAAGATTTTGCTAAGGTTGTAAATTTATCATGGTTCGCTAAGGTCTTTGAACTCTGTTTTTGCAGAGATTCATGTAGACTCTCTACGAATGAAACCCTTTGAATATCTCTATTTGTTGACTGATTTTTCATGTTAATTTATTTCTGCTAAAAACCCTGATTTTCCTTCTATTTATTTTTCTTCAATAGGAAAATCTAAATTTACCTCTTCAACATTACTATGCTCAGCGTTTCCTTCTATATTATTCTTGGGTGTTTCGCTTTCCCCTTCTTTTTTATTACCTTTTTTAAAGTCTATAATCTCTTCTTCAGAAGCTTCTGCGGTATTTAGTTCTTGAAGTTCCCAACTCACTTTATAATTAGAGCTTTTATCTATCCATCTATCCCCTTCGAATGCCTTTACTGACATCCTGCCTTCAGCTGGGGTATAGATATAATCTATTGCTTCTGCGCCATTCCATGAGCTTTTAGCAGATAAAACACCTTTTACCCTATAAATCATACCAAGATTCTCATCCTCACCAAATAATGTTAACCCTATTACCTTGCCAGAGTCACTAACGTTTATATCTTCTATTTTGGCTCTTTTGTAACATTGTTTTGTTCTATCAATAACCTGATTTGCACATTTCATTATTGGAGGAGCATCAAGCCCAGATACATGATCTAATGGTGAAAATTTTTCTATTTCCCCACCTACTTGCTCAATACAAGAACCTAATTTAACTATATTATCTGCCATATTCTTAGTAATTGGGCTAGTGTAATCCATAGATTCGAATTGTATAATCATATCATCATATATGTCATATAGGGAAACTAAGAGTTTTTCGCTATTATACTTCTTAGCGACAGAAGATATATTTTTACTAGTATGTGTAATATTTGCACTAAGCGCACTAACTGGAGGCATGCTCTCTATTCTTTGTTTTGTAGAACTATCTAAATTTGCAAGAAATTGACTTTCCAAACTCTCAGCTCTATGTTCATTTGCTCCAAATGTTCCCATTTCATCGTTAATATCATCTGCCTTAGGTTCAGGTCTTCTGGTTCCTAATACTGATATTGCTTTCATAATATTTCTCCTTTTTCTATGTTTGTAGTCAAGTTAATACCACCACAATTAACACAACCTTTAGTGTTTGTAGTTAGTATACTAGACTCTATTATACCACAATTTAAGCATTTAGTTGCATCAACATTGTAATTTTTTTCATCTTTTATTGCTGCTGAGAGGGATTCTATAGCTTTTTCAGAGACAGAACGTCCTCTAGGGGTTCTTTCAAAGTTCCTCTCTGCTATTAATGTTTTTAGTGCTTCTTGAATATTCATATTAATATATTCTCCAAAATTAACATTTTCACCTTCTTATAAAGGGTATTTTATGCTTTTTCAAGAATAATATTATACCAGAAATAAAGAGAAAATCATGGCGAAAAAAAAGAAAAAACAGAAAAAACAGAAAAAAAAGAAATTAGATTCAATACCTAAGATAAACAGACGATTATTCAAGATTTGGAGCTTAGCTGTTAGGGGAAGAGCAGGCAATAAATGTGAATTTTGTGGTTTAGGTAAAGGGGATATAGGAGCTAGTGGTAATCCTATAAATAAGATAGATGCCCATCATTTACTCTCCAGAGACATAAAAGATTGCCCCTTAAAATTTGATATAATGAATTCTGTAGCTGTATGCCCTTTTCATCATAAATTCGGGATTCCGTCATTTCATCGAGATCCAATAACTACAATTACTTGGCTTCAAGAAAATCGTCCAGATAGATATGAATATATATTAATTAATTCAAAAGAAAGAGTTGATTTACAGAACAGAAAAGTATTAGAGCAAATAGAAATATCGCTAAAGCAAAATATGTCGCTAGATATAAAAAATTTACAAGAAATAGAAAAATTATTCCCACGCCAATCTCAAAAGGGGGCAATTGAAACAGGAGATATCTTTAACGATATCTAAAGTTTAGTATCTGTCAATGACAATGCCATCTCTCTTAAGCATTCAATCGGGCTATGAGCGGTTCTGGTTTCAACAAGTTTTTTATAAGCAAATAAATAGACTTTAATAGCTCTATTTAATACGCTTTTTCTAACATCTTTTTTCTGTCCACTTTTCTTAACTATACGATCTCTGATAAAAGCAGTTGTTTGGGATGCCATAAATCTTAGAGGTATTCTCTCTGCCTTTGTTTTAGGAGATTTACCTTTTGCCTTACTTGGCTTTCCAGATTTTAGTATTTTAGGCTTAACTTGAGAATTTTTAAATAATCTTTTTGGAATACCTTGTTTTACTGACATAAAATTAATAATATCATCTGCCCCTTGATATGGTTCGGATTTGGCTTTCTTATCTTCTTTGCTTAAATTAAGGTTATGCCATATAAATGAAGGGAATTCTCCCATATCCATCAATCTATCTACTATAATATTCCATGGTAATTTTTCGCTAAAGAAATAAGAAGCTGCTAACTGCCATCTTGCTTTTTTCATCATTACTTCCGCTAATACATTAGGATGAATACCCAAACGGATAAACTGCTCTAATGATTCCAATATTTTTTTATGAGAACATGAATCTAAAACATTAGCAAACTTGTAGAGGATTACTTCTTGCGAAACATAGAAAGCATTTTCCATGATAAAGTCTGCCGAGATATTATCTGGTGCTGTTAGAACCATTTTTTCTACTTCGGATATAATAATCCCCTTATCCATACCTGTTATCTGCATAAATAAGTTAGCTTCTTTCTCGCTTATATCCTTGTTGTATTTTTGAAAGCATTTCCTAATGAACATAACGCAACCTGTACCATCTTTTTCTGTGAAGTTTACACCGCTATTAAGAACTTTGCTATCTTTAATACTCTCAAATTCTTTAATAAAATCTTGCCAAGCCGTTGATACCTTTTTTGTTTTACTGTCTATTTTAATGCTATTTAAGGTGTCTCGAAGTATTACTGATCTATCTTCAGGAAGGTCTTGGCATATATCTAAAAGAAATTCTCTAGTTGCTTTGTTATTTGGAAAATCTTCTATAATGATAGCTTTATTGTTATCTGCCCAATCATAAGTACCCACATCTGCCCTAATATCATCATAAGTAGACTTACTTGCAGAGATAGTTTCAAACTGGTAATCCTGAAAATTTCTCTTTGCTGAGATTATTGCGTTTTTGGATAGATATTTATCTCCAAAAATAAGAATAGCTGATGGCATTTTAGGCATTATCATACTTATGGTTATTAATTGACATTAGAAAATAAATCAAGTTAGGTTCTTCATCACTAAGGATTTTAACACTTCTTAGGTTATCTGGAAGCATAAAAGCCACATTGCCGCTCTTAACCACCTTTAAAAGGTCTATAAGGTGCTCAGCGCTCCATACAACCCTTGCACTCTGCTCTACCCCCTCTATCTCAGCCTTCGTGATGCTAGGCTTATATAGCCCATTCTCAGAGGATGCCTTTAAAGTAACAGATTTCTTATCTTTATCAAAAACAAACAAAACAGCTCTCTTATTAACAAGGGCTGAACTTGTAAGCATTTTCATAAATTGACTTTTTTCTATTTCACCAGCATCAACATATTTTTTATCTAGGAGTTTAGAAATATCTTCGAATTTTGCAACAGTATCTTTATCAGGACAAGTAATCCTAACATCGACATTCTTTTGGGACAAATAAACTTTGCAACCATCTTCATTGTAATATAAGGATGTTCTGCCCTCAACTTCTAATACCTTTGAAGCGAGTGTCAATAATCTCATAGGAACCAATGCATTTTTTTCTGAATCTATGTTATCTATATTTGTTCCTTTGTACAAAGCACACCTTTTAGTATCTGTTGTAGCAAAGAAAATTTCTCCATTATGGTTCTGTATTGAAACACTATCTTTGATATGATTATAGTCACTATCAAGAGTCGCACATGAGACCTTAGACAAGGCGTGTGTAAGCTTTTGTGCTTGGATATCAAACAAATGTTCACCTTTATCATTATCATCAAAAGAAATCTGGATAGCTTGTTCAGGATCATAACAGTCTAATTCCCATTTACCTACTGTTTTAGAAGTGTCCTGAGAAATGAGTTTAACAGTACCTATCTTCTTTATAGAGAATTTAGCTACCTCTTCTCCATCTTGCTCAGATTGGATATCTATAGTGGTTGGACTAGGTGATTCCTCAAGTTCAACATTGATAGTAGAATTTTTACCCTGTGCGTTAACCCATTTAAGAAGTTCTTTAGCTGGAACGAGTATAGAACCCTTTTCAGTAACAGATATGCCAGTTTTCTTTTCCGCTTCTAATGAATACTTAGTAGCTAATAAATTATGACCTGACTGTACGAGTAAGGTTTCATCTACAGATATCTTTACTGATCTTATAAGCAATTCAATAGATTCATCATCCAGTTGAGCAGTATCAGACGTTGCAGCTAATGCGCCTATCTCTAAGGCTTTTTTAAATACTTCTTGCGTAACCGTAAATTTCATTATTTTCTCCTTGTTATTTCCTAATAATTTTAAACATCACTATTATACAATTTTTATTAATTTTTATTAATTTTTATTAAAGATTATCAAGTTTTACCATTGCGTTGAATGAACTACCCAAGGACTAAAGATCCTTGGGTTTCTGAGATTAAAACCTTACTCATGGTCTGATTCATATTAGACCCATTTTCAACCGTAAGATTGAAAATGTTTTTGGCTGCGTTAATGTCGGCATTAGCTTTATGATTACAGTAACAACACATGAAATCAGATTGCGTTTGCCTGTTGTCTCCCGACTTCTGACCACAAATATTACACCTTTGCGATGTAAATTTGGGGTCAACACTAACGACTTTCAGACCAGCATTCTCAGCTTTATATATAATCTTATTTAAAAGATCCTTAAAAGCCCAAGTATACTTTCTGAATTTCTTGTTACTTAGATGACTACCCTTTAAATTCTCAAGACCTAAAACGTTTATGTCTTGAGAAAGGCAATAATCAACTAATTCACGAGAAAGTTTGTGATTTAAATCATTCGTCCATCTAAATTGTTTTTGGGTTATTTTGTCTTTTTGTTTTTGATGTCTTGCTCTTTTCTTACCAAATTCTAACTTCTTATGTTTAATGTATCCACCAGAACCAATCATATGCCCATCAGAACATACAATTGGTTTAACTATACCTAAATCAATACCAAGAGTTTTGTTCCCTTTGGTGTTATACTGTTTGGTTTTGAAGCACAATCTCAAACACAGATTTCCCTGCTTGTCCTTAACTATGCTTGAATCGCTAATGGAATCAAGGTCTTTTAGTGCTTCTTTATGGTAATCGCATAAGTTCAGAGGAAAATACATTTTTAGGAACTTTAGCCAAGCATTGAAGGTTTTAGTTTCTTTATTGTATTCAAAATGAAACATGTCATTTCTTAATGGAATGTTTACCTTGGGTTCTGAGGGAAACGATACTATTTTATGCTTCTTTTTGCACCAAGATATGAAAGATTTAATCATTGAATCTTGTTGTCTTAAATGGCTTTGTAGGATACCTGAATTGACATTAGGATACTTTGCTCTGAAATAAGCATAATGTTCTTTGAATGGTTTAAATTCTTTGGTTTCAAGTTCTTTTTGTCTTAATGGTAGATATTCTTTAGATACAGAAGAAAGAATTTCAAAAA
>Ga0210003_1002444_pt1 | contig 15672 bp, 27 predicted proteins | sample LantaG_FD_182804 | JGI IMG/M metagenome (GOLD analysis project Ga0210003, IMG submission 182804) | Deep subsurface microbial communities from Baltic Sea to uncover new lineages of life (NeLLi) - Landsort_02402 metaG (SPAdes) (version 2) | ecosystem: Environmental > Aquatic > Marine > Oceanic >...
TCTTCAATGTTTACTTGTCGTGAGACACTCTTAAACATTACTTTTTTCACCGCTGCAACAAGTTTCTCATTCTTTAGAAACTCCGCAACTAATTTTCTTTCCTCATCTGTGAGGTTATATGTTTTTTCTACCATATATTAGTTTGATTAACTTGTAATATTTCCTCCTGCTCCTACCGCTTCACTTCTTTGAAGTTGTTCGGTTTGTAACTGTGGAGTGTTTGAAGGCTGTGCTGTTACTTGCTCAATTGAGGCAAGCTTTTCTGGTGAGAATCCTGCTGTCTGCATGATTTCTGAGAAGATTCTCGATAGCTTAGGGTCAGTCAATACGTTTGGATTCTGAGATACTGTAGTTAAGATGTTAGATAGTGTCTCCAAGTATACTGATTTAACTTTGTTTTCGTTTGTGATAAGAAGGTCTAGTTGGTATTCAATACCATCGTAGTATCCCTTTGGAACTGCGATACCTCTCTTGTTACCTGTCTTCTGAATGAACTCTAGTGCCTGTGACTGGAATTGCTGAACCATCTCTGGTGAGACTACCTTTCCTCCAAGGATAGCGTCTTTGATGTTCTTGTTTACGTTGTATGTAGAGAATGACTTATCTATGATAGCTAGCTCCTCTGCTGAGAAGTCTGATACTAGAACATGCTCTTGGCTTACTCGGCTCTTTAGATAAGGTAATACCCAATCTCTATAAAGCTCTTCGATGAATAGTCCCTTTCGCTCTCTAATGTAATCAAACTGTGAGTTAGCTTCTTGGTTAAGGATTGCTCCTAGTCTGTAAGGTGTTCCTGATGGAAGTGACTCTCCTGTAGCTGCAGCATAAGTTGATGTAACTCGCTCTGCTTGTGTATCCCATTGGCTTACTAGGTTTCTAAACTCTGGTAGGCTTGACGGAACTGTAGATAGTTGTGTAATCTGGTTTCCTTTGTTGTCTAGGATAGTACCGTTATCTATTCCTGTAAGGATATTCTTTACTGCTCCCTTACCTGTTTGCTGGAAGATAATCTTACCTGCTAACTCCATAACCTTCTTCTCTTCGTTTACTGCTTTATTGGTCCAAATCTGGCTTTGTTCTGTATCTTCAACGACACCGATTCCTAGTGCTCTTCCTGATAGTTCTTCTCGTGAGAAATACTTGTATGGTAGTTCCTTTTGCTTTCCTGCGAATAGTGTTACTCCTGAATACTCTGTATCACCTTGTTGGTCTGTAGTTGAGTTCACTCCTGCAATAACGTGCATTTGTTTTACGAACTTGCTCTCGTCTCCATCTTCGTTCAAGTAGGTCTCTGGCATGTCTCCGTGGACTTCCCACACTTCAATATAGTCTCCTTGTGTCTCTACTGTTCCATCCTCATAAGCGTTAGCCTTTGAGTCGTCTGCTGTCTTGATGGCTTCATCAATGTTGTCCCACTTACCTTCCATAGCTTTAAGCTGCGCTGGTGTGTAGAAGTGTCGCTCCATGATAACTCCTGACTCAATGTCTGACTGGTCTGTAACCAAATCTCTCCAAGGTATCACGTGTAACTCTAGTAGTCCTTTGTTCATTATCTTCTTTACTACTGCACCACCATATTTAGATGCTGTAAAGCCTAGCTTGTTTAGGAATACTCCGAACTTAGTCTTCTTCATCCATAGCTTATTCTCCTTTGAGAACAACATTGCTTTCACGCTGTTGTCTATGTCATCTACAGAAATCTGTATGTCCTTAGTGTCAAGGTCTGTTGCTCTTGTCTCTACAAGAACTCTTGACTTGTTAATGTTATAAAATGCTTTCTCGATTCCTTGTGAATCAATCATTCCTGTCTCGAAACGGGAATTGTAATACAGCTCAATTGTGTTGAGTTGTTTGTGTTGGTTGAAATCATAACCATCTGTTATCTTGATTTCCTGTGTTTTGTAATCTTCTTGATATTCTTTTACTAATTGAAATATGTTCATTGCCATGAACCGCAAATGTGTGATTATTATACCACAGACCTAGCTACCTTGCATAGTTCTGGGTGTTCCTTTCCTCTATCTCTATCCTCTCTTTAATGTCTTCATAGCTCTCCCTATGAGGTGCTTGTGCTAACTGTTGTTGATAAGCTAACGAGTCTAGTATGTCATCGTGTAATCCTCTGGGGAATGTTCTCATTTCGTCTAACAGGTCGTTACACTCATCTTCAAAGAACACAATGGACTTTGTCTCATACCTTGCAATCAAACCTCTTATACGGGTCTCCTTAGCAGTTTGGTTGTGGTGTAGCTCTACGATAGGTAGGAATGTATTACGCTTCCTCTGCTCGTCATTAAGGAATGGCTGTATAGCCTGTAGGAAGATTGTCTTCTCAATACCTATCTTCTCTGGCTTATACCTGTGATACATAGTGAATAGGAAGTCTATAAGCTCTGCTGGATTGTATTTAGCTCTCCATGCCTTGACATGCCACCTGTTCTCGTGGTCTACAAAGTTAACTGTTATCCCTGTGAAGTCAGCGTGTGAACTCTTTGATACAGCGGTATCGATTGATATAAAACATCTGGTCATCTTCCTCTCTATCTCTGCCATGTTAGTAAAGGTCTGATATTCTTTCTTGAACTCTGTTGTCTCCTCGTCAATAGGTTGGTTCATCATCTCTGCTGCGAATACTACTGAACCTAGCTGTCGCTTCTTATCTTCAATACTTACCTTACCTGTTAGCTCTGCTGTGTGGTCATCAATAGCATACTTCTGTCCCCATGTAGGTGTGCTGTCTTCTGTCATAACAGGAACCATTCTTAGCTTTAGTTTGTGGTCTTCCTTAGCACGGTTGATTAGTGTCTGTATTGAACCTGCCTCTGTGATGTAGTTTCCAAGATAGATAACCCAAGCGTTAGGTGCAAGTCCAGCCAACAACTCATTGATATGCTTGATAACCTGCTCTGTGTAGGCTTTAGAGTCCTTAGTCTTATTAGTTTCGAAGTCATCAAGTAGGAAGAAGTCAGGTCTCTGGTCTCTGTGTATTCGCCCTCGGACTGATTCTTGAGTAGAGTGAGCTTCAACACGCACACCATTGTTAGTAATGAAGTTAGATACTCTCTTGATAGTTGTCTCGTCTGCATTTCTCTTGGCGTTATATAGCTGTCCATAGTCTGCAACCAATCTCTTATTAGACTGAAGAGTTGTTACTACGTCAAATAGGATACGCTCTGAGTTCTCTTTATCAAAGGAGTCGGTGTTTATATAGTTTCGCTTCTTGAATACAATACACCATGTAATAAAAGCCTTTGAAACAGAAGTCTTAGCACTCTCTCTGAACATAATCCATGCTATCTCCCTATACTTGCCCTCCTCCATGTCTTTGAGGTCTTGAAACATCTCATAGTGGAATGGTGCAAAAGGATAGTGGATATACTCTGTGAAGTAGTATGCAAAGAATAGAGAAAAGTCGTGCTCACATAGGAAGGCACGCTCATCTCTTGTCCCGTCTATTACTTTTTGTAGAGCTTCTTTGTTCATGTTATCTTTGAATCATCTCAACCTCCCACAAGTCTTGTATTTTCATAACCATGCTCCCAAAAGCTGGTGAACTTCCCTTCTTCCCAAGACCACTTTGAAAGTTTATGCGACCATTTGGTATAAATAACTTTCCCCCGCCAACGGAATTATGAAACCTCTGTGTTGTCAGAAATTCTATAGGGAACAGTATGTATATTTCGTTGTTAGCTTTCTTGTAAGTTTCCCACGCTTTTGCCATAAACTTATGTTTTATTGTAAAGGGTGGATTTATCCAAATTCTCTTGTATTGTGTCCAATCTTTTGTAAGCCCATCTGTTTCTATTGTGTCATAATTCTCTATACCAAATTCCTCAGCCTTTTCTCTTGTGGTTGCTGGGTCATAGTCAAATTCTCCAAACTTAGAAACAAATTCCTTGGGTGTGTAGTATTCATTATCTTTTGTGAATTGCACATTTGCTTTTGCCATATTACTGAATCATCTTTAGTAGTTGAGCTTTCTGTTCCTCTGTTAGACCTGAGTCTTTAGTATCTACCTCAGCTTCTATCTTTTGCGTAGGCATACCATCAAAGTAATTCCACATAAGCTTCAACATCTGAGAATCACCATCAACTATAGCTTTCTCTAATACCTTTTCAACAAGTAAGGCTTCTTTAGTCTTCTCCCCATCCTCTGATAGAACCATTAAAGCTTCCCTTACCTTAGTCGTAAAGTTCTTTACACCCTTTGGTCTACCGTTAGGATTTAATACTCCTGACTTAACTGTCCCATCTGGGTTTCTTTCCACTTTTTCTCCAATAGTTTCTGGCATATATACTAACTATACCACATTATTACTCTCCTGTCTTGGTTGCTTTGTATGTTATCTGTACTTGTCTTGCTCTTGCTTCCCTTAGGGTTTCATATGTTCCCATAGGTTTAGCGTGCTTCTGTGAGAAGACTGTAAACTCTCTAGCTCCTGTTCTCTTAACGTAGCTCATTATTTCTCAAAAATGTAAATGTCCTTAGTTGTTACTTCTCCTTCTAATGGCATTACTATTAACTCTTTGAACTTACCAAACATGCTTTTCTTGTTCATCTTTCTTGGATTAACGTGTGGTGCTAGTGCTGGTAGTTTCTCGAACCCTCCCATCTGTGATACTACTAGGTTCTTCTTGTGTGCTTTCTTTAGATACTTTGCAAGCTTTTCGTAGTCTTCATCCTCTATGATGTGGAATAGAACATCCATACATATCACTAAGTCTGCCTTCTCGTTCTGCCAATCAAATACTTCAAACTCTGCTCCTTTATGTAGTAACTTGTTTGTAGCTATGATTTGAGGTGAGATGTCCAGCCCTTTATACTTTACTCCTGGTATCTTTGGAAGCAGTATAGAACCGAAGTTAAAGTCTCCACAACCTACGTCTAGTATTGTTTTAATGTTGTTCTTCTTTACTAGGTCTACTATGATGTCTATCTTGTCGCTAACCTCTTTACCATAAGAACCAGCTCCACTGTTTCCTCCTAAGTAATAACGCTTTTCCCAGTATTCCTTTTCGTATTTTAATAGATTGTTGTTTGATGATTCCATGTGTCTCCTTCTTTGTTAAATTTAATATCTAATCCGACCGCATCTTTAGGCTCTAGCCATGTCTTTGTCTCTGGTTGGTAGTGTTTACATGGGACACTGAAGTCTGCGAGTATTCTGTGCCCGTCCCTTACTAGGTTATACATAGACATAACGTCTGGTCCTAGGTTCTTTGGGTGTCCAACCACTGTATATGTATTATTATACACTACATCTGTCTTTGCTACCCAACAATACCATCCACAAGCATCTACATACTCTGTGCCTATTTGGTTCTTTAGAGTTCTTCTACCAATGATTTCTCCATCCTTTTCCTCTAACATGCAAAGCCCCATGTGTTTACTTACTGACCTTGATACCTCTATCCCTGTGGCTATTTCAGCTCTGTTGTTTATAACGTGGTTTATAAGCTTATTATATGCGTCTGGTTCTACCAATGTATCGTCTTCTGTCATAAATATGTACGGTGTTGGGTATATCTCTTTGATGTTGTTGATGATAGTCTTGATATTGTTTGATATGTGCATACCTCTTTCTTCAAAAGATGAGCTTGAGGCTAGGTTTGGTTGTCCTGTTACGAACATTCTTTTAAGACCAAAGTCTGTAATGTCGTTAGTTAGTCCCTTAACCTTTTCAACAAGGGCTTCGTTGTCTGTATCTATGTAAATGAACCAAGAGAATTTCTTTCTGTTTATGTCTAGTTGTTTAATGTTCTCTATGTATTCTTCTAGGACTGTATCTCTTGAGATTAGTGTAATTAGAGTGGTATCCATCGGTCCTGGATGGCTTCTCTTATGCTTAGTGTCTATGTATTCACACATCTTCTTAACATCTTTCTTTATTCCATCCCCTTGCCACATTCCCTTATCATGTATTCTGTAATCCCATAGAACCTTTCTAACGTGCTTGCCTTTTCTATTTGCAAAAGCTAATGAGTACCATCTATCAGCATCTTGACAACATGTAAGGTTCGTGTCCCACTCTGGGTCAATGCTTGCTCTTGTCATTAGGACTGAGTTTGCCATTGGGTAGAATCTAGCGAAGGCGTTATCGTATTCTAGTGTAGCTAACCCAAGTCTTTGTTTGTCTAGCCCGAAGTCTGGGTGGTTAAATCTTGGATATGTAAAGTCTATACTCTCATCAAAAGCTCCATGTAGCTCACTTAGTAGGTTTGTGTAGGGTATATCATCTCCATCAAAGTAAAGAATAAAGTCCCCTTTTGCGTATTTCCTACCAAAGTTTCGTGATTGTGGTGCGTTTCTAAAGTCCACCTCAAACACAGACACTTCAGGATAAACCCTTCTTAGGTATTCCGCAGAGCCATCATCACAAGCATCACAAACAGCAATCACTTCATACTTCTCCTTTGTATCTTGAGACATAAAGCCACCAATACAGTCTTCTATGAAGTGTTTCTGGTTATGGAATGTTGTGATTACGCTTATCATAGATATTTCTTTTTAAACTCATTTACGCTTATTAGGTTAAGCATGTTTACCCTGTCTTCTTCTAGGTATTTGTAGTCTAGGAACTTAGCTAGTCTAAATGGTTTCTGGTGTCCCTTTTGGATTATTCCGCAACCCCAATCAGTATCAACAACATCCATAGTTACGTCCTCTCGTCTACTTCGCACAGCCATCCATGCTTTCCATGTGTCTCCAGTCCAAACCTCCTTGTCTCCCATAGGGATTGTTTGCATTTCATAACTTGTTGGTGAACAATCATGTACAACGATTGTTCCTCCATCATTCAAGAACTTTAATGAGTTCTCAATATCTTTAAGTGCTTGGTCTGCATGGTGTAATCCATCTACGAATATAATGTCAAACTTGTTTGTTAGCTGGGTAAAGAATTGGTCTGATGTAGTTATATACTCTGCCTCTGATAGGTGGTCTGGGTCTACTCCAATCTTAAACGGTATTTCTATATGGTCGAAGTTCATATGCTTCCTATGAACACCTATCTCTAGGTATGACTTGTAGTTATTCTTTTTAATCAGGTCGTTGATTATCTCTGTATGCTTCATATCTCCTGTAGACTTAATAATCTTCTTCTTTGTCTTTACTGGTTCTATTTTGTTTACAGCAGAAAGTTGTTGGTCATGTGAAGGATTCCAGTTATTCGCTCCGTGTAGTTCGTCTTTTTCGTTCTGAACAGATGTTCTAGCTGTCTTATAGTAGTTAGCCATCTCTTTGTTAGGTGCTTGCTCTGGTAGATACCAACCTAAGTGGTGAGCCTCAAGAACCCTAAGACTTGAGTGCCATCTATCCCTGTCAATTGGATAACCCCAACCGCCTTTCTTTGAAGACCACATAGAAAAGGTAAAGTCAATAGGGGCTTCATACCCCTGATACTGTTCACCGTCATAGTTAATCATAAGTGGTTTCTCAGAGAACTGTTGCTCCCATGCTATAGCGTTGCCCTTCTTTGGGTACCAGTCTGGTAGGTCATCTAGTTTAAGTGCAAAACCAACATGGTCATAACCATAGTCCTCTATCACACTCTTAAATATATCCAAGAAGTTGAATGGTGTATCTGGTAGTGGGCTTATGTCTGGGTCTGAAACACAGTAGTGCTTGTATTGTTTATGTATTTCCCTGTTAAGAAATTCCTCAACATTCTTTTTCATGTTATTCTCCTTACACTTAATAACCTTTACATTCTTGAAAGGATTGTTCTTGTAAAAGTCTAGGAGTGGCTTATATGTTGAGCCATTATCTACAATATAAACAGGATTTGATTCTGTCTTAAAGTTCCACCAATTGATTAGATTGATTGTGTAGTAAAGTTGATTGTAATTACTAATTATTAAGGGTACTGTGGTCTTCATAAAATTGTTTTGGATAATACTTATTAAATTCGACTATATCGTGCTTCTTCCATACGCTTCCATACGCTTGTTCGTATAGTGGGTCGTTTGGTGCCTTTTGGTTGTCTCTATGGACATGCTCAAAGATAATTTCTTTCATGTATGCAAATCCACCGTCTACATCTGGTCTATTTAAGTAGTTTCCTGTGTGCATCCATCCCAGGTCTACCATAGTGTGCCAGAGTGTTGGTATTCCTATGTAGCCAAGTTTCTTTAAAAGTTCTGATGTGAATACTGTATGAGTTGCCAGCTTATGTCCTTGTAGTAAATCGTTTGGATAGATTAGACTGTATTTTCCTAGCTCGTTTAACTTATCTATAACAAGTTGCTCCCAGTTCGTTGTCTTTAGTATAATGTCATCCCCTATAAAGGCAACATATTTACATTCTTTTAGTACCTGAGGCAGTGCGTTGTTCATCTTTGGGACTGTTGGCATATAAGATTGTCTTATAACGGTAAACTCTCTTGGTATATAAACATTGTCATAGGTGTCATCATCTGTATCTATAATCACATAGACCCTTGACTTGCCTGTCGTTAGTCCACTCCAATGAGCATGAAATCTCGTAAGGTTATACGGTCTTCGCCTAACTGGTAAAATTATCCCTATTATGTCTTTCATATGATTTCTCTAACATCAACCACATTACTAATTATTGCAGTCTGTCTCTTATAACGCTTATAAAAATTCTTATACTTAAATGTGTTAATTATAGCATGGTGGTCATATACATTATCTTGCAAGAAGTCATGTATAACCATAATCTGACACTTGTCTTTGAATCTTTCTATGTCCACCTTTCTCCTTAGTGCTGGTGAGTGGTCTACAAAAACAACACCGTATTCACCAACGATTCTATCCCAATCGTCTATGTGAATTATTCGGTGTAGGTCTGTCTGTAGGTCCTTAAACTGTTCTATCCATTCTTTATCCTCATCTACAGTAACAAGTAATCTCCCTTGAGCCTTGCATATTTCGTGGAGTATAGTGGTGCTATAGTGACCAGAACCAAGCTCTAGTACCGCACCAGTAGTATTCATAACAGCACACACAAGTGGAGCTTGATGTGTTGCCCAGCCACTCATTGTGTCTGATAAATCCGCCATTATTTCTTTTTCTTATCTTCCTTTGGAGCTTCTGCTCTTGCTTGTAATTCACCGTAAACCATTTGTAGTTGTTGGCTAAGTGCTTCTAGTTGGTTCTTTAGGTCGAACCCTGCTGCTTTTAGTTCTTCTACTGTAAAGTCTTTTATTTGTTTATTCATAATATATATTATACCTTATTTTTATAATGCTGCTAATATCCAAGCTCCTGCAAATACTATTGCTAGTACCATGAAGACTAGTGCGTAGTCTGTCCAGTCTACTGCTTCATACTTTTGTACTTCTTCGTCTATTACTCTTTCTTTTCGTTTTATTGAGTTCATATTTATATTAATTAATTGATATATTATTAGTATATACCAATCATATATATAAGCAACTATTTAACTGTGGATAACTCTGATTCCATTTTTTCCCTTGTAGCTTCACGTGTCCATTCAGCTCCATTGGGTTTACTACTAATGTATTCCGCTACTATCACATCCTCATGGTAGAGGCGTTTCTTTAGCTCTAATCTTTTATTGTCTCGTTCTACTGTTCTCATAATGTATCGTTATCTATTAACCATTCTTGCTCTAGTTTTCTTTTAAGCTCGTCTTCCATGCCTTCGGTGTCTTCTCGGAGCTTTCTTGAGTTGTATAAAACATCACTCAGAAATTCTTGTGCGAAGTCTTTATCCAGTTCTTTTAAGAAGTCGTATTTCTTAATCAGGATTGCTCTTAGAGTTCTTTTCCTGTTTTGGACAAGCTGTGCCTCTGGGTGAGCCTTGTATAGATTGTTTCTTGTTACTCTCCAGAATTCTGTGTTGTGTTTTTTACGTTTCATTATTTGTGATAGCTATATCCAAAGACGTCTGTAGTATCTGGGAGTGGCACACCTGTTTCCAGTGATATGTCAGCCAGATAGTTCGCAAACTCTCCTATGGTTAAGCCTGGTGTTGATTTTTTAATGCGGACTTTAGCTCCAAAGACTTCCTGTATTCCAAGGGTCAAAAACTTTCCTTTTGCCCATTCGTGGACTTCATTTGGAGTGTAGCCCTTTTCTTCTGCTATTAGTGTTATATACATCCAATAGTAGTTGTTTTGTTGTCCCGACCTTTTGCTTTTCTTTTCCTCTAGTGAAAGCATAACCTCCTTATCTTCAAATTGAGATAGGTATCTCTCGAACATCTCTTTGTGGGTATCTGACTTAAAAGCCATTCGCCCGTTCTTTATTTGAATGTGAAAGGTTGATATTTTCATAAATCTATTTTATGCACAGTGACAAGGTAAGTAACATCAGGGTCTTCTCCACAAACAGTGAAGCTGTCCTCAACGTCTGGTATATCTCTGTGACATACATAATCACCTGTGAGAATGTTGTTTTCAGGTTTTTCTAGACCATCAATCATTTCCTCGATTATCTTCTGTGACTCTTTCATATTAGAAAGGAATCTCGTCTGAGTTAGTTGGAAAGGCTTCGTCTAGTGATTGTGTTGGTGCTGGGATGCCCTCCTCATCAATACTAATTGAAGCTGACTTAATCTTTCCCTCTTCGATCTTGAACCACATTGCTCCAAATGACTTCCATCTCTCACCTTGTGAGCCGTCTTTCTTTGTGTAAGATTCTTTAATAACATTTCCCTCACCATCTTTCTTGTAAAGTTTAAAGTCTGGTTGGTTTTCTTTCTCCTTGTAGTTGTTTTTTGTTGCTATCAATTTCATTGTTAAAATGGGGTCTCCCCGTTATTTATTAATTCTTGCGACTTATCATTGCAGAGTTTGAGTAATTGTACCGTGAGCTCTCGCCCTGCAATGGTTCTTCTGTTAATTTGTCTTGTTACCTTTACTGCTTCTTCTACATGGTCAACATGGTCTAGCTTCTTGCAATCATCTAGAGCCATCTTTACCTTGCTAGTATAGTCCATGCTTCTCTGCTGGACTGGCTTTCTTTGTTTGATCTCCTGCTGCGTCTGTATCTTTGTCAGTTACAAGACCTAAAGCTCCAGCTAAGGCGTAACGTCTCAAGTAAGAGATCGCAGAACCTAACACCTGAAAGTCGTTCATTTTTGCTAGTGACACGTCTTGTGGTATGTCAAACACGCTTTCTAATGATTCACCGCTTTCTATGTGAAAGATTACAGTTAGTAATGAACTCCCTTGTCCTACTTGAGTAAACCCCAGACCGTGCTTTTTCATGAGTGGATTTATCACCTCAAGTATTCTAGGTAGCTTTGTGTATGTATAACCATACCCCTCTGTTTCGTTATGTATTACTGGAACTTCTTGTTGGAAGCTCGCTAGTGCTTTGTATAGATTTTTCATATTAGAAATCGCTTGTTTGGTATTTAACTCGACCTGTGTCCTCTTCTTCCTTTGAAGTGAAAGCATTTGGATAAACTGGAACTGTAAACGTATTCTCGTTTATAACTTTCTCTAATTCATCTGCCCACTTTTTTACTGTGTCTGAAATCATATTATTTTTCGTTAACTAGTAAAGATTCTTCGTGGTCACACCAGTAGTCTGGATGTATTCCACTTTCTGTCATGTGGGTTTCAAACCCTTCACGACTTGAGAATCCTTCGAACTCTCCATCTTCGTTATATCCTGGTGGTATATTGCTCATATTATTTGGCAAGGTTTGTTAGCTCCCTTACATTTATAAGTATATATGATTAAAGATATTTATGCAAGGAAACTGTGGATAACTTTCTTCCCTCGAATGGCTCAAATAATGCAAGGTCTTCTTCATCAAAAGCGTTTCTGAATCTAAGCAAGTCTTCTAGTATCTGTGAGGGTCTTTCTTCTCGCTTGATTCCCATAGAGATAATGTGGTTTAGTCTTGACTTGTAGAATCTTTGTCTAATTCTTATTTTGTATTTCATCTTTAAGTAAGTTATGTAAGTAACCTTGAGTGTTGAATTGTAATGCGTTAAGTTCTTTTTCTAAATCTACAATATGACCTTTCTCATCTTTAGCCTCGTATCCCCTATGAAGCATCCAAATCTTGTGGAAGTGTCGCCACATACTTTTCATGTAAGCATCGGTAGGTATTCCTTTCTGCCAATTGTCTGAGTCTCTCATCTTTCCGTCATTCTGTATTCTATGCTGGTGCATATATCTTCCATAGCTCTCTACTACTAATGGACAATAGAAACCTTCGTAATCGGGTTTATTCTCGTCATTATCTCTTGTTGCTCCTGTGTTAAATTTTCTCATATCTTAACTATATACCATTACTATATATTGTCTAGTTTAGGTGTGGATAACTTCTTTCTCTAAGGTATAGGGCGACTTTTACTTTTGATAAGTAATGGGTAGCCTTATGTTTCTAATCCTTTCTATCTCTCTAGCACACTCTACAGTGTCTATTAGATAGTTACTAGTTCCGATGCTTATCAATTGGGGTAGACAGAGTCGCCAACTGTTTTTCTACCCTTTCCCATAAACACCTGAAGTAATACTTACGCGGACTGGTTTTTAGAGCGAAGCCCGAAAGCTCTTTTAAGGTATTAGATTGTAATAGAAAAAAACGCCGAAAAGCGTTCTAATCTTTATTTAAATACTTAGCACAACCAACAGAGGTATGACCACCCGTATTGATTGTTGGTTGCACAAAATATTCAAATGTATTTTGGGTAGTCATGACTTTATTATACCATAGATTACAAGTCAAGTTGCTTTAATATGTGGATAACAACTTCTTTATTAAAAGCATTACCACACATCTTGTATCTTTGAGTATTTGAGATGGGCTTATTTCTTATTTCTGCTTTATCAAAGTATGTATCTGGCATTGATTGAAGCCTTAGACACTCTACAGGTGTCAGTTTTCTAATTCGTGTCCCTTCTGAAACCATGCTATCCCCTTGAACAGATGTCATTGAATTTGCTTTACCATCGTCTCTTATCTCTATCCGCTTTTCTCTCTTTACACCAATCGTTTTGGTTCTTGGGTATGTCCTACTTGCAGCACCAGACACCTCATAAAGTCCAGTCTTTGCACCTCTACCCCCACCATTTGCTGAAAGTGTAGCCGCCTTCCCCTCTGGGGAATAAACTCTATCACCCTGTGGGAAGTTCCGTGACAACTTTTTTCCATCACCGACCCAATCTTTGTTCTTTATACCACCTATAAAATCAAGAGACCCTGTGCTCTTTGTGTTTGTCCTGAATAGGTTTATGTTTTTAACTGTATATATATCATCAACTTCCTCCTCAAGCACATCTTTTAGAAAGATACCCATGTCATCTGGTTGGGTAATATCAACTTGCTTATAGGTTCTGAACTCGTCCAGTTGACCCACCCAGAAAAGACGCTTTCTGTTCTGTGCAGAAACTAAACCTGCATTTATCATTACTGGTTCAACTCCTAGTGCTTTAGATATTTCTTCTTTGGCTTCCTTCGGCATGCTGGCAACATTTTCTAATATAAAAAATCTAGGCTTAATCTCATCTCTTATTCTTAGATATTCCCAGAAAAGACCTGACCTTTCTCCGTCTAGTCCTTTTCTATTTGATTTTGCAATAGACAAATCCTGACAAGGGCTTCCTCCTATCAATAAATCAATATCATCATTCAATTCTAAACCAACAACACTTCCTAGTTGGATTGTTTCTGGGTGGTTGCTTTGAGTAGTAGCAATAGCATACTGGTCTACCTCACTTGCATAATACTTTTCTATAGTAAAACCTGATTCTTTAAGTGCTTGTTGGGCTACACTCATGCCGTCAAAAAGTGATAGTATTTTCATATACATATTATATCAATAATGTTTTTATAAGTCGAATTTTTATCTGTGGAAAACTATTTGAATCCGTATATCTCTCTCCATCTACCTTGTTCATTCCTTGCCACAACTTGAATAGCATCGCCATGTTTCTTTGCCAGTTTTATAACTCTGTCATCTGGGCAGTGCTTTGTCTCTATTGCAACTGTATCGTAGCCAAACACAAATGCCTCAAAGCATGGTAGCTCGTCTTGAAACTCCTTAACCTTCTCCTCTAAATAATTCTTAGGAAATGGTCCTTCATATTGAATTATATATTGTGAATCTAAACTCATATTTTTACTATACTACTTATCACCTCTATTGCCAATCATGTTTCTTAAAACCACCAAAGAATCTCTTGGAGAAACTTCCGTTACGTTGTTTATAATCCTTACACTCTTTAAGAAAGTGTTCTAATTCAAAGGCATCATTAGCTATTCCTATAATGTTTTTACTGCTTCTTGTTCCCATAAAAGTCAGAGGTTTTAGCTTTACCTTCTTGCCGTTCTTTATATAGAATGAGCCTTCTGGTCGCTCTTTGTTTACCTCCTCCATAAACTGACTGATTAGCTCAGCTTCTGGTGTTTTATGTTTTGAATCTTCTGTTATCTGAAAATTAGCAAAAGCATTAGTAGCGATAGCATCAAGCTGTCGTCTCTTATCTGCTGCTCTTACGTCATCCATGTTCATATATACATTATACCGAGCATGTGTGGAAACTAAGAACTGCGACTGGGGATAACTACTTTAACATTCTTGAGCCTTTAAAATACTTATTACTGTTGTTGTTTTTAAGGTGTAAAAATATGATGTCTTTTGGTAAAAAATTGTGACAAAAATATGAATTGTTAAAACTTGCCGTGTTACCATCAAAGCTAACCTTCTTGTCAACTATGAGTAATTGTAATTCTTTATCCAAGAAAAAGTTACCGACCTCCTGATAGTTTAATATAGGTAATCCGAGTATCATGGCAAACGGCTTATCTAATTTATATAGCCTGTCTAAAACATCTAACTTTCTTGTGAAAGGAGGGTTTGAAATTATATATTCGTAAAATTCTGGTTCATAGGAGAAAAAATCTTGACCGTTCCAAATATGTGAATAAATCACATTATGTCCAGCCTCGGTCAATAATATTACAAACTCACTATCTGACGTGTCGAAAGGACACCAAATTGTTGAATTTGGTTTTATGTACTTTAAAATTGGCTCAACAAGAATACTAGGAGTATAATATTCATCTTTCTCATTAAAACTATCCTTATTCAACCAATTAGACATTTTTTTCATATACAAATTATACCATGTTACCTATAACCCGACTATAGTATTCAGGCTGTTCGTCCAACTCATCAAACTTTTTTACAAGGTTTTCCATCTTCAAACAGATTTCGTGTTCTTCCATTTTCTTACCTCGTTGGGAATTATCGAAAGCTCGAATTTCTTCGAGTATGTTTTCTCCGAGCCTGCGTTTTAGTTCTTCGCCGAAGTTATGCCCGATTTCTCCATCATCTAGGCGGTTGCAATTAGCACACGAAAGAGCGATGTTGTCCATGTTGAACTTGCCCCATGAGTTAGATGAACCCCATGACTTCCAATGAGCCGCCTGACCCTCATTCCAAGCGTCTAAGCGTCTGTTACAGGACACACAAGTGCCGTAGTCGTACCATTCTTTTATTCGTATGTAGTCTGACATGAGCTTCCAGTATCGCTTTTGCATGTCTGTTGAGCCATGACCGCCTTTGGGAATTGATTTAGTCCATCGTGGGGGAGTCCACTTGCCTTTTCTCTTAGTCTTTGCTAGTGTCTTTGCCATGCACAAATTATACCAGAAAAACCCTTGACAACCAAGCAAGAGTATGTGTATAATGTGTGTATAGGTCTTGACACCTATTAAAT
>Ga0210003_1002445_pt1 | contig 15669 bp, 10 predicted proteins | sample LantaG_FD_182804 | JGI IMG/M metagenome (GOLD analysis project Ga0210003, IMG submission 182804) | Deep subsurface microbial communities from Baltic Sea to uncover new lineages of life (NeLLi) - Landsort_02402 metaG (SPAdes) (version 2) | ecosystem: Environmental > Aquatic > Marine > Oceanic >...
CCGCTCGCGGCTGACGGAGCCCAAGCTGGCTCAGCTTGCCTCACTCTGTGTCATCACTGGTGGCCAAATCAGCTTCACTCGGCCGGACGGCATCCACGTCATCGCCCTGGCGCATCTCCGCCCGTGACGAGGATGCCCGCACACCACGCGAGTCTCGGAAGACCATCGCATCGGCGGACCATCATCGTCGTGACCTGACGACCACACGCAGCACGCCCCACGTCAGCGTGGTGCAGTTGCCGGAGCGGGGCCGGGGCCCGAACTGCTCGCGTCGTTCGCCCAGTTCCCGGGCTTGTATCACCCCTACGTTTTTGTAGAACCGGGTTTCGTGCTTGCAACGCTTTGGCGGTGTGGGAGATACCCATGCATGGCAGTTGACGTGTCGCAGGTTTCCGCCGTGATCGCCGACACGACTCACGAGCGGCTCGAGCGATTCGCGCAAACAGCACGGCGTCAAGAAGTCCCACCTGATTGAAACGGCCATTCTGCATCATCTGGCCGCGCTCGAGGAGCTGCCAGCCGACGTCGTGGTGCCCCCGGCGCTCGTGCTTTCCCGCGAGGAGGGGGCCGATCTGATCCGCCGCATCGAGCGGCCGGCGCCGCCAACACCAGCACTGAAGGCCCTGTTCGATGCGGATTGAGATCCGGCCGCTGCGGCTGGAGGACGAGCGGTCTTCGTTCTCGTCTGGTGACATCGAACTCGATCGCTTCTTTCGCAACTACGCAGGCCTGAACCAGTTTCGTCTCCATCTGGGCACGACCTACGTGGCTGCAGGGGGCGGCACCGTCGTCGGCTATGCAACGGTCGCGCCGGGATCCATCGCGATCAGTCAACTTCCACGACCGGAGCGGCGGCGATTGCCGGCCTACCCGCTGCCGATCCTGCGTCTGGCGCGGCTCGCTGTCGCCACAACTCGCCAAGGCCGTGGCATCGGCTCACGGCTCGTACGATTCTCGCTGGAGCTTGCCCGTGAGATGGCGGAGCGGTTCGGTTGCATCGGCTTCGTTGTCGATGCCAAGCCCGCCGCGGTGGCCTTTTACGTGCGCCTCGGGTTCGCGGGCCTGGTGGTCGAGGCTGGCGAACTGCCCAGCCGACCTCGGCCGCAGGTCTTGTTTCTGCCGATCGGGTCGATTCCCCCCCGCCGGTGACGACCGGCACGGGGAAAATCCGCTCCGGGCCCCACGTCAGCGTGGTGCAGTTTTCGGAAGGATAGGTCGGCCAATGGCACTTCGGCAAGCGACGGCCGAGCGGGGCGGATCACGAGGAGCAACAGCCGGAACCGATCGGGCCGTATGCGGGCCGATCGTGGAGGCGCCGCGGATCTTCCTATCCACGCTCAAGGCCGGATTTTTCTCGTCGGCGCAGGCCAGCCTTGAAACCGCTCTGCTCGCGGGCCGTCCGCACCGTGGCATGGGATCCCGTCAGAGGCTGTGGATGTCGATCAAGGGCAGCTCGTCCGGATGTCGCCACCACACTCCGCGCACGCAACAGGAAGCTCCTCCCCCACGCGGGCCATGAGTTTGGCCTTTGGCGTCGCGAGGTGTCGTGGGAGGGTGGTTTGTCGCATGAGTCGCAGCAGTCGGCGGTGGCATCTCCGCCCGCCGCATGTCCGCCGACCGCATGCCCATCAGTCGCGGCATCGCGCCGCTTGCCGACATTCCCTTTTGTCATGGGCCGTGACGGCGGACCTGAGCTTGTGATTCGGGGCGAACACCCCTGGCTTGTTTCAAATCGGCGGGCGGTGCCGGTGCTTCCGCGGCGGCGGGACGAGATCGGCGAGCCGGTCGAGGAACTCAAACGGCGAGAGTTCGACCAAGCCGTTCGCGCCGGGCCGCGTGGACTTACGCCCGCAGCCGGGCCGGCAGGAACGCCGGCGGGGCGTCGCACCCTGCTTCGGCAGTAGCCGGCGCGAAGACGCCATCGGTCACTCGAGTCCCGCAGGTGCACGTGGCGGTTGAGCGCAGAGCCGAAGCGGTGGCGGGTGAGATGCCGCCGAGCCGTGCGCGGGCTGATGCGGGGGTGGCAGCGTCGCTCGCGACGCCTGCCGCAGCCCATAAACGCCACTCGATCTCGTCAAGAAAGATCTTCGTGAGGGCAGCGACGGCTCGGGGTCGGTCGGCAAGCATGCCCCGCAATCGCTTGGGCACGGAGATCACCCACTGCCGCACGGGCACCGGCGGGATGACGTGATCGGCGAGGTGGGCGGCGGTCTGTGCCATGTGGCGGCCGCTAGAGGACGGGCAGACGCCGCGGCCCTTGCAGGAGAAGGCCACGACGAAGCCCGTGCGGCACGTCATGCAGACCGCGCGGGCGAAGCCGAAGCAGAGCAGTCCGCACTCGAGATAGCCGCGGAGTTCGTCCTCGACGTATCCCGGCACGGGCCGCTCGGCGGCTTCGCGCCACTCGAGCCAGCTCTCGAGGTTCTCGGAGACTTTCCTTGTGGAGCGGCGTCTTCTCGGGCCGACGCCGCTCGTAACGGCGAGACACCGCGGGGCCTCCGTGCGGGCGGAGGCGGCTTCGCGCGGCAAACCCTGTGACCGCGGCGACCATAGACGGACCGGCAGGTGGACGGCGAGTGTAAACGGCCGTACACTATCCGCGGGACGGAGCGGTTCGCCACCAGCCGAGCGCAAGGCCCGTCGGCCGAGCAAACGAATCGGGCGCATGCCGAAGCGGCGGCCATGGCGAGAAGGAGAAGTACAAAGGGAATGCCGTTCATGGTGATACTCCGCGTGTGATTCGCCAAGTCATCGGAGCGGGGAAAGTCTTCGGCCATTCGACTGGTCGGTACCACTGGGATGCGACGTTCAAGCCCAAAAGTACGCAAAGCCGAGAAAAGCGGCCGTCATCGCACATGGGGCGTCGGCGTTGAAGCCATGGAAGATCTACCCGACTGGCAACTCGCGGGCTGGGCCGCTGAACAGTTTGCACAAACTCATCGCGTTCATTACCGATCCGGGCCCGATCCGGAAAATTCTGACACACCTCGGCGAACCGCTCGAGCCTCCGCCCATCTCTCCCGCCCGTGGTCCGCCGATCGACTGGGGAGAGCTCGTGCAGGTCCATGACGACCGGGCAATCTTTCAGGCGACGGATAGACGAGTTGCCCGTGATCGACATCCACAGCCTCAGCCGGCATTCCATGCCACGGTGCGAACGGCCCGCAAGAAGAGCGGTTTCAAGGCGGGCTCGAGCCGACGAGACAAATCCGGTCTTGAGCGTGGACAGGAAGCACCGCGGCACCTCCACGATCGGGCCGCATACGGCCCAGCCAGCTCCGGCGGCTGCTCCTCATGATCCGCCCCGCACGGCCGACGCTTGCCGAAGTGCCATTGGCCGACCTATCCTTCACTTGCTGCGGTATTGCGCCCGGCTACCCTTCGCGCTCGAGCGGCTCTCCGTGAGCCGCGGTGCAGACGGCCAGATCGCTCGCATCCGCTACGTGCTGCCGAGACATAAGGCGGCCAACTGGGTCGGACCCAGTCGCAGCCGCAAGTCTACGCGACCGGGAGCGAACGGCGTCGTCGAGCTCTCGCCGGCTTTCGTTTGACCGCCGTCAGCAGGCCGCCGATGAGCCGCGGCTTCACGTTCATCCCGGCGGTCATGAAGCTCATCGAGCCGGCCTCGACGATCACCGACTCGCCGGCGGCGAGGGTGGAGCTGACATTCCCCCGGTCGGGATTGCCGATAATCTGGTGTTCCATGCCCCAGTGCCTCCGGAGGTGAGCCTGCTCGCCGAAAGGACAGGACGGTCAACGGCACTTTCGCAAACTGGGGACGAGTGCTGTGGTCTTTTGAGCACAGCGGGGGCCACGAAATGCTGTCTTTGGGCGTCAGTCCGTCAGCCCGAAGACCGTTGCGGAAGTGCCATTGACCGGGCTATCCCTCATCGGGATGGACGAGCAGTGCTTCGACCCTTGCCACAACTTCAGATAATTCGGATGTAGAAACGCGATGAATCAATTGAATGTCTCGAGCTCGCCAATCGACGTTTCGCAAATGGTCGGCAAGTACCACACTGGATGTTCCGTCTTTGTTTGCGATTTCTACTTCGAAAGCGTAGCCCTTCGCTTGTCGAGTACCTGGGCACAGGACGCACAACCCAGTTTTCCGATTGTAGCTCTTGGGGCTGACGACCAACGCTGGCCGCCTACCTGCTTGTTCGTGACCCGACGTGGGACTGAGCGAGATCCAGATCCAATCGCCTCGGTCTGGAACTAGGACATGGATTTCCGATTCAATCAAGCACCTCACGTCCGACATCCGATCCCAAATCAGTTTCTCCGTGCAACTGGGAAGGTTTACAATTCCTCAATAGTTCACCCAAACTAAGTTTCTTTGGACCGCTCGGCCGCACCACCAATTCGCCTTCTCGGACTTCCAGTTCAACAACTGTTCCTTCACATACATCCAATTGCCCAGCGAGTGCGTGTGGAATTCGGATCGCCAAGCTATTACCCCATTTTTGTACAGTCGACGTGGCCTGCTCCTGGAGAGATGAAGAGAAAGATGGAGAGAAAGATGTAGATACACACCCCCTTTACCCAATCAAGTCAAGGACACGCGGCACTCGTGGAGCTTGTTGTTCCCGCTGATAGTGGCCCGGTAGTCCTCGCCGATCCTGATGACGACATCGTGCTTGCGACAGCCGTAGCTGGCGACGCAGACGCGATCGGCTCAGGCGATGCCCACCTTCTCGGGATCGGCGAGTTTCGCGGTATGCCCATCGTCACGCCTGCGGCGGCACTGCGTTGATCGTGAACCGGTCGCCCGCCTGGTTCAAAGCAGTTTCCGAACCATTTCGCAAGCCTGCCGCCGTAAAACGTAAAGAATGGCTGCGACACTTCCTGCTCCGTGATCTACAATCCAAGCAGTGTGCCCCCTGTGTGAGCGAACGTGTGTGCCAGAGGCAGGCTGACGATGTTCAATCGCAGGCATCCGTTTTTTCACCAACTCGTGGCGGCCCTGTTCGTGGCGGCCCCGCTCGCGGCGGACCTGTTGCCTGCAACGCCGACGGCTGCGGCCGCCGACATCGATTTTGAGCGGCAGATCCGCCCCCTGCTTGTGGAGCGGTGTGGCGAGTGTCACGGCGCCGACACGCAGGAGAGCAGCCTGCGGCTTGACGTGAAGCACCGGGCGATGAAGGGGGGCGACTTCGGCCCGGTCATCCTCCCTGGCAAAGCGAGTGAAAGCGAGCTCATCCACCGGATCACGACCGGCGACGAAAAGAAGATGATGCCCCCCGATGGGGATCGGCTTACCGTCGTCGAGGTCGCCCTCCTCGAGCAATGGATCAACGCCGGCGCCGCGTGGCCCGAGACGGAGGCCGACCGTCTGGCCCGCGAAACCGATCGCGATCCCCGGCTCGACCATTGGGCCTGGCAGCCGGTGGTGCGGCCTGCCGTTCCGCCGGAACAACCGGCCACGCCGGCAGACGCGATCCGGCCGGTTCGCAACGAGATCGATCGCTTTGTGCGGGCCACGCTTGCCGCGAAAAACCTCGCACCGGCCCCCGAGGCCGACCGTCGCACGCTCATTCGCCGGCTGTCGTTCGATCTGCTCGGGCTGCCGCCGACTCCCGACGAGGTGGCCGCGTTCGTTGCCGACCCTTCCCCCGATGCCTACGAACAACTGCTCGACCGCCTCCTCTCGTCGGCACACTACGGCGAGCGTTGGGCCCGCCACTGGCTCGACATCGCCCACTACGCCGATACGCATGGCTTCGAGCGTGATCAGCTGCGGCCGAACGCCTGGCGGTATCGCGACTGGGTGATCCGCGCGATCAACGCCGACATGCCCTACGACGAGTTCCTGCGCCGCCAGATCGCCGGCGACGTCATCGCGCCCGACGATCCCGAACGGGTCACGGCCACCGGCTTTCTCGCGGCAGGCCCCTGGGACTTCGTCGGCCAGGTCGAGACGAAGAGCGAGGTGCTGCGGCGGCAGGCCCGGGCCGACGATCTCGACGACATGGTCACCCAGGTGATGACCGCCGCATGCGGCGTGACGATCAACTGCGCCCGCTGCCACGATCACAAGCTCGACCCGGTGTCGCAGCGAGACTACTACGCCCTGGTGGCCGTGTTCGCCGGCGTGAAGCGGGCCGACGCTCCCACCAATCGGGTGGAGCAGGAACGGTATACGCGGCGACACGCCGAACTGACGGCTGGCGTGGCCACCGCGCGAGAGGAAGTCCACGAACTCGCCGGCAAGCCGGTGGATCTCGCCGACATCGTCGGCGGCGGCGATGGCCGCGGCAGCGGGACGAAGCACGCGGGGATCGATTCCCGCAACGGCAAGGCTGTCGACAAGCAGCCGAAGAATTGGCTCTCGAACGTCACGGTCAATAAGCCGCAGCCCGGGCCCACAAAGTTCGTCAACGCCGTCTTCATCCCGAACGGGCCGGACGAGGTGCCCGTGACTACGACCGGCCTGACCGTGAAGGGCATTCCCGAAACAAGCAAGGCTGGCTGGGACGCCATCCGCAATGGACCGGTCGCGCAGCAGCATTCCACCAGGCTTGGCGACATCGACTATGCCACGGGCGGCCACACGATTCTCGGTCTGCATGCCAACGCTGGCATCACCTTTGACCTGGCCGAAATCGCCGCGACCGCCCGCCTCGTCAACCCGCGGTTTCGGGCGATCGTCGGCTACGGCGGCACCACGCCGGAGGTCGGGGCCGACTACTTCCTATTCGTGGACGGATCGCTCATGGCCCATGCGAGGATCGGCTTCGACGACGGCGGCACGGCGATCGACATCTCACTGCCGCCGGGGGCGAAGTTTCTCACGCTCGTGGCCACCGATGCCGGCAACGGCATCAGCCACGATCAGATCTTCTTCGGCGACGCCCGGATCGAAGGGGATCCTCCGTCGCTCGCGGCCGATCGGCTGGAATCGCTCCGCACCGCGGAGTCGAAGCTTGCAGCACTCGAAGCGGAGCTAGAGTCGCTCAGCCCACCCGAAAAGCTCTTTGGGGCTGCAACCGAACGGCCAGCCGCGGTGAAGGTGCATGTCCGGGGCAATCCCGAGACGACAGGCGACGAGGTGGGCCCCGGCACGATCTCCGCGGTGACGGGTCTGCCGACCAGTTTCGGCGATTCCGCGATGCCCGAGGGGGAGCGTCGCACCGCTCTGGCCGGCTGGATCACGTCACCGAAAAACCCGCTCACGCCGCGAGTGATCGTCAACCGTCTCTGGCACCACCACTTCGGCGCCGGGATCGTCGACACGCCGAGCGACTTTGGGATTGGCGGTAGCCGGCCGACCCATTCCGAACTGCTCGACTGGCTGGCGGCCGAATGCGTCGATCGCGGCTGGTCGCTGAAAGCCATGCACCGGCTCATCTGCACAAGCCATGCCTACCGTCAGCGGAGCATGGACGTGCCCGACGCGGCGGCGGCGACCGCCATCGACGCCGACAATCGCCTGCTCTGGCGGCAGTCGCCGCGGCGGCTCGATGCCGAAAGCCTCCGCGACACCACCCTCGCGGTGACCGGCTCCCTGAATCCCGTCATGCATGGTCCTGGCTACCGCGACTTCGATTACGAGGAGGCCTATGCCCCCGTGTACCGCTACTTGACCCCCGACCGGCCCGACCTCTGGCGGCGGAGCATCTACCGGTTCATCGTACGGAGCACGCCGCATACGTTCCTCACGACGCTCGACTGCCCGAGTCCGGCAAACCTCACGCCGGCCCGGCTCGAGACGACGACGGCACTGCAGTCGCTGGCGCTCTTGAACAACGACTTCATGCTGCGGCAGGCAGGGCACTGGGCGAAACGTCTCGAGCGGGAGGCGGGAGGCGATCCCGCCGCGCAGGTCCGTCGGGCCTATGCGCTGGCACTCTCCCGCGAGCCCGACGATGCGGAACTCGCCGCGGCCGTAGCGCTCGTGGAGCATGTCGGTCTGCCACAGTTCTGTCGAATGCTCTTCAATACCAACGAATATGTCTACGTGGACTGACCATGACACCGCCCGACCCCTTCCCGTGCCGGCTGCACCGCACCGATGTGTCGCGACGGAACTTCCTCTGGGAGCTCGGCGGCGGCCTCGGCGGCGTGGCGCTTGCGACCCTGCTCGCTGACGAAGCCCGCGGTGCGGCTCGCTCCGCCAATCCACTCGCCGCCAAGTCACCTATGTTTCCTGCCAGGGCGAAGGCAGTGATCAACATCTTCTGTCCGGGTGGCCTCTCGCACCTCGACACGTTCGACTACAAGCCCGAACTCGTGAAGCGCGACGGCACGCCCTTCGACACGACCGGCGATGTGCAGTTTTTCGCATCCAAACCTGGAAACTGCCAGCAGAGCTACTGGCCCTTTCGCCAGCACGGCGAGTGCGGCCGCTGGGTGAGCGACCTGATGCCGAAGCTCGCCGGTCATGTCGACGACATGGCGTTCATCCACTCGATGCAGAGCAAGACCGCGCTCCATGGTCCGGCGATGTTCATGGCCAATAGCGGCTTCATCCTGTCCGGCTTCCCGGCGATGGGTGCCTGGGTCACCTACGGCCTCGGCAGCGAGTCGGAGGATCTGCCGGCGTTCGTCGTGCTGCCCGACCACCGCGGGCTGCCGCCGGGCGGGCCGGTGAACTGGGGCGCGGGATTCCTGCCGGCGATCCATCAGGGCACCGTGATAGAGACGGCCGAGGGCCGGCCGCCGATCACCGATCTCTTCGCAGCGGAGGACCACGCGGCACTCATCGCAGGCGAGCCGGCGGGCCGCGAGTTTCTCGCGGCGGTCAACGCCCGGCATCTCGGTCCCCGCGGCGACAACAGTGAACTGGCGGCGCGGATCGCCGCCTATGAACTCGCCGCCCGCCTCCAGCTCTCGGCCCCGGACGTCACGAACCTGTCCGGCGAGTCAGACGTCGTGGAAAAGCTCTACCAGTTCGATCATCCCGACATCGGCCCCTTTGGACGGCAGTGTCTGCTCGCCCGCCGCCTCGTCGAACGGGGCGTGCGGTTTGTGCAGATCTACTGCGGCGCCGAAAACACGGGGGCCAAGAAGATCCGCCCCAACTGGGATTCCCACGAAGACCTCGTCCGGGACCACGGCTACTGGGGCCCCATCCTCGACGGCGGAGCAGCCGCGCTGCTGTCAGACTTGAAGGCCCACGGCCTTCTCGACAGCACGCTTGTGATGTGCCAGACGGAGTTCGGCCGCCAGCCGGCCGCGCAGGGCAAGGGCCGCGACCACAACGCCGGCGCCTTCACCGTCTGGATGGCGGGGGGCGGCATCAAGGGGGGCACGGCCTACGGCACGAGCGATCCGCTCGGCTTCAAGGCCGACGAACACCCGACCTATTGCTACGACCTGCATGCCACGGCGCTGCGTCTCCTCGGCATCGACCACACGAAGCTGTCGATCTACAACAACGGCATCCAGCGCCGGCTCACCGACGTGCACGGCCACGTGATCGATTCGATCCTCGGCTGAATAACGCTGACGCCGGCCACTGCAGCACCGCGAAAAAGACGGGCGTCAGAAAGATGCCGAAGAGCGTGACGCCGATCATGCCTGAAAAGACGGTGATTCCCAGCGACCAGCGGAGCTCCTTACCCGCTCCCTGGGCCACCACCAGCGGCACCACGCCGAGGATGAAGGCCAGCGATGTCATCAGAATCGGTCGCAGTCGCAACCGGCAGGCGTCAAGCGTGGCCGTGCGGACGTCCTGGCCGTACCGGACGAGGTCCTTGGCGAATTCCACGATCAGAATGGCGTTCTTGCTAGCCAGCCCCACGAGCACCACGAGCCCCACCTGCGCAAGGATATCGATCGGCAAGCGTGCGATTGCCAGGCCGACGATCGCGCTGATCAGGCACAGCGGCAACACCAGAATCACGGCGAGCGGCTGCGACCAGCTCTCATAGATCGCCGCCAGCACGAGAAACACCAGCGCGATCCCGAGCACGAAGAGCAGCCCCGCCGTATTGCCCGCCAGAATCTGCAGTTGGAAGATTTCCGACCACTCATCCGCAAAACTGTCTGGCAGATTCTTCGCGGCCTCACCGGCGACCCTGTCGATCAGCACGTTGCCGCCCTTAAACGGATTCGGGATCCCCGTGATGGGGGCGGCTGGAAACAGGTTGTACCGCATCATCAGCGCGGGCCCGAGACCGTTTCGAACGTTGAGCACCGTCGCCAGCGGCACCATCTCCCCGCTGGCATTGGCCACCTTCAGATCGAGCAGATTGTCGACCCCGCTGCGAAAGCGGGCGTCGGCCATGATCTTCACCTGCCAGAACCGGCCGAAGCGATTGAAATTGTTGATGTACAGCGAGCCGACATACATCTGCAACGCCTCGAACACCGCATTGACCGGTATCCCGAGCGATCGAATCTTCGCGCGGTCGATGTCGAGAAACAGCTGCGGCGAATCGGCCCGGTAGTCGGCGGCCACGTACGGCAGCTTCCAGCCCTGCATGCCGCCAACGAACTGCTCGGTGGTCTCCTGCAGAGCCTTGGGCCCCAGATTGGCCCGATCCTGGATGTAGAACTTGAAGCCTCCGGGAAAGGATAAAGGATAGGTCGGCCAATGGCACTTCGGCAAGCGTCGGCCGAGCGGGGCGGATCATGAGGAGCAACCGCCGGAGCTGATCGGACTGGATGCGACCCGATCGTGGAGGTGCCGAAGAGCTTCCTATCCACGCTCAAGGCCGGATTTTTCTCGTCGGCTCGAGCCCGTCTTGAAACCGCTCTCCTTGCGGGCCGTCCGCACCGTGGCATGGAATGCCGTCAGAGGCTGTGGATATCGATGTCGGGCAGCTCGTCTATCCGTCCCTCAAAGATTGCCCGGTCGTCGTGGACCTGCACGAGCTCTCCCCAGTCGGTCGGCGGGCCACGGGCCGGCGAGACGGGCGGTGGTTCGAGCGGTTCGCCGTGATGCGCCAGTATCTTCCGGATCGGCCCCGGATCGGTAATGAACGCGATGAGTCGGATGTCGCCACCACACCCCGGGCACTCCAGCGGAAACTCCTCCCCCACCCGCGCCATGAGCTTGGCCTTTGGCGTCGGGAGGTGTCGTGCGAGCGGGGCTTTTGATTCGGATTCGCGTCGCAGCAGCCTCCCGTGGCGCGACCGTCGTTCCCATCCCCACCGGTCGTGGTCTCGCGTTGCTTGCTGACGCTGCCGATCGCGAGTGCCGTGACGGCTTTTCGCAGCCGGTGATTGGGCGCAAACACCCCGTGGTAGCGATGCCGGTGCTTTCGCGGCGGCGGGACGAGATCGGCGAGCCGGTGAGCGTCGCGGCCTGGGGGGAACTCGCGCGGTCGTTCCAGGCGACCTCCACCCAGCGGTGGTCGGTGCGGCACTGCGGGGCGATGACGAAGCACGGGTGTCGCTCCCGCGCGGCCGGCTCGGCGAGCCACGTCGGCAGGTATGCGAGCTGCCGTTCGTTGTCCGACCCCCGCTCGCCGGCGCCATGCAGAAACAGCACGACGGGCAGCTTCCGCCCCCCTTTCTCCGGTGGTCCCGGTGGCGGCTCGAGGAGGCGGTAGCGGAAGACGACTGGCGCGCCATCCTCGGTCACCGTCACGGAGCGGTCTGCGAACAAGTCGGTCATGCGTCTCTCCGCTGAAAGCATAGCCCCGTCAGCGGCCATGCTACCAGCACATCTTCGGGTCGCTGAGCGATGTGCAAATCTGCAAATGTGCAGGCCGTGCGGGCGGTCATCGGGATGGATCGTAAGATTTCACGAAGAACCCGCTTGCGCAAAAATGCATCGCGTGGTGCGCAGCCGCCGACTTACGGGGCATGGTGGATCAGACAGGCGAGGCTTACGCTCAAGAATTGTTCTGACTCTCGAGCTTCCCACGCATCCGGACCGTCTCCTCATGAAATCCTCCCTGCTGCTTTCCGTCATCCTGTTCGCTCTGCCCCTGACGGCCGGCCTGGCCGCCGATGCTCCGCAGGCCAAGGACAGGGTGACGCAGGAGTTCCGCAACGCGATCTACGTGAGACCGCAGCTGATCCGCGAGCCCTTCCCGGCCTATGCGGAGAAGTTTCTGCCCTTCGCGATGGCGGCGAGCCTGGAGTCGACGCAGAAGGGCCGGCTCTGGACCTGCTGGGCCGGCGGCCAGGACGGGCCGAATGCCTATCTGCTCGCAAGCTATAGCGATGATCAGGGGAAGTCGTGGATCGATCCCGTGTTCGTGATCGACCCCCAGGCCCACGGCCTCGCGATGGGCACCCGGCTCGGCTCGTTCTGGTGCGACCCGAAAGGGCGGCTCTGGCTGTTTTTCCACCAGTCCTGCGGCATGTTCGACGGGAGCTGCAGCAACTGGTTCGTCCGCTGCGACGATCCGGATGCCGCCGAGCCCGTGTGGACCCAGCCGGTCCTGATCGGCTTCGGCGCGTCGCTCAACAAGCCGTTCGTGCGTGCGAACGGCGAGTGGATCCTGCCGGTGTCGCTCTGGGAGCGGTGGCACATCGACAAGCCGTTTGCCGACTCCTATCACGAGCTCGACGCCGTCCGCGGGGCGAACGTCTTCGTCTCCGACGACGAGGGGGCGAGCTGGCGCTTCCGCGGCGGCATCATCTTCCAGGACAGCTGCTTCAACGAGCATTCGGTCGTCGAGAAGCAGGACGGCACGCTCTGGATGCTGTCCCGGTGTAAGAAGGAGATCGCGCAGAGCTTTTCGACGGACGGCGGCAAGACCTGGCAGCCGCAGACGACGTTTTTCCCGCACGTCAACAGCAAGGCGGTGTTCCGTCGCCTGCAGTCGGGCAACATCCTGCTCATCAAGCATGGGCAGGACCTGGCGAAAGCGACTGACAAACGGCAGGAACTCACCGCCTTCCTCACCGCGGACGAGGGCAAGACCTGGTCCGGCGGCCTGCTCCTCGACGAGCGGGCGGATGTTTCCTATCCCGACATCGCCCAGTCGCCGAACGGCGACATCTACGTCCACTACGACCGCGATCGCTACGGCGCCGCAGAGATCCTCTTCGCCCGCTTCCGCGAGGAAGACGTCCTGGCCGGCACACCCGTCTCCGCATCGGCGGCACTGAAGAATGTCGTGAAGAGCCGCCAGCTCGGCATGAACCGGGGTGGCGCGAACGTCGCCACGGCGCCGTGAGCCTCATGGCGGGTGCCGTCGCGGGAGTGTGATCGTGAACCCATGCACGTCTGTTGGGCCGACTGCGCCGGACACGGCCATCCGCTTCGGCGACATCACCGCGCAGCAGCGGCGGGCCGGCCTGGCGGCCTGGCTGGGGTGGATGTTCGACGGGCTGGAGATGCACCTCTACACCCTCGTGGCCACGCCTTTCGTGATGCAGCTCCTCGCCACGACCGACGCGGGCGATCCCCAGATCAAGGAAAAAACCGCCTACATTCAGGCCGCCTTCCTCATCGGCTGGGCGGTCGGCGGCGTGTTTTTCGGCAGGCTCGGTGATCTGCTCGGGCGGAGTCGCACGCTTGCGCTGACCGTGCTCACCTACGCGCTCTGCACCGGCCTGTGCGCCGTCGCGCAGACATGGTGGCAGTTGCTGGCGTTCCGCTTCGTCGCCGCGCTCGGCATCGGCGGTGAGTGGGCCGTCGGCGCCTCGCTGCTCGCCGAGACCTGGCCGAAGGCGTGGCGGCCGTGGATCGCGGCGGTGCTCCAGAGCGGTGTCAACGTCGGCGTCCTCGTCGGCGCGGTGTGCGTGGGCCTGATCGTGACCGTGATGCCCGCCGGCTCGGAACGGTGGGTGTTTCTCGTCGGCGTGCTTCCCGCGCTGCTCGTATTCTGGATTCGGCGGAACGTTCCCGAGCCCGAGACCTGGCAGCGGGCCGAGGCGCGGGCTCACGACCGCACCCCGGGAGTGATCGATCTGTTCCGGGGCGACGTCCTGGCCACGACCCTGCGGACCACGCTCGTCTGCTCGCTCGGGCTGGGCGGATGGTGGATGTTTCTGTTCTGGCAGACCCAGCACCTGCGGAAGGTTCTGGACCATGCCGACGTGTCCGCTGCGGAGGTCACGCCGCTCATCTCCGCGGCCTTCTTCGCGTTCAACGTCGCGTCCGTCGCCGGCAACTTCGGGGCAGGCTGGCTGGCTCGCTGCATCGGCAACCGCCGGGCGATCGCGCTTTTGTTCGCCGGGATGACCGCCGCCATCTATGGCGGGTTCGTCGTGCCGCGTGGGTTCGCGGCGCTCGCCTGGTTCTGGCTGCCCCTCTGCGGGTTTTTCGCCGGCGTGTTCGGGCTGTTCACGATGTATCTGCCGCCGTTGTTTCCGACGCTCTTGCGGACGACCGGGGCGGGGTTTTGCTTCAACATCGGCCGCATCGCCGCTGCCGTCGCTTCGCTCGTATTCGGGCTGCTCGCCCCGGTTGATGATTTTCGCGTCGCGTTGCTCTGCGCGAGTGCGGTCACGGCGGCCGCGGCGGTCTGTTCCGGATGGCTGCCCGACCACTCCCGTGAAGACGAGTCGCCGTGATGCCGCTTCCCCATGCCACCTGTGGATGAACCCCTTCCCTGCACCCATCGGATACGATTCCGCCATGCGCATCAACACGGTCAAACAGACACTCCTGCAGGGCATGCCTGTCTTCGGCGCCGAGGCCGGCATGGGGTCGGCGCTCGTGGCGGAAGCGCTGGCATTTGCCGGGTTCGATTTCGTGCAGGTCGACAACCAGCACGGTGAATGGAGCCACGACAGGCTGATGCATGCCTTCCGGGGCATCTGCCTCGGGGGTGCGATCCCAGTCTCGCGCGTGCGAACCAACGACTACGCGGAGATCGGGACGATCATGGACCTCGGAGCGCTCGGCATCGTGGTTCCGATGGTGAATTCCGCCGCCGAGGCGGCCCGCGTGGTCCGCGCGGCGTTCTACCCGCCCTTCGGCGAGCGCTCGAATGGAGCGGTTGGCGTGTGCATCCATGGCACGCCGGCCGAGTACGTCGCAGGCATCCGGCAGGAAGCGCTGATCATCGTCATGATCGAGACCCGGGAGGCGGTGGAGCGTGCCGAACAGATTCTTTCCGTCGACGGAGTGGACGGCTGCCTGATCGGCCCCAGCGACCTCAGCCTGTCGATGGGCGTTCCGCTCTGGTCAAGCGCGCACGAAGAGGCGATCAAACGTGTCCTGAGGGCATGCCGCACCGTCCGCAAAATCCCGGGAATCGCAGCGTGGGGGAGGGAGGACAACGCTCCGGCGCGCCGCGCCGAGCAGGGCTTCCTCTTCATTCAGGCGACCTCGGATCGTGAGATCGTGCCACACGGCGCCAGCGAGGTTCTGGCGGCCGTGAGAAGCGGGAGGGTGCAGGGGAACGGGACCCGGGGCACAGGCCTGCGGTTGAACAGTCAGGGAATCTATTGATGACCGGAATCGGGTGGTTCTTCCGGACGCAGCCTTCTCGTGTGGAGCATTTCCACCATGAGGAATTCGCCCTGCGAAAGACGGGCACGTTGATCGCGGTCGTGCTCGTCGTTGCCGTCGCCGGCTGCGGCAGGCCGAGCGGCCCCCCCACGTTCACGGTCACGGGACGCGTGACCTTCAACGGCCGGCCCGTGCCGGTCGGCCGCATCATGCTCGAGCCCGATGCCAGCCGGGGAAACATCGGTCCGGCGAGCGTGGCCGACGTCGCCCCCCTGCTGCCAGCCGCCCATCGTGGCCAGCGACAAACCGCCCTCGGCCTTCGTGCCTCCGTGGCATCCGAAGCAGCGTTTCGCCAGCAGCGG
>Ga0210003_1002446_pt1 | contig 15668 bp, 11 predicted proteins | sample LantaG_FD_182804 | JGI IMG/M metagenome (GOLD analysis project Ga0210003, IMG submission 182804) | Deep subsurface microbial communities from Baltic Sea to uncover new lineages of life (NeLLi) - Landsort_02402 metaG (SPAdes) (version 2) | ecosystem: Environmental > Aquatic > Marine > Oceanic >...
CCCTGCTTCACTCGTTTGCATACGTGTTTTTCTGTGTCGGCCTGTTTGCGGTAGCGATGAATCCGTTCCTTATTAACGCGATGATCGGCGGCAGCATCCTGGCCGACGGCATCGGTAAACCGCCGAAACTCAGCGATCGATGGCCCCGGCGTTTTACAGTCCTGGTTATGCTTGCAGGTATGGTCGTCGCTATGCTGGCTCTGAGAACCGGCCAGAATCCAGTCAAGCTCATTATCTTCGGCCAGGCGCTGACCGTTATCGGCAATCCTTTGATGGCCGTGACGATACTCTGGCTGGCCAACCGAAAAGATATCATGGGCGACCGGCGAAATACGTTAATTCTGAATATTCTTGGCGGCCTGGGATTGCTGGTGGTCGTGCTCATGGCCGTACGGGTCTTGATGCGTTTGGTGCTGACGTTGAGCTGATCGATACTCAAATCAGACGAGCGTTATTGTCTCGGGAGATTGAACGAATGACAGACATTTCAAGAATGGATGAAAGCAGCCTTGAGGATATTCTCAGCGAACCCTCGGAGGCGACTGAAAAGGCGCTCGCGGATCTGAGCGGCGATATTGTCGTACTCGGTGCCGGCGGGAAAATGGGACCGACGCTGGCGATGATGCTCAAGAAGGCATCGCCCGAAAAGAGAATCTACGCCGTCTCGCGATTCAGTGACAAGGCGGTCCGCAGCAGGATCGAGCAGGCACAGGTCGAAACCATCGAGGCCGATCTGCTCGACGAATCGCACTATCGCAAGTTGCCCGACGTGGAAAATGTATTCTTCCTGGCCGGCATGAAGTTCGGCTCAACCGGGAACCAGCCGCTGACATGGGCAATGAATAGTTATGTGCCAACACTTGTCGCAAGGCATTATAAGAACTCGCGAATCGTCGTTTATTCGACCGGCAATGTTTACCCTCTCGTTGAGACGGCCGGCAGCGGAGCTACCGAAGAAACCTCGCCCGAACCGGTCGGCGAATATGCCCAGTCGTGTCTCGGCAGAGAAAGGATGTTCGAGTATTTCTCGCAGATTTACAAGACTCCCGTGACACTGATCCGGCTCAACTACTCCAACGAGCCTCGATACGGCATTATTGTCGATCTGACTTCGAAGATATTGAACGATAAACCGATTGACTTGACAATGGGCGCCGTCAACCTGATTTGGCAAAGGGACGCCAACGATTATATCATCCGCGCGATCAGCCTGGCAAAATCTCCGCCGGCCACGCTGAATGTCACTGGGCCGGAGACGATTCCGATCCGAAGTCTTGCCGAAGAAATCGGCAGGACACTCGGCAGAAAACCGAAATTCGTTTCACGGGAGGCTCCATCCGCCCTGCTCTCCGACGCATCCTGTTGCCTGAATGCGTTCGGGCTTCCGCAGACATCGCTCGAGCAAATGGTTTCCATGATCGCCAGGTGGGTGGCCGCCGGGAAAAAGACGCTGAACAAGCCGACCAAATACGACATACGTGACGGCAAATTTTAGGAGCATTATTTTATGCTGGATTCACATATCGTCAATCAGCTCCGCTCAGGTTGTGTGATTCCCGCCCATCCGCTGGCTTTGCAGGGTGACAATCGGATCGATGAGCATCACCAAAGCGCGCTTACGCGATACTACATGGCGGCCGGTGCCGGCGGTCTGGCGGTCGGCGTCCACACAACGCAATTTGCCATCCACGATCCGAAGATCGGCTTGTATCGTCCCGTGCTGGAGCTGGCGATTGAGACGGCCCGGCAATTTACCGCCCCTGCTGTCCGCAGCAAGCCGATAATGATTGCCGGGATCGTGGGCGATACTAAGCAGGCGCTGGAGGAAGCACATATAGCCCAACAGCTCGGTTATCACCTCGGGCTGCTTTCACTGACGGCCCTTAAAGGGAAATCCATCGACGAATTAATAGACCACAGCCGCCAGATTGCTGAGGTTATCCCGATTATGGGATTTTATCTTCAGGAAACAATCAGCAAAATGACGCTGCCCGCCGAGTTCTGGCAGAAGTTCGTAACGATACCGAATGTCCTTGCCATAAAAATCGCTCCGTTCAACCGTTATCAGAGTCTCGACGTGCTCGAAGCCGTTGCCCGTTCCGGCCGGGCCGATGAGATCGCGCTGTATACCGGCAACGATGACAACATTATTCTCGATTTGCTAACGCGGTACGAATTCAACATCGGCGGCCGGTCAGTCTCGCTCCGCATCGTCGGCGGCCTGCTGGGCCAGTGGGCATGCTGGACGAAAAAAGCCGTCGAACACATGGCTCATATTAAGGCAATTTGCGAAAACAACACGCCGGTCCCGCAAGATTTGCTCACATTGGCCGGCCAATTGACGCTGGCTAATAAGGCAATCTTTGACGCTGAAAATCAATTCCGGGGCTGCATTTCGGGCATCTCGTACGTATTGAAGAAACAGGGACTTTTGAAAAATATCAACACACTCGATCCCAACGAGAAACTGTCACCCGGGCAGGCCGGGCAAATCGACAGCGTTATCCGCGATTATCCGCATCTTACAGATGATGACTTCGTCAAAGAGAACCTTCACGAATGGCTTTCATCCTGAAAAACCGGTCTTGAGAGAAATATTTGCTGGCAGTCCGCCAACGGCCGGGTTAGAGTATCTTTGTTTATGATAAATAAAGGTTATTGCTCTATTTATTTCTGTGAGGCCCAAATGGTCGAACTAATCAATCCAAAGCAAAAATCTCAGGCTGGAAATTGTGCATCACACCTTCCAGTTGCAATTTTTCTATCGGCCTGTATCATGCTGACTATGATATTCGTACAAATTCCGTCCGCCGCCGCCGAGCAGTCGGCCATCGGCCCAAGCCGTGCCGACGCCATGCTCGCCGACTACTTCCGCGCAGAGACGGCTAAGCTCCGCGACCGATGCATGACCGGCGTCAAATCGCTCGATGACTGGCAGGCAAAACGAAAAATCTATCGAGAGCAACTGTTCGAGATGCTCGGACTAATGCCCCTTCCCGAAAAGACAGACCTTAAACCGGTCGTCACCGGCAAACTCGAACACGAGCAGTTCACCGTCGAAAACATCCACTTTCAATCGAGACCGGGCCTTTATGTCACGGGGAACCTGTATATTCCCAAAGGCCTCGAAAAACCCGCCCCGGCGATTCTTTACGTATCCGGCCACGCGCTCGTCAAAAAGGACGGCGTCAGCTTCGGCAATAAAACGGCCTATCAGCACCACGCGGGATGGTTCGCACGGCACGGATATGTCTGCCTGATCATCGATTCTCTGCAATTAGGCGAAATCGAAGGAATTCATCACGGCACGTACCGGTACAAAATGTGGTGGTGGAACAGCCGCGGCTACACGCCCGCAGGCGTAGAGGCGTGGAACTGCATCCGAGCCCTGGACTACCTTCAGACACGCAAGGAAGTGGACGCCAGCCGGTTCGGCGTCACCGGACGCTCGGGTGGCGGCGCGTATAGCTGGTGGATATCAGCGATCGATGACCGCATTAAAGTAGCCGTACCCGTTGCCGGAATCACCGATCTTCAAAACCATGTGGTTGACGGCTGCGTCGAGGGCCACTGTGACTGCATGTATATAGTCAACACTTTCGGCTGGGATTATCCGCTCGTGGCGGCACTGGTGGCGCCGCGGCCGCTGCTGATCTCGAACAGCGACAAGGATACAATCTTCCCGCTGGATGGGGTCGTCCGCCTGCACGAGAAGGTTCGGAATATATACCGTCTGTACGGCGCCGAGAAGAACTTCGGCCTGAATATTACCGAGGGCCCGCACAAGGACACCCAAGAGCTGCGCATTCACGCTTTCGTGTGGTTCAATCGTTTTCTCAAGAACGACAGCGCCCTGATTGATAAGCCAGCCATACCTTTTTTCGAGCCTGAGCAGTTAAGGGTCTTCAAAGAGCTGCCTGTCGACGAGATTAACACACAGATACACGAATCGTTCGTTCCAAAAAGCCAACAACCATTGGCACCGTTATCGGCCCAACAACGCCGGGCCTTGCTCGAAACGCTTCGGGAAAAATCATTCGGCGGCTGGCCGACGCAAGAGCAGGCAGGACTGCTGAATATCAGGCAGGTATTCTCCGTCGAACGGCACGGCATCCGTTTGAGCGCCTTCGACTTCACCAGTCAGCCGCATGTCCGGCTGCGTATATATTTAGCACACCGGTCCGGAATCGAACGACCCGAACAGGTCTTGCTGAACGTGCCCGACGAGCAGGAATGGACCCGGTGGCTGGCCGGGATGCGCATCGGTTTTGCAGATGAACTCGAAGATGAGGCATTGCCCGACCCGAACGAAGATAACTTCAACCAGATCCGGGAGACACTTAAGGACAACAATTCGGCACTGGCGTATGCGGCCCCTCGCGGCATCGGATTGACAGCATGGAATCCGGACGAGCGAAAGCAGACACAAATCCGACGGCGGTTCATGCTGCTCGGCCAGACACTGGACGGCATGCGGGTCTGGGACGTCCGGCGGGCGATTCAGGCCGCGGGCCAAATCGAATTGCTTAATGACGTGCCGGTCGCCCTTAAAGGACAGCGTCTGACAGCGGGCATCGTGCTCTACGCATCACTGTTCGAGCCTGACATTGCCGGACTCGATTTGTGGGATCTACCCAGATCGCATCGTGACGGCCCTGTATTTCTCAACGTTCTGCGTTACATGGATATACCCCAGGCCGTAGCGATGGCGTCTGAACGCACTCAGGTGCGAATCTATCCGAAAAAATGACTAAGGATGGCGGTTCCTTCAGGCTGTCGCAGAGCAACCGGGCGGGCCGAAGCAATAATTTCCAGTCTGCACGGCTATGACAAACACCCCACCTGGGACCGATAACAAACAATCTGCCCGGCAATTATGCAGAATCTGTTCGATACATCAATTTTTTATTTAACCCCGTCAAAACTTATTCCGATACAACCTTAAAACATACAGAACGATAAAGAAAAATGGAAAGAGTCTGAAATGGGGATTCGAAATCTATCTGAAAATATCATTGTTGCTGAACTGCCTTCCGACGGGTCGGACAGAGCAGACGAACTTAAAAATCTCAATGAAATAATCAGTAATAAAGACCAATTCGATGTGATCGTCGACTTTTCCAAAGTCGAGATCATAAACTCCTGGAATATCAGCAATCTCTTAATATTGCGGAGCATGCTGGAGGATGCCGGGCGCAAACTTATTCTCTGCAATATCAGCACCGTCACCAAGTGCATTTTTGTCGTAGCGGGTCTTAGCGAGATTTTCGTTTTTGCCGAAGACAAACACGCCGCCCTGGCCGCGATACCTGATAAAGATACACCAGTAACCACCAATCCCCGGTAATATCTGCAATCCATTTGTTCGCAAGGCATACCAACCCGGCCCGATCATTATCAACTCTATCGTATCCATAATATGGCCCATTGGAATAATTACCGTCCGCATTTGGCCTTCTTCTCGACTTATAACTCCAAGGGTATAACAGACCGGCATGTGCATTAAAAGAATGAGCCGGATTTTTATCGTTTTTCCCATAAAACCGCTTTTAACAGCGTTAATAAGCGGTTATTATATTCTGAATGGAGAATTGAGAATGTAGAATTTTGCCTTATTTCTTACGAACCTTTATGCTTTTTTACCTTTGCTCCTCAAAAAATAAAAATTGCAAAACAAAGCTAATTTTAAAAAGGCATAAATGAATGTAATATTCTTTATATCAAAGGATTATGAATATGAACCAAGCCTTCGGACTCCCAAAAAACAAAACCAATCGAAGCCAATTTCGAGACAACGCTATTGACCCGATTTGTCCGGGCCGCTTGGAAATTAACCGGATGAGCCTATTTTCTATCTCCTCCGGAACGAAAGCATTCATATTAGTCATCTGTGCCGTATCTCTGTTATCGCCTTCCGCGGGCCGTACCGGCACAAACATTCCTAAAACTACCCAAATTCCCCATCTTAAAAAAGAGGGCCCTGCGGCTCAACTTATCGTGGACGGCAAGCCCTTTTTGATGCTGGCCGGTGAACTGCACAATTCCAGCGCCTCCAGCATCGAGTATATGGAGCCGATGTGGGACAAACTGGTCGCTCTCGGCCTTAACACCGTTCTGGCAACCGTTTCGTGGGAGCTTGTCGAACCACAAGAGGGGCAGTTTGATTTTTCACTCGTCGATGGCCTTGTCGAGGAGGCACGCCGGCATAATCTTCGCCTCGTTTTTCTCTGGTTCGCCTCTTGGAAAAACGCCTGGTCCACTTATATTCCAACATGGGTCAAGAAGGACCTGGTCCGTTTTCCACGTGCGCAGGACAAATCCGGCCGAACCACAGGGGCCGTCTCTCCACTCTGCACCGAGGCAATGAAAGCCGACGCCCGCGCTTTTACGGCCGTCATGCGCCGTATCCGCCGGATCGACGAAGGCCACGGCACGGTTCTAATGATGCAGATCGAGAACGAAACTGGCCTTCTCGGCAGTTCCCGGGACTTCTCGCCCTACGCCAACGAAGTTTTCGCCGGTGCAGTACCGGCCGAGCTGATGAATTACCTGGAGGCTCACAAGGATTCGCTGATTCCCGAATTGCGGAAGATTTGGGAAACCGCCGGCTTCAAGAGTTCCGGCTCATGGTCCGAAGTCTTCGGCACGGGCCCCGAAGCAGACGAGATTTTCATGGCCTGGCATATTGCCAAATATATCGGTCATGCGGCGAAAGCCGGCAAGGCCGAGTACCCCCTGCCCATGTTCGTAAACGCCTGGCTCATCCAGCAAGATGGTCAGGAGCCGGGCAAATATCCATCGGGCGGGCCCGTTTCAAAAGTGATGGATATATGGCGCGCCGCCGCTCCCGAGATCGACATCTATGCCCCGGACATCTACCTTACCGATTTCAAAGCTGTCTGCGAAAGCTATACCCGCTCCGGAAATACGCTGCTGATTCCCGAAGCCAGACAAGGGCCAGAAGCGGCCCGAAACGCCTTCTGGGCCTTTGCCCAGCACGACGCAATCTGCTTTGCCCCCTTCGGCATCGAAGATATATCCACCGACCATCCGCTCATAAAAAGCTACGATATCCTCGCCCAACTAACTCCCCTGATTACAAAATATAACGGCACGGGCAAAATGGTCGGCATTCTTCAGCAGAAAGCGGAGGAGAAAGGCACTGAAATCGAGCTTGGCGGCTACCACGCCCAGATCGAATACGCAGGCAGGGGCAAAGCCGGCGATAAACTGGCTTTCGGCCTGATGATTAACACCGGACCTAACGAGTTTCTGCTCGCGGGCAACTATTTCTCCGTGCACTTTGCCGCCGCCTCGCCGGGGCCGAAAAACGCCGGGATCGCGCAGGTATGGGAGGGTCGATACGAACACGGCAAGTGGATTCCGGGACGATGTCTAAATGGCGATGAGACAGGCGCCCACTGGCAGGCAAAGCTGCCTCCGAATACGAGTGATGTCTTTGCCAATCCGGATGTCCCCCGCATCCTCCGCGCCTTGCTCTACAGGTACGAGTGACACCTGCTCTCCGGGCTTTTCGACATGGCCAATTAAATGTCAGAAATGCTCACTGACATATTTGACGGCATTGTCGAAAATGGTCGTCCCATCCGGCTTAAGATCTGCGCCGAGTCGGGACCAGTGCGGATGCTGAGTCGGTCTTACGAACCGCTCCGGGTGCGGCATGATTCCGAGCACCCTGCCGGTCGTATCCGTCAGGCCTGCGATGGAATCCGTCGATCCGTTCGGATTGACGGGATAGTCACCCTCATTGCCGTCTTTATCGACATATTTGAACGCGATGTGTCCACCGGACCGCAACTCATCCAGCGTCGCTTCGTCTTCGGTAACGACCTTGCCTTCGCCGTGCGCGATCGGCAGATAGATTTGCCGGCCGGGCTCGATGAAAACGCACTTATCGCCCTGGGGCGCGAGATAAACCCACCTGTCCTCGAATTTTCCGCTGTCGTTATTTGTTATTGTGACATTTGACTGCCTGCCGGCCGAACCGTCACCCGGCAGGATTCCCGTCTTGACCAGCACCTGGAAACCGTTGCAGATTCCGAGCACGAGTTTGCCGTCCTCGATGAATTTCCGGACCGGCTCGAAAAGATGATGCACAATCTGGTTCGCAAGGATCTTGCCGGCAGCCACGTCGTCGCCGTAGCTGAATCCGCCGGGAAATACTATTATCTGGAACTCATCCAGCAAAGTTTTATCCCGGATGATTCTGTTTATGTGCATGCGCTGCGCTTTCGCTCCCGCCAGATCCAGCGCATATTCTGTCTCCATATCGCAGTTGATGCCCGCTGCCCGCAAAACTATCGCCTTTACTACTCCCATCTCTTGCCTTTTTACCTTCCCTTGATTTTTCGTTCCTTTTTTTACTACCAGTCAAACGTTTTCTGCCACGCCTGCTTCAGTGTCTCGATGCCCGTTTCGATAACGGTTTCGCCGTCCTGTGCTTTGATGACGAGTGTTTTTTCTTCCGTCACTTTTCCGATCTGGCCGAACGGCAGATTTAGCATTAACTTAGCGAAAGCGTCATACTTGCCCGGCTCAACTTCCAGAATGTATCGAGAATTCGATTCGCTGAAAAGCTGGACATCGGCCCGGCTGCAATCCTTGCCGCTCGGCAGACCGCTCAAGTCCGCCTCGATCCCGAATCCGCCGGCAAAGGCCATCTCCGCAAGGGCCACAGCCAGGCCGCCCTCGGAGCAGTCGTGACAACTGGCTACAAGACCTTTGGCTATCGCGGCGGAAATTTTCGCGGCGATTTTCGGGGCTTTCCCAAGGTCTAATTTCGGCACGTTGGCCCCGATGTGGCCGTTAATCTTATAATAGTGCGAGCCGCCTAATTCGTTTTTCGTCTCGCCCACAATAAACAGCAAATTGGAAGCTTTCTTGACATCCATCGTGACACACTTGTTTATGTCGTCAACGATTGACATTGCACTTATCAAAAGCGTCGACGGAATGGATATCTGCGTGCCGTCCTCGCAAGCAAATTCATTATTCAGCGAATCTTTGCCGGAGATAAACGGTGCCTCAAAGGCCATCGCGCCGTTATAGCATGCCTGGGCCGCCCGCACCAACGGGCCCAGCGTTTCAGGTCTTGTGCAGTCGCCCCAGCAGAAATTATCCAGCAGAGCGATCCTGTCGGCCCGGCCGCCCACGCAAACGAGATTCCTGATCGCCTCTTCAATCCCGGCAAGCGCCATCCAGTACGGATCGATGTCGCCGTAAAGCGGATTCATTCCGCAGCTAATCGCCAGACCTTTATTCGAATTGAGCTTCGGCTGAATCACCGCCGCATCACTCGGCCCATCGTTAGCCACACCGGTCAGCGGCTTGACGACCGAGCCGCCCTGCACCTCATGGTCGTACTGCCGGATGACCCATTCCTTGCTTGCAACGTTATAAGACGACAGAATCCGCAAAAGCTCATCGTTATAGTTATCCTTTTCGGGCACGCTCGGCTCAGACAGCTTCGGCGCAACCCAGACGGCCTTGCGGGAGTATTTCGGCACACCGTGGTGCAGAAAATCCATATCCAGCTCGCCGACCTGGTGGCCGTTGTAGCGCAGCTTCAATTTCTTATCGCTGGTGAATTTACCGATAACGGTCGACTCCACATTTTCGTCATCGAAGATTTTAGTTATGGCCTCTAAATTCTTCGGCTTTACTGCGATAACCATTCTTTCCTGTGCTTCACTGATCCAGATTTCGGTATAGTTAAGGCCGGCATATTTCAGCGGTGCCTTTTCCAGATCGATTTCCGCGCCGAGATCTTCTCCCATTTCTCCCACCGCACTGCTCAAACCACCGGCTCCGCAATCCGTTATTGCTTCATACAAACCTGCTTCATTTGCCTGGACCAGGACATCAAGCATTTTCTTTTCCGTAATCGGATTGCCGATTTGCACGGCGTGGGAAAAGACCGTCTCGTGCTCGTGCGTCATTTGGCCGCTTGAGAAGGTCGCCCCATGTATTCCATCCCTGCCGATGCGGCCGCCGACCATGATGATCAGGTCTCCGCTTTGCGGATTCTTGAAGCACTTGTTCTTGTCCATCAGGCCGATGTTACCGCAATAGACCAACGGATTGCCCAGGTATCTGTCGTCGAAATAAATCGCGCCGTTGACCGTCGGGATTCCCATTCTGTTGCCGTAGTCACGAACGCCCGCTACAACACCTTTCATAATCCGTCTCGGATGCAGGACTCCTTTGGGGATATCTCCGAGCTTCTTATCAGGCTCGCCGAAGCAGAAAATGTCCGTATTGGCGATAGGTCTTGCGCCCAGACCGGTTCCCATAGGATCACGAATCACACCGCCGATGCCTGTGGCCGAGCCGCCGTAAGGATCGAGCGCCGAGGGGTGGTTATGGGTTTCGACCTTGAAGCAAACCGCCGAGTCTTCGTCGAAATCCACCACTCCGGCGTTATCGGCAAAGACAGATATGCACCAGTCCTTGTCGAGTTGCTTAGTCGCCTTGAATACGGTTTCCTTCAGCAAATCGTCAAAATGCACCTGCTTACCGTCGATTGACAATTCGACGGAACTTTTGAGCGTTTTGTGCACACAGTGCTCGCTCCAGGTCTGGGCAATCGATTCCAGCTCAATATCCGTAGGCTCTCTGTCAAGCTGCTGATAATGTTTCTGAATCGTCTGCATCTCGACCAGATTCAGAAACAGATCTTTTTCCTTGCTCAGAGCGACCAGAGCATCGTCATCAAGGTCACGTATGGGCCAGTCAATAATCTGCAATTCGTATGGTTTCAGATGCGGGCTCGGCGGTTCCGCCTCGTTGCCGATAACGCAATCTTCTATACAATCGTTCGCTAAAATTTTCTTCGCAATCGTATCGGTCTGGCGTTGTGTGATCTCACCCAGCAGGATATACTTTCGGGCGGTTCGGACATTGTGGGCTTTGAGACCCATATCGGCAATCGCCGCCATGACAGATTCAGCGACCGGATCGGTTACTCCGCTTTTCAGGTGTACCTCGATGAGCGTTGCTTTCGCCAGGCCGGCCGGCGGGCCGCTTCTGCCGACATAATACTCTTCGCAGACAGGATCGGCCAGAAGCTCTCGTGCCAGACGCTGGGCAAAATCCTTGTCGAAGTCCGCCTCGATAAGAAATACCTTCGCCGACTGAACCACCTGCACAGAATTGATGCCCAGTTCCTGAATGTCTTCCAGTATGCTCTTGCCATGTACATCCGAAAAACTCGAACGATTAAAGACCTCAACACGCCATTGCTTCACGATATCATTTCCTTCTTCTTAATCTTATAATTGATCAGTTCCGCCCGTTTGTCTCTCGCGTTTTCGAGCAGCTTTTCGATTTCTCTCTTATTCTCGCTCTTTATAGCCTTTTGGAGTTTCGTCAGTTCGGTAATGACCTTGTCGATACCCCTCGTAGCGTTGGATGCATTTGTCAGCAGTACGTCAGCCCAGATATTCGCCGGTCCTGATGCTACTCTCGATGTATCCATGAAACCTTTACCTGCAAATTTCAAATCTTTGCTGCTGTTTGCATTAATCAATGCTGCGGCCATCAAATGCGGCAGATGGCTTACGTTGGCAAAGACTCTATCGTGCTCGGCCGGCTTCATTACTTTAACAAAGCATCCGAGCCCCGACCAGAACTTCTTAAGGACTTGCACCGCCTGGCGATTCGTCTTTTCAGTCGTTGTCAAGATGCACATCGCCTGGTCGAATAAGTCATCTCTTGCGAATTCGACGCCTCTTTGTTCTGAGCCTGCAATCGGATGCGAGCCAACGTAGTGCACCTTCTTCGGCAGCTTCCCGGCCGCCCAGCGGTGCGGAAGAACCTTTGTCGATCCGACATCAGTAACAATACAACCGTCCGGAAGTGCATCGGCAATCTCAGCGAAAGTTTGCTCAAACGTACATAAGGGCGTAGCAAGGATAACAAGGTCCGAATCGGAGACGCTTTGACATATATCGTCAACGACTTCACTTGCCACTGCTAATTCTCTGGCTTTAGCGCGAGTGGAGCAGCGGTGCGTATAACCTACTACTTTGACCCGGGCAATAGAACGTAAAACTGCTAAAGAAATAGAACCCCCCAAAAGCCCTAGCCCTATAACAGTTACCTGTTTTAAGTCCTTCATTTGCAAGACCTTACGAAAATATATCCCAGAATAGATTCTACTAAAAAGTACTGTACAGGCACACAGATGTCAATTTTTTTCTTTTATTTGTGCCATTAAAATGATAATATTTCAGCTTTCAGATAAAATTTGCCGTAGTGGTAATATATACTCGTCGCGTTCTTAATGTCAAAACGAGATACTAAAATAACTAAAATGCCAGATAATAAGAGTCTAAGTAACGGTGACCACCTCGAATTCGAGGAAAAGGTAGCTCATCTTGATTGCCAGATGAAAGAGCTACGGAAACTCAGCTCTACAAAAGGTATCGACTATTCGGCTGAGATCCGAAAGCTCCAGCGGCAGCAGGTCGATGAGCTAAAAACGATCTATTCGAATCTTACCGCCTGGCAAACGGTTCAGGTCGCACGCCATCCGAACAGACCGCTTCTATCCGACTACCTCAACTTAATGGTCAAGGATTTTCGCGAATTGCACGGCGACAGATGCTTCGGCGACGACCGCGCGCTCGTAACAGGTCTCGGCCAGATCGGCCGGGAGAAGGTCCTGATAGTCGGCCAAAACAAAGGCAAAACCACAAAGCAGAAGATTACCTGTAATTTCGGATGCCCAAATCCCGAGGGATATCGCAAGGCTTTGGCCAAGATGAAATTTGCCGAGAAGTTTGGCATTCCCATCGTCACACTAATCGACACACCAGGCGCCTATCCGGGCATTGGCGCCGAAGAGCGAGGTCAGGCCCAGGCAATCGCGGTCAACCTGACCCAGATGCCCCGGCTAAAGGTGCCGATAATTTGTATTGTCATTGGAGAAGGCGGTTCCGGCGGCGCTCTTGGAATAGGCGTTGGTGACAGGCTGGCAATGCTTGAATTCGCATATTATTCGGTGATATCGCCCGAAGGCTGTGCCGCAATTCTGTGGCGTGACGGCTCGCAGGCTCCCAAAGCCGCCGAGGCGCTTAAGTTGACCAGCAAGGATTTGCTTAAGCTCGGCCTGGTTGACACAGTCATCCCTGAACCGCTCGGCGGCGCTCATCGTAATCTGCACGACACTGTCTATAACGTCGAAAAATATATCGTGAAAACACTGCGGGACCTGAAGCGCACAAAGATTGATAATCTGCTTGAAAACAGATACAGTAAATTGCGCGCGATAGGCAGCAGTCCCACAGAAAAGTTACACCGCAAGACCCAGGCAGGCAAAGAAAGAATCAAGGCGGCACTAAAAACCATCCCGACCAAGCCTAAACAAGTCACCGCCAAGGTCTAACGCTGTTGTGTCTTAAGCCGCAACATTCTTCCTCAGCCTTCAGCCTGTAATCGGCTCAATGTTCAGAAGCTCTTGCAAGGAGAAGAATTATGGCAGGCAAAAAACAGGGCTCGGAAAAAGAGAAATCTCCCCTCGTGACGAAGAAAAATAAGAACCTGTTGACTCGAAGAAATTTTATCGCATCTGCAACGGCAATGGCCGCAATGAACGTAGTTGCCGGCGGCGCACAGAAAACGAAAAAGAATGATTCGAAAATGCCCGTATGGAGCGGAGATTTAAAAAGCTCCGTAAAGCAGACTCCCAGGATTCCCACGAGCGCAAAACCCAACGGGCTCAACATGATCGTTATCATCGCCGATACCTGGCGGGCGGACCATCTCGGTTGTTATGGGAGCACCCGCATCAAAACGCCTCATCTTGACCGGCTCGCGAAAGAAGGAACAGTGTTCACGGATGTCACAGCCGAAGGACTGCCCACAATTCCCTGCCGAAGGGTGTATCATACCGGCAAGAGCGTCCTTCCCGCGGCAAAGTGGCAGCCCCTCGGCGAGGATGACATTACCTTTGCCGAAGTACTGAGCAAGCACGGCGTCACTACCGGCTTTATTGTCGATACATATCATCATTTCAAGGCCAATTATAATTTTCATCGCGGTTTTCATTCCTGGCATTGGGTGCGCGGGCAGGAAACCGACAGATGGAAAAGCGGGCCGAAAGACAAGTTCGATCCGAAAAAACATATGCCCGGGCATCTATGGAACGAGCGCTACGATGCCAATATGCGTCAATACCTGATGAATACACAGGACAGAAAAAGCGAGGAGGATTACTTCTGCGCCCGGTCGTGCAGCGAAGCGATGAATTGGCTCGGCCAAAACACCACCAGCAAGCCGTTTATGCTCTGGATCGATATGTTCGATCCTCACGAGCCGTGGGATGCACCGCCGCGATTCCAGAAAATGTACAGGGATGAATATCCGTACGAGAGATATTTATTCGGTTACGGAGCCAGGAAAGCCGACATTCGGCCCGATGATTTGCCGATTATCAGGGACCTTTACGCCGCGGAAGTGACATTCAGTGACTACTGTATCGGCCGTCTCCTGGAAAGGGTCAAAGAGCTGGGCCTGATGGATGACACGATTATCGTTTTTTCAACCGACCACGGCACTCATCTGGGCGAACAAGGTTGTGTCCAGAAAACACCTGCCCTTCTGAATGCCTGTGTCACACATATTCCGTTAATTATGAAACATCCCGACAAGCAGTTCGTCGGCAAGCGTGTCGAAGGACTCGTCAGCGCCGTCGATTTCATGCCAACGTTCCTCGCGATGCTCGGTATTGACGATTACAGGAATATGGACGGACAAAATATGTGGAAGCTCGCAACAGGCCAGGCTCCGTCGCTTCATGATAATGTTTACACGGTCTTTAACGCATTCGGAGCAATTCATAATACGGATTGGCACTACTTCCAGAACGTCAGGGGTAAAAATCCCGGCAAAGGGCCCTGCCTTTATAACTTGAGAACCGATCCCGGCCAGTCGAGTAACGTCATAAAGGAATTCCCGGACGTAGCAAGAGATTTGAGAAATAAATTGCAGAATCATCTTCAGATCAAGATACCGCCCCTGAAGTTGTGATTGCCCGGCAAGTGACTCTTCAGGACTTTGATTTAGAATCGTATAAGAATTATAGGGCAGGCCTCCCTGCCCACCCTACCATTTATCCGTAATAAGCCGGCCATTCTATATTTCTCTGGGATCTTTGCCTTGTTCGATGGCCTCTATTTTCCTTACTCTTCTTTCGTGCCTTCCTCCGCTGAATTCGGTGCGAAGCCAAACTTCCACCATTTTCCGCAGTAATAGAACTCCAATCTGGTCCGCCGATAAGCACAGGACATTTGAGTTGTTGTGGTCACGCGAAATCTGAGCAGTTAATTCATCGTGACATAGGGCAGCCCTGATGCCTTTTACTTTGTTTGCGGCCATACTCATTCCGATCCCGGTTGCACAGGTTAGAATAGCTCTGTCGGCTTCTTTTTTGGATACCGCTGTTGCGGCCAAATACGCTAAGTCAGGGTAATCAACGGGATTGTTGCCGCCAGTGCCGACATCGATACACTCATGGCCAAGCTCAGTAGCTATGGCTATGATTTGCTGTTTGATTTCGTAGCCGCGATGGTCACTTCCAACTGCTATTTTCATTTCACAAACTCACTAATCCTTTTTTGTACGGCTCTTTCAATTACTTTCGCACA
>Ga0210003_1002447_pt1 | contig 15663 bp, 14 predicted proteins | sample LantaG_FD_182804 | JGI IMG/M metagenome (GOLD analysis project Ga0210003, IMG submission 182804) | Deep subsurface microbial communities from Baltic Sea to uncover new lineages of life (NeLLi) - Landsort_02402 metaG (SPAdes) (version 2) | ecosystem: Environmental > Aquatic > Marine > Oceanic >...
AAATTCTGGAAGATGTCGTTTCCGCCGCTATTAGTTTCTGAAGAGCCGTAATCCGGGTCTCCAACTGCTAAAAGGTCCATTTCCCGCTTTTTGCCATTCGATCTCTTTCGTTTAATGATTTCCCACAATGAAGAAACCGAGGGAGCATAGGCGATTTTATAGTCCTCGATCAACCAGCGGTTTTTTGTTTCTTCGGTTACAAGAGCTTCAAATGGAAGAGCATGAAGGAAGTCATCAGGGATGAAAATGATATTTTTTATGTTCTTATCCAGGCCGGGAAGAACAAGACTGCAGTAAAGTGAATAGCCTGGTTTAAAATTGAGATTTTCTTTATCCTGAATGATTTCTCTGTAGTCTTTTACAAGGTTATAGATATCTTCCCTTGAAGGGATAGGGAAAATTTTAAGTCCTTTCTTGGTGATTGCAAAAGCATAGGATTTTTTTTCACCGATGGAGTAGGCCAGAAATGCCGTATTGCCATCAAGAAGGTTTTTCTGAGCTTCTTCGAGAGTGATGATTCCGGGATATTTCAGATCTGCATAAGCAGGACTTTTAGTGCGTATCTCTCTTTTTAGACTTTCGAGTTCGTTTTCTTTTTCTTTCAGGCGTTCGTTGAAGATGGTTTTTTCTTCAGATGAAATTTCTGGGGCCAGGAGTTTAGTATAGATATTTGAGATGTCTTTCATGAGCTCTGTTTCACGGTTTTTCAGTTCAGGGTTGATTGACCCGGAAATATCAACCTTTGAGCGTTCCAGACTTTCGAGGAATGCTCTTGCCTTTGCTCTTTCGAGGTAATCGAAAGCTTCCGAGTCGTAGCCTTTCTCCGGAGCGGAGTGATGGAGAGTAACAAGAAGGTCGATGAGGTTTTGGAAAGCTTCGAGCCTTTTATCTGTGCCTAAAAAACTTGCCTTGAGTTCTTCAAGCTTGATCTGTGAGCGTATGTCTTCGATTATTTTAATGGAGTTTTTATAGCTTTCCAGAGCCTCTTTGTATTTGTTTTGCTCTTTGTACGCATTGGCTAATTCCAGATAAGCCTCCCAGAGAATCTGGCCCCCTTCGATTCTCATAGCGAGCTCAATAGCCCTTTCATAATATTTGGTGGATTCTTCGTAATTTCCCTGGTTGTAATGAACGATTCCCATGTTATTCAGAACCATGCCCATTGCTTCGATGTTCTGAATCTGTTCTGCCTTTTCGTATGCAGTATTAAAGTATTTCAGGGATTCGTGGTTGTTCCCGAGAAAGGAATTAACGGATCCGATGTTGTTTAAAACCTTTATCTCTATCTCTGTATATTGGTTTTTTTTTGCAAGCTTCAAGGAATCAAAATAATAACCGAGTGCCCTGTAAGCGTCTTCTTTGTTTGAATTAAGAAGGCTTTTTAGCCTGAAAGTAATTCCTATGTTAGTTAGAGCCATCGAGACTGCTTTCTCATCTCCGAATTGTTTATCTATATTCAGTGCTTTAGTGAAGTATTCCAGTGCCTTATCATAGTTTCCAATATTTTTATAAATCGCCCCGATATTATTCAAGTAGTCTGACATGTCTTGATTTTTTTCGTCTTGAGTTTCTAAGGCTTTTTCATAATAGCCGATGGCTTTGGAATAATTCCCGAATTTTATATAATATGAACCTAAATTATTTAAACATCTTCCTTCTTCTGTCCTGTGATTCAGGATATTTGCAATCTCCAGGGCTTTTTCATTCAGTATGCGGAAATCCTGCAAATTATTTATCCTGAGATAAGTGACACTCAGATGCCGGAGGCATTTAAGCTCGTGTTCCCTGCTTCCGGTTTTTCTGGCAAGTTCTATGGCATTTCGAAAGCTTTCGATAGATTCTATGTATCTACCGGCAGCACGATATTTCTTTCCTTCCGAATACAAATTGAATATTTCTAATGCATTTTTGATTTCTTCCTGCTGTTTATTTAAATTAAACTTTTCCGCAATGGCGATGGCTGATGAATATTTTTCCGTTGAAATATTGAGATTACCTGTGTTCCAGTACAAAAGTCCAAGCTTCATAAGAGACATACATTCTTTTTCAGTGTCATGCATTTTTTCCGCTGTCTGAAAGGACTTTTCAAAAAGCTCTATGGATTTTTCGAATTCGCCGGCCAACCGGTATTCTTCTGCTTGGTTAGAAAATTGGAAGTACTGACTCTCAATTTCTTTAATAAATGCAGAACTGTTAGTTTTAGGGAAGAGGGGGACTACTGTAATGAAGCTTAAAAAGCAAATAATAAATTGTCTCACTTTAAAATCCAAGTCCTAAAGATTCTTCTTTTTAGTATTATATAGATAGATTTTTGCAAATCAAGGAGGCATATTCAATAGTCTTTAAGGATGAATTTAAGGGGTGATTTCTAGTGAATTTCCTCACCTTTAAAGGTGAGATAGATACAATTTCCCCTTTTTATAAAATAAAATATTAATCCCTCTAGAAAAGGGATTTAGACAGACTTATATATTGATTGTTAAATTTTTTCTTTCTGAGTTTAGTCTCTGTCGCTAATTCTTATACAGTCTAATTCACCCGTAGTTTTGATCGTCTTGTTGATATTGGAGCTGTCGTCTGCCTGCTCGGGGGGTGTGCTGTCCTGATGTGGGCTGAGTACGGGAATGAAAGAGAACAGGGAACTTAGAAACGAAATCGGCGTGCGTATTATGCGTTTGAAGTTGATCTGGGTTCCGGCCTGAGCTGTGCCTGGCATGGAGAGCGCGAGGATGGCAAAACATACCACAATCGCTGTAGCTTTGAATAAAGTCTTTCTTGACATAGTAACCTCCTTTTAGGTTACGCATGCCTTAGTGATATTGATAGAATAGGCGGGCTAAAATAGATCCTCAACAAATACTATTCTAGTCATATTCATCCAAGGCAGCATACCTAGACTAAGCCGTTAAAAATAGCTTGTCAAGTACTTTTTTCTCTAACTTGTTAATAAGAAACAAGTTAACCTATAAAAACCGCACTATATTGTAGTGCGTTTACGGCCTTCCCTCATATATAGTGTCGTTACGGAAATAAAAAAATTGAAAGATTTTTTATTTTTTTTAAATATATTTTCTGAAATATCAATTTTTTAGCTTATTTCTCAAAATCGCTGTTTAGGCCAGCATGATTGACCGGGATGGCTCATTGGCGGCTCTGACCCTTCAAAACTGTCCATCACTTGCAGATCCACACGATGGGAATATTTTCCATCCACTAGACTAATTTTCCGCAGTCCCTGGTGGATTTCTCCTCTGCTTCTATCGTCCAGCGCAAGTAGATTTATATCCAGTGATGGACTGGTGTCCACCACTTCAAAAGTCAAGTGTGTACTTACTTTTAATAATCTGGTGTCCACGACTTCTATTATTGTGTCTCCCGCAACACTAACATAAGCCTTAAAATTTTCCCTTTCAACTCTGAAATCTTTTAACATCATCCGGAATTTTTCTAACAATGGATTGCATCTTTTTGGAGAGAGCTTTTCTCCTCTGCATTCATATGCGACATGAAAATGCGTCTGTAACATTCTTGTTGCCATTTATTTCTCCTTATTTTTTAGTTATTTACCCTAGAAAACTACCCTTAACCACTAATAAATCTAGCGGTGGCAGCCCTGCCACGGCCTTTACCCTGGTAATTCAAGGTAACTTTATAAATAATCTTACATCTGAGGTAAATATCGTTAAGATTCGCTAACAGAGCCGACGATTCCGCATTGTGCGATACCTGCCTGAATGTTAACGCTTTCGGTAATTGTTTTAACGATGGCTGCTTTCTATCTTGTATATTCTAAATCGTCTTCCGATAATCCTTCCTGTGTAAATTCCTGTCCATCATTTTTACCTCTCACACTTTTCACCATACCAGCATCACTTCGTGAAAATTTTACTGTTACGTGAAATGTTTTTTCAACACTCATAATTCTTCTCCTATCTTTTATTTCTTGTATCCAGCAGAGATTTTTTCGGCTGCCAGAAAACTATATTTTTGTACTTCTTCTTCTTCAGCTTCTTTCACTATTTTTTTTGCTTTTTGTGTTTCAGTCAGTACTGCCGGAGTATCAATTTTCCTTTGAAGTGCATCATTTAATAATTTTTCTCTGACTTTTTCATCGGCTGTATTCAGGCCGGCACTTTGTGCCTCTCTCAAAATTGCCTGGGTCTCTTCTTCAAAAGCGTCTTCGTTTTGCCGATTCACTTCTTTGTTGATTCTTTCTGCCATCAATCGTGGAGAAATCCCGGCCACCATAGCCTCCAAATAGACATCCTTAGACTCCACTCGCTGTTGGATATTTGCTTCTTTTGCTAAAATCTTTTCTGCCTCTTCTTCACCCATTACCTTTTCTAGTGCTTCCTGATATGTCAAATTTTCATTCACTTCAGCAAGAGCTACATCGATGAATTTCTCATGAATTTTTCGCCACTTTTCAAATGATCCTCTCCATTCTCCAGCATTTATATGGGTATTGTACATAAGCCACATAATATTTTCTTTACTTTCAATCCCTGCTTTTTCATGCACTTTCACAGCTTCTTCATGATGTTCTTTTATCAATCTTGCCTTTTTTTCTACTTCAGTTTCTACTGCTGTGAAATCCTCCACACTTTCAAAGATGTTATCCGCATTAAAATTGGCAATATTTGAGCTCGGATTAGTCACCAGATCCAAGCCTTGAAGCTGATAGTCATCTTCGACAATTTTTGTCAATGGATTAATTGTACCAAATCCTCTGCTTGAGATCCCCAATCTGCCACCAGCTCTAATAATTTCCATCGCTGACTTTCCTCGCGGCGATGGAAATATCTTCAGCTCAACAAAGCCCTTACCGCTTTCGTCAATCGATAATTTCTGAACAATATGACTCGCTGTTGCGATATCAGAAAGCCCGCTTGCGGGATGGTCACCTGTGCCGATGAAACTGCCTCTCGAAATTTTTTCCTGAACCCTGTCAACTTCTCTCCGCAACAGCTTTTCCGGATATATTCTGTGATTCAAATTCTCCACGCCAGCTTGAACCCAGGGAGCTAAAATTTTCATCGTTCCATCTTTTTTGTCTTCATTAAGAATCGATATGTCTGGCTCCACAATTTCTCGTAGTAAATTTTTCTTCATTCTTTCTTCCTATTTTCTGTCAAAATCTCTAATTATTTTCCTTCAATAATTAGATAATTGTGTGGGACAGAGGAGAGGAATAAGGAGGTACACCTCTCCCTGTCCGCACTTATCAAAGGAGATTAGGGAAGCGGTGAGAAACCGTAAAACCAACTTCCCTTTGGAAATGAATATTGAAAACAACGGAGAATTGAAAGACCGCTGTTCCAAAAATCTATTCAAAATTTTCATTTTCCTTCAAGAATTTCCTTTTTTCTCTGGTTGTATAATCTTTTTATTTCTTTTTTCGATGGACACAAATTGCCGAGTTTTAATTTCAGTTCTATCAGTGCATCTTTCTCTTTCATTTTTCCGACAGCCACCTGCTCCAAATAATAAAACAGTATGCTTTTCACAATTGTTTGCTGTTTTGGCATCCGAATGATTCGATCGGTTTCCGGTTTATCAGCAAAAAATTTTAACAGTTTCAATAATTCCCTTTCAGTCAAACACTGAGTCAATAAATCCATATTTGTATTTGCTGGCCAACTGAGTTTCTTGAAGTCAATTATTCGCATAACTTTCGTTCTCGCAATAATATTAAACTTATGTGGTGGTGGTGAGACAGTAAAAGGTAGTTTTTTATGGTTAAAAAGTATTTTTTTTACTTGATTACCTGGAAAAACACCTGAAACAATGTTTTTACCCTTTTTTACTCGATTGAATAAAAACAAGGGCTCTGCAAGCCCCTGCAAAGCCCGATCTCAGGCTGACTAAGGGATATATAAGGGCTGTTTAGTGTTTTTTTATATCAAAGGTGAGAAAAACCGCTAATACAATCCGTCTCTCTGAATGAGGCGATATTTTCAGCTCTGCTGTCGTTTTTCAGAATTGGGAAGCCAGAGGCCTTGAGGTCTTTGGCTTCCAATTGCCTCTATATAAATCTATAATTTCAAGTCAAATAATATAATAGTAAAAACTTGACTCTACTGGGTTACTTATCTTTTTATTCCTCAATTATATTTTATCTTTACTTTTTTCTACTAGTAGCCAAGTTGGTTTTAATATAATTTTTATTGACTTAATTCTGGTAATATTTCACACGCTCTATCTGTAATCCTGACAACTAGACCCCACTGAGATTCATTTTGAATAATATATCCCAATCTTTGCATCTCCTTTAAATTAATACTAAATTCTAAGTTACTTTTATCTGGATACTGTTCTCGAAAAGATTCCCATAAATTTATTCTGTACATTGCATAATTATCTTGTTGAATCAAATATTCTAGAATTGATTTGTGTTCTGACTTTAAGCTTTCTGATTCCTCTTCTGTTACTTTAGAAAATCCAATATACATTTCACTTCGGCTTGACTTTAGTAATTTTCTAATCTTGGTAAATAAAAAAACCGAAAATATTACATTTGCAAAACACAAAATTAAAACATAATAGATGAGATCAATCTTTTTCAGGATATCTATTAATCTTTCATTTAATAAAAATGGGAAAATATATTCATTCATAACATATAGGAACGCTAAACTGAAAAGTGCGATTATTGGTTTCTTAATTTTCTTTAATATTTTTTTTACTTTCATGAAAAAACCCAAAAAACAAGACGTCCATATAAGTGAGGCCGAAAAACCAGCCCATCTGTCTTTTTCAATCCAGGGCTTCAGGGTCTCTGGCTTCCACTCGCCTCACCTATATTCTATTAGAATTACTTATGTATTCCACTGTCATCTGCTTTCATTTTCATGACACTAGTTTGCCCAGCAAAAACTCTTCTTCCGCTCTCATAATCTTTTACCTCGGAATCTCCAATCCAAATCACTGCTGGATTTTCGCAATTTGAGATACCACATATTGAAGAGGTATTAGGATATCCAATAGGTTTTAAGAAAGCTACATACTCTTTTTTAGTTCTTTCGGGCCTGGGTGGATGCTGCAAACATCTACATAAAGCCATAAAAACCTCCTTCGTTAGGAAGCCAGGGCTTCAGGGTCTTTGGCTTCCCGCTTGCCTCTAAAACCAAATCGTTCTTAAAAAAATATCTTGCATATTTGAGAAGTTATACAGGCATTTTCTCGGACTTTATGTACTGAAAAATTAAGTGTTCCAAAGTGTAGGCTTACAATTCCTTTTCAAATGATTCAAGCCCTTTGGGTATTTTCCTCAGAAACATTAATGAGAATGTAAGGTATGAAATTCCTACAAAAAAGGCTATAATAAATCCACCTTTTTCTTCAGCACCTCTAAAAATTAGGAAATAAATGCTTGCAATTATAATGGATAAACCGAGAATAAAAAAAGTAATTCCTAATTCTCTTCGCTTAATACTTCTCTTTCTTTTGAATTTTGTATCAAAAGGCAATAAAACATTAGTAATTAAAATGTACGGAATAAATCTTTTTTTTGGCTTTCCAGCACCAATAACTATGCCTGAAACTGATAAATCATAAGATGAATCTCCGTCATGAATAATTTGTAAAACAAAACCTTCATTAGCATCTAGATATTCAAAATTAATCAGCAATGTCCTGCCATCAGCCCCTACTTCACCAACTGATATCTCATTTGCTGGATTATTGGAGCAGATAATTTTCGCGTCCAATATTTTGTAGGGCTCTTTTAGCGAAATTTTTAAAGGTTTAACATTTGTTATATCATTTTTTCTTATTGTTTCTTTACCTCCGTTCCAAAAAGCTACATTAGAAATTGTAAGATTTTCAACTTGTTCGTCTTTATAAGAAATTTTAAGTGAACTGAGCTTACTGCTGAAATTTTGAATAAGATTAATACTCCTTACTGCGTAAAAAGGTCTCTTTATTCGCTTACTACGGCAGTAAAATAGTATCATCAATATAAATGTAACCACGGCTAATAGGAGTAAACCCAAAGTTACATATGGATTATCAGTAATTATTTTAAGCCATTCTTTATTCATTTTTCTACTCCCTTTCGTCCCTAAAGCTTTTTAATACTGATGATTTTACTATAATTTTAATCTAATGTATCTGAAAAAAGACAAGAAGTGCCTCAATGACTTTCTTCCCCATTTATGAGAATTTCCCTCTCCTTCAATCGTCTATCAAATGAGGCGATATTCTCAGCTATGCTGTCTTTTTCGATTTTGGGAAGCCAGGGCTTTAGGGTCTTTGGCTTACATTGGCCTCAATTTTACGGCTTTTAGATTCTAACTTGTCATTTTATTCTAAGCCACCTTCTTCCGGGACACTTCAATATCCTTCCTAATCAAGCCAAATATCACATTCTTAAGTTCATCATAACGTCTTTTAAACTCTTCAATTTTGCCTGTCTTCCTGCCATGAAAATACCCCCATTCAAGACAAATGCACTTAATGATGTGAGTGGATAATGCCGGAAGAAGAATCCCTTCTCCAATTTGAAATGCTTCTCCTTCCCTTTTATCTAATATTTGTGAGATTTTATAAGAGATATGATAAGGGTTCACAGCAATCTTTCTTTCCTCTTCTCTAAACTCCACTTCTTCATCTTCTTCTCTCATGTCATAATTAATCTCAGGAGTTAAGATTTTTCCACTTACAAGTGCATAAGCACCGCTTATAATATCCACTCTTTCTTCATCTCTGCCTGTTGTTTTCTGCTTTTCTTTGTCTTTATACGTTTTTTCTCTTTCAAATCTTTTAATATTTGTACTTCCACACCCTTCAATATCAATCAGAGTTCCATCTGTTCTCACTGAAAATTCCCTACATTTGGTTGGAGTTTTTTCAATTGGAGCTTTCCATGTGTCAACACAGGCAAGACACTGCCAAAGAGCATTTCTTACGGCCTTTGGCTTTTTTATTGTTTTTTCTTTTTTTTCTTTTAATATGTCAGACTCACCTTTTCTTCTTTTGTCTAACATCTCAATTGTGGTTTTGTATTCATCACTTTCTTGCTTGTTCAAGCCAATTGAGCAATAATCTAAAACCTTCTTTACGTTCTCTCTCTTTGCTCTTGTTTCCTTTTGACTTTCTTCTTCTCTCAGTAATTCATTTAAAAGTTGGATGTTTTCCAAAACAAATTCTCTCATCTCAATGAAGGCATCATTTTCTTGTAGGGACTCACGGTCTGTAGAATCCATTAAGTCTGGATTATCATTTCTACTAATGTAGATTGTCCCACTTAGATACTTGTCTCTGACAAAAAATTTACCGCCCAAAATACTTCTTTTTTTCCTAATTTCAAGCCAATCATCATCTTCTTCTCCATATGGCTTAACTCTGAATTTATCTCTATGCATTTTCACCCCTCTATGTGTTTCCGGATGTGGGCCTTTCTCTGTTCTGCTGACTTTTGCCATAGCTGTTGTAATGCCTTTGGCATAATAACGCAGGTTTCCTTTCAAGGGTCCACAAACTAATGGAGACCTTTCTTCCTTAGTAATTTCAGGCTCTTTATTTCCTACGGATAAAGTTCTTATATAATTACCAAAGCTGTCAATTTCAAAATCAATCCTATGTGTTTCTTTTCCTGCTAATGGATTGAACAATACTCCGTTCAAATCAGGCCAATCATTTGATTTGAAATTTATTTCAAAATTCTTATCTTTTTCCTCCGGGTCAATTAGCTGACACAGCTCACCTACAGCGTTTTTTGCTTTTTGTTTTGTCCATTTATCTCTAATGCCCCGGATGATTAGTTTAACTCCGTAATGGAAATTTGGTTCAGGCTCAATGAATTCACATGGATTCTTTATATCATCCAAGGATTTATTACCTTTACTATATTGCTCCCAATCAAAATCAGCTTTGATAGAGAAAATCTTTTTCTCTTTCTTTGTAACTAAAGTTAACCTTCTACCAAGCTTGTCAACAGCAAACCTACCAATTCCCTTTTCTCCAAGCCTTGTTCTCCCATATTTAGGACTGATTGAATCATGCTTTTTATTAACAGTTGATAACACCATCCACTTCTTTTCAATCTCAACTTTGGACATACCTTCTCCATTGTCCTTGATGACAATTTTGCCATTTTCTTTGTTTAAATTCTTAAATTCAATTTCAACTCTGGTGGCATCAGCATCATAGGAATTCTTTACTAATTCACTTAATGCGGTTTGGGAATCTTTTATTAGTCCCTCTCCAAGATTGTGAATAACTGAAGCATTTGATTCAAAAGTGAGGTCTCCAGAATGTTCTAAGTTATAATCATGAAGATTTTTGATTTTTTTTGATGTTCCTTTCATTTTCAAACCCCCAAAGATTGAATATATTTTACTATAACTTAAAATTGATTTTTTTTGTCATTCTGAATTTTGCTTTTCATTCTATTCCCCAAATAAATTTAATTTTTCTTTACTTTCCCTTTCATGATTAGCAAAATGTCATTCAGTCTTTGTCCAACCATGTAATTTCTACATCATAAGATTTTATTTGGTCATGAGATTCACAATCAAAGGCAATAGCTTCAAAATAAGCATTTTGGCCAGGCTTAATATCCCCCAGGTTGGCCGGGAATCCATTTGCTGTATCTATAATGGTATTTTTATTTTCATCAGAATAACAGGCTATTTCTACCATACAATTATACCCAGTTCCTGTTCCGAAATTACCAACATAACCCTCAAATCGTGGAGTTCCATAATCTGTATAAGTTCTTTTTAGTGTTCCTACAAGCCGAATATCAGCCGAAACTGTTGGAGCGGGTGGAGTATATTCAGGGATGTCAGGAGTTGTTATGTTCTCACAGCTAATTAAAAAAAGACAAAATAATAATAGTAAAACCAAAATTTTGATTTTCATTGATCCCTACTGCTGTTCTTTATGGTTTTATCTTATGCCTCATAAACGCATCTGTCAACCCAACTGCAAGCCCGCAAAACCAAATACACTCAGACTGGCGAAACATCTCCCAACGTTTGCAGAGTGCCGAGAAGGCTAGTTTTTTTTATTCTCTATTTCTTGGGTATGTTTCGCGAAAAAGGCTGTTTTTTGAAAAATGTTTTTAGAGAATGACTAAAATTCTTTTGGCAAATTCTTCTAATTCTCTCTCCGTCTTCATAACTTTATTTCCTCAATTTCGCCGAGCCGAATTTCATATAACGTTTCCAGCATATGCGACGTTGCGTTCGAAGGGAGCAATGTCCCGAAGGGCGAGGCATAGCCCGTAGTGTATATGCTGTGTTATCTACCGTACAAGTCACATTTTAATTTCTGCCTTTGATGCTTTGCTGATAAGATAATTGACGAACGCAGAGCACGAAACTAACATAAATTTTGCATCCTCAAAACTAAGATTAGATTCATCAAGTAAAGCGTGGCGTATGCCTTCAGCATCACTTGTATATCCATATAAACTGTTAAATGCACTTTTCAAAGCAGGGTGTAATCTAACCTTGTCCTCTATTTTCTTCAATGCTTGTCCTAGTGTTGCCTTTTTCTCTTTCGTTATTAGATTACAAATAGACTCTACCGCACTTATAGACTCTTTAATTGAATTCCTGTAATCAGGAGACTTTCTGTCTGCAAATAAATCCAAAGCTCTTTTTAAATGAGTGTAAACAGCTTTTAAAGGCTTGGAGATTTTTAAAGCTTCTTCTATTTCCGAAACTTCCTCTTCCGAGGTTATCTGTGTAATCGTACCTCCAACGAAACGATATGCGGATAATTCACGTTTCAAAACAGAATTGCAAAAATCCATAAATTTTGGGTTAACTTCGTCATATTCGTAAGGATAATTATTGGCTATAAATTCTATAAAATCATAAACTTCGCTCCATTCGCAATTAAAAAAATATTTTCTTATTTCCTTATAAGTGTTCAGCCAATTATCTTCTAAAGTATCAAGTGGTCGCTTAAAATAATTGAGCCATAAGCTTTTAAATAAAATGTCAAACCTTCGGTAACGAGAAATCCATACACCTATTACTTGATCCCAATAAAAGATAGTTAAGGCATTCCATAAACCGTTCCTTAAGTCACTATCCATAGAATCAATTTGCATTACACTTTTAACTGGTTTAATTCCTTTCCTTTGAGAAAATAACTTCATGTTTTTATTCGCTATTTCCTCTGTTTTTTTTGCATGGCAAATAACTTAAAATAACCGAACTACTTCGTTTATGCACGACTAGGTGAAGCCTCAAATAGCAACTTTCTGTTGTTGTAATTTTTTCCCAAATATCTATATTAAGTAACTGTCTTCCTAAAGTATAAGCTCTGACAAGAATCCATTTTTGCAACTTACTCAGATATTCTCTAGCTATTGGATTATTATACTATAATGCCTTTTGGTATTAAAGTGAAAAAGGTCGGTTTCGCAAATATGTACCAACACATTTCAAACATTTGCAACGGGAAATTTTTTTCTCTACCCAAGGAATCAGCCATGTGTCTGTACGTAAAATTCTGGGACTTTTACTCGGGTAGCTCTATTGCCCCAAACACTGACTTGAATACAGTAATGCAACCCTCTCCCAGCCCTTCTGGCAACCGATCTCAATCAGGCCTGTATAGGTATATAGCTCCCTATTACTCCCGGTATCCCTTTTTCCCTGTTATGGTGGAGAAACAAACCTCTCTTCTTAATGAGACAGCCCGATCTCATGCTGACCCTATAGCTTATATACCTTAGGTATTTTCACCACAATTTTCACCTTTACCCCTGTAAACTATTTTCTCATTAGCTTGTTTCGGTTTTGTATCGGTAATCCCGGGACTAGTGTACCTCTGTTAACAGCAATTTTTACGGTAAAGCGCCTTTAGTGGTTACTCGGGTGTGCTCAGATGAGGTGAAAAACAATCTCCCGGCGATGCGGAGATTGTCGCTTTTATCGGAAATCTTCGTGGCTCACAATGGGCAACATTTAATCAACATACCCATTTACAATGACATGCAATACAGTGGGAATCGTGGGCAACAATGGGCAACATTACTCAAATGCATTTACCTTTACCCTGTATTACATTCTACCCACATTTACTCTACATTTGAAATTACATTTGGAATCTATTCTTACCATTAAGCTTTCAATTCTCTCTCTCATCTTCAAATCTTTTTCTTCTCTTTAACGCCTTTCTCCCTTCTTTCTCTTCTGTTTCTCTCTCTTTTCCACTTCTCTTCAATTCTCTTTTTCCCTTTCTTTTGAAACTCTCTCTTCATTCTTCGTATTCTCCCGTCGCTCCCAATATAACAGCATTTTTATGTTCTGTCTTTTTTCCTAATTGCATCAACTTTTCTTCTAATGTCTTCAGGAATCTTTTTCTCCCTCTCAGGATTCACACCAAAATACAAAACACTTTTTACTCCCTTTAAAAACCTTTAGCGCCTTTAGCTTCTTTAAAGGAGCTAAAGAGGATAAAGAAACTAAAGAATATAAAGAAGTTAAAGGGGTTAATATAATATTTTAAGAGAGACATCGATTTCTTCAGAAATTTATTAACACTTTTTACAGTTTTTCCAATTCCATTATCAGGTTCTTTTTTTTTCTCCTCTTTCTCGATTTTCCTCCTCAGGCATCATGAGGAGCTAGAGGTCGAGATTCATTTTCTTCCTCTTCCTTCATATTTTCCTTCCTTATTCTATCTACTTTTTCCTCTATATTAATTGGAGCTGCCTCAAACAACGCTTGTCTTCTAGTAAACTCATTCAAATCCCAGAACCATTTTCCACCCAATCCTCTTTCTTTAAAGGCTTTAACACCGATCATTTTATCTTTGGCTCTTCTCAGAGTTCCCCACGAAATAGCTTCCTCTCTTGCAGCACTTTTTATCTCTTTTACAGGTAAAGCATCGTCTTTTAAAGTCTTCAAAAGGAATTTTTTAGCCCGTTTAGTTTCGCTTATTCTTTCCACAGGAGCAAGCACTTCTTCTATATCAAAATCATCTCCAACAGGATTGCTCTCAAAAATAACTTTGGCTGATTTTCCTAAATTTTTTAGGTGGAAGGCAAGAGTTTTTTGTTCAGGAGCAAGATTATTTTTCAGTGGAGAAAAATATCTTCTTTTGTTTTCTTCATCCTCTCTATCTTTAGCAATTAGCCAAATAGCCCTTGCTACTGAAGGGAAGCCCATTGAGCCCATAATACGATACAGTACCTGAAGAGAGGTATTCTTATTACAGTGCATAATTCCCACAATAGCCAAGTGATATTTTCTTGCTAAAGCATTAATTGGTTCCAGTGCCCAACGAACATCACTATACTTATGTGTATCCACATGGCCTATATAATCACTCAGCGGGTCTATCACTACTAAACGATAACCTTTGTTTTTTTCCAATATATCTTCCAACCTGTGGATATCCTTAGTGAGATTAAGAATTTTTATCCTCCCTGATGCATCACGACTCCCTTCTAATACACTTATTTTGTCCAAGTTAGCACCAGCGGCCTCTGACCTAGGACGAATTGCATAATTAGGATCTTCATCTGTACTGAGTATCAAAACCTTTCCACTCTTAATAGATTTATCTGGTACATCGGGCCACGACCCACCTGTTGAGACTTGAGCACTAAGAAAATAGGAAAAATAACTCTTGCCAACACCTGGATCTCCTATAAGGAGAGTGATTTCCCCTAAAGGTATATGATACTGCCACAGCCATTCTACTTCCTCCGCCTCTATAGTAGATAGAGTCCTTAATCCTCCATCTTTAACACCTACACTGGCTGCCTGATTTATGGAGTTCACAATCCCATCATAGTCACCTTTTTTTAGTCTCTCAGCCGCTTCCAGAATAGATTTATTAAAAGTTTGGTGACGGCCAAATTCTACAACATTGTCTCTAATGTAATCGAAATTGCTGTCCCTTGTTAGTTTTATCAGCTTTTCATAGACATCCAGATATTCGTTGCTAGGCAATCTCTTGTCTGTGCTCAGAAAGGCATCTAACTTTTGTAACAGTTCATCTTCTGTTGGAGGTCTGGAATACTTGTTAAAAAAGTCAATTATGAGAGTCGTTAGACCTCTCAAAACTGGATTGTCGAAATACTCTGGTCTTACAAGTCCGATATTTTCCTCTAATGCCTGATTTTCAGCAAGAAGCCAAGCGACTATCATTTTCTGAATATCAAGTGTAAAACCATAAGTCTCTTGATTCTGTTTTTCACTTTTCATTTCCATGATTCTCCTCTTCCTTGACTAATTTGAATTTTCTTCCTTGATAGATTTTTCCATCAAGGAGTTTGCCTGTGCAAAGGTCATTCACATAGAGTTGACGGATGCACAAAAAATTTTCTCCATCTTCTGTTATGAAGATACCTTTAATTTGGTGTTTAGTTTGCATTTCTTTCTCCTTAAATTAATTTTATTTTCATCCTCCAATAAAAAAAGGAGGCTTTTTGAGAGCCTCCTTTTTAATATTTTTTTCATTTTTGCCATTACGGATAGATTACCGCAAATGGACTTTCATCGTTGGTTTGCGTATACTGATGGTTGTTGTCTCCCAGAAGTAAGAACATCCTCCAGGGTGAACAGCAATTTTTATGAATAATCCAGGTTAAATCAGGTTTCTTATACCTTAAGGTTTGTCTTTTCTTTTGTAAGGAAAGTAACAATTATCGCTAGTGAAATGGCGGCAATGAAAGTTACGGCTCGTGCA
>Ga0210003_1002448_pt1 | contig 15656 bp, 9 predicted proteins | sample LantaG_FD_182804 | JGI IMG/M metagenome (GOLD analysis project Ga0210003, IMG submission 182804) | Deep subsurface microbial communities from Baltic Sea to uncover new lineages of life (NeLLi) - Landsort_02402 metaG (SPAdes) (version 2) | ecosystem: Environmental > Aquatic > Marine > Oceanic >...
AACGGCAAAAGCTGGAAATTTCTGAGTAAGCCAGCCGGCACCGGAAGGAAGAACGGAAACCCGCCCAGTATGGTTCGATTGGATGACGGACAAATAGCACTGACCTACGGCTACCGCTCAAAACCCCACGGAATTCACGCAAAAATCAGCCGTGATAACGGCAGAACCTGGGGAGAGGAAATTATGTTGCGCCAGGACGGACGAACCTGGGATATAGGATATTGCCAAACGGTCAAAAGGCCTGATGGCAAACTCGTCACCATTTACTACTATACGACAGAAGAAAATCCGGAGCAGCACATAGCCGTGACAATTTGGGACCCCGATAAGGTTAAGTAAGTCATAGACAATTAGAAAAAGGGCAAGTTATGAAAAAGAATGTGACCCTGACAGTAGTGGCACTGAGTTTTGTTTGTAGTGTAATTGGTTTTTCGCAAAGCGCCGGTGCTGAGAGTCTGAAAAAAACCGGCCTGATTGGAGGCCAGTTCGGCTCGGAGGATTTTACTGACGTGCAAAGCCTGTCACGGCTTAGCAGTCTTGAGCGGGCCTTTACTGAAGATGACGACTACGGTCGTCAGTGGTCGGGCAAATGGGTGGGCTTTGTCGTGGCGCCTGCCAGCGGAGAAATTACCTTCCACGCAGAGACCGACAGAAGCCTGCAAATCCAAATCGCGGGCAAAGAGGTTGTTGCTGTAACACAAGGCAAGACGACCGGCAGTGTGTCTATGGTCAAGGGCAAGGAATATCCAATCGAGGTTACTTACGTCAAGGAAGACCAATCGTACGACTGCCACTTCAAAATTCAGTGGAGCTGGGTGGGCCAGGAGAAGGTTTCTATCCCAACCGCAAATCTTATGCACACACCCGAGCAGGAGCAGGAATGGGTCCAGAAAGCTCAGGAAGCTGAAGACGAAGATGACGAAGATGACGATGACGATGATGACGGTGACGATGATGACGGTGGTGGCATTGACAAGGGCGCAGACCGCATTGGTCAGGGCCTTACAAAGTCTGATGCCGCCAATGCGAAGATGATGGGTCTGGTCGGGGTCATCTGCGAGAGCGGGGATTTCACGAGGCCCGAATCAAGAGATGTGATAAAACATATCAATCACAACTGGACCGGCGGACCGGGTGACTGGTCGGGCTACTGGCAAGGTTACATCGAGGCGCCCTTTACCGGCGAGGTGACATTTACCGCCGAGGTCGATAACGGCATCAGGCTTGCAATTGCCGACAAAACCGTTATCGACGGGCTTGGCAGGAGAAAGGCCCGGGTCGGCAGTACCTTAATGGTCAAAGGTCAGAAGGAGCCACTGAGGCTTTGGTACTTCCAGGATGGCGACCCGTCTTATATTCGTCTTTACTGGAGCTGGCCTGGTCAGAACAGGATAATCGTGGACGAATCCGCATTTTCTTACAGTCCCGAAGATGTTAAATTTGCCATAAGCAAGCTTCCCGGTGATTACTGGGATTTCGACGAAGCTCCGCTTCATTATGACGATACGGGCAGCGAGTCGCTGGACCTTGCTCACCAGGATGGCCGGCTGGCGCCCACTGTTGGGGTTCAGAACTACCAGGTATTTCGCGCTAATCGCGCGCATCCTGAGTTTACCGACGGACTGAAGAATACCTACATTCACGCTCCGATGCTCTGTTACTGGAATAATAAGTACTACCTGGAATTCCTGGCGGCACCAGCAAATGAGCACGACGAAAATACGGAGACACTTATTACGAGTTCTGTTGATGGTAAGAACTGGGAAACGCCGAAGACAATCTTCCCGGGATTCCAGCCGGAAGGTGACAGCCACAAGACGATAACACATCAGCGTATGGGTTTTTACGTATCGAAGAATAATCGTTTGCTGGTTCTGGCGTTTTACGGCAAACATCCTTCACCGAATGAGGGTGACGGATTAGGCCGGGTCGTTCGTGAGGTTTATAAAGATGGTACCGTTGGGCCGCTTTACTTTATTCGCTACAACCGGCACGCAGGCTGGAATGAGAAAAACACACCGTATCCTTATTATAAGGAATCGCCCGACAAGAGTTTTATCGCGGTGTGTGATGAGCTTATGGCCAATAAGCTGATGGTCCAGCAGTGGTGGGAAGAGGACCGCAGCGAGGATGGTTTTTATGTACTGTCAGGGGAAGGTTTCAAGTGCAAGGCCTTCAATTGGTACACGCGGAAGGATGGAAAGATTGTTGGAATGTTCAAAGCGGGCTATACCGCATTAAGTGAAGACGGGGGAAAGAGCTGGTCAGAGATACAGAAGCTTCCGTCAGTCATCGTCGGTCACGCGAAGATGTGGGGCCAGCAAACAGATGACGGTCGTTACGCCCTTGTTTATAACCCGCATTTTGAATGGCGTTATCCCCTGGTTGTGATTACGTCAGATGACGGCAGGTCATTCAGCAATATGAGCTGTGTCCACGGAGAATTGCCGCCGCGGCGATACGACGGCGGAGCGAAAGACGTGGGTCCGCAGTACGTGCGTGGAATCACGCAGGGCAACGGTAATCCTCCCGGTAATGATATGTGGGTGACTTACAGCATGAACAAGGAAGATATATGGATAAGCCGGGTCCCCCTGCCGATTCGGCACAAGGTCGATAAGTGGGTCAGCGACAATTTTGACCGGATGCAACCCGGCGGAGCCGTTACCGACTGGAACGTCTATAATCTCAAGTGGGCACAGGTAGAGGTGGCAAAATTCCCGAGCGCTGCGAACAAAAGTTTGAAACTAAGTGACACCGAGCCCTACGACTACGCCAGGGCCACGAGGGTATTCCCTGAAAGCAGTACAGTGACGGTCAAGTTCGATATCCTTGCCAAGCAGACAGGTAACGGCCGTATGGAGATCGAGCTTCTTAGTAAAAAGGGTTCTCGTCCCGTTCGTGTGACGCTCAGTGACAACGGCAGGGTACAGGTAGTTGACGGTGAGAAGACGGTTGATGTGACGGCTTATCAGGCCGATAAGTGGCTCAAATTTAAGGTCAGTGCAGATGTTACGGCAGGTAAGTTCAGTGTGTCCGTCAACGGTAAAAGTGTTTTAAGCAAAGCCGCTTTTGCGCAGAAAGCAGCCAACCTGCAGCGTATATCTTTCAGAACAGGTAAATATCGCAAGCTCGGCATAGGACAGAGAGAAAATGAAAATGACCTTCCAAACGCCGGTGATGCTGTCAAAGAAGCCGTTTATTACCTTGACAACGTATCGATTACGCCGTAATGATAGCTGAGCAGAATCCGATGATGATATGTTAGTTTATCCCAATCAGAAGGAACAGATAAGATGGAACATTTATTAAAGACCCGGGGCGGAATCGAAAAGAACAAACTGCGGTTTCTGTTGTTGTTTGTTATTCTTGCCGGGTTTTCGGGTGCTGCTGCCCGGCAAGTCCTGGCTGCCGAGAAGGTCGATCTTTCTGAGGCTGTAATTGTCACCTCTTCCAGGAAGACGATTGCGGCCAAAGCCGCCGAGATGCTCCGAGACGAGATTGAGAAGAGGACGAGGATAAGACTTGATATTGCTTCGAAAATGCCGGGCAAGGATAGAGCGGCTATTGTTGTTGGTACAGCGAAGGAATTGGCAAAGAGGTCTTATCAGCCCGGTGAGTTCTTTGCGGTCCCTGAAAAGGCGGACGCCTACGCGGTCTGGACTGACAGGTCAAAGCGAGATGCGGCTACGGTTTGTCTGGCCGGCTATGATGACCGGGCGGTTTTGTATGCCGCCGGCAGGTTGTTGCGCGAACTTGAAATGAGCAGGGACAGGCTGGAGCTTGACATCAATTTCAGGGTAGCGACTGCACCGAAATATCCACTGCGTGGCCATCAAATTGGGTATCGGCCGAAGACTAATGCGTATGACGGCTGGACCATCGAGATCTGGGAGCAGTATTTCAGGGACATGATAGTATTCGGGACCAACGCCGTGGAGCTTATCCCACCGAGAAGTGATGACGATTCCGACAGTCCGCATTTTCCGCTGCCAAAGATGCAAATGATGATTGAGATGTCACGACTGGCAGACGAGTACGGGCTTGATGTGTGGATATGGTATCCGGTAGTTGACGACGATGACCTGGACGAGGCGACCGTTAACAAGGCGTTGGCGGAAAGGGCCGAGGTTTTCAGTAAGCTTCCCAGAATCAATGTGGTGTTCGTGCCGGGTGGTGACCCGGGTGAGATTCACCCAAAGCTGCTTCTGCCTTTGATGGAGAAACAAAAGCGGGTTTTGAACAAGTATCATCCTGATGCCGAGATGTGGGTATCGCCGCAGGGTTTTGACCATGATGACGAGACCGTGGGCTGGCTAAAGGTGTTTTACGATATTCTGCAGAACGAGCAGCCCAAGTGGCTGGACGGAGTTGTGTACGGGCCGCAGGTTGAAACAACTCTGGCCGAGCTTAGGAAGCAGCTTCCGAAACAGTATCCGATAAGGCGCTATCCGGATATTACGCACTGTCTGGATGCTCAGTACTCGGTACCGGACTGGGACCCCGCCTATCACGTGACACTTTATCGTGAGCCTATTAATCCGCGGCCTATGGGTTACGCGAAGATATTCAGGGACTGGGATGAGTATACATGCGGGTTCATTACCTACAGCGAAGGTGTGAACGATGATGTGAATAAGTTTATATGGGCCTGTCTTGGCTGGGACCCGGAAATGAAGGTCGAGGACATACTGAGAGAATATGCCCGGTACTTTATCAGCGGCAGGTACGCGGAAAGGTTTGCGGATGGTCTGCTCGGCCTGGAAAGAAACTGGCAGGGGCCACTTTTGACAAACGTGGGAGTCTATGAAACGCTAAAGATATTCCAGCAGATGGAAACCGAGGCGACACCTCAGGAGAAGCTTAACTGGCGTTTCCAGTTGGCTCTTTACAGGGCTTATTACGACGCTTATACCCGACGAAGGTTGATATACGAGACAGAGCTTGAAGAAAAGGCTATGGACGTTTTGAGGAACGCTGAACAGCTCGGCTCTCTTCGGGCGATGGACAAGGCCGAAGCGATACTGAACAAAGCTCAGAAGGAGAAGGTAGCCGCCGATTGGAGGGCGAGGACCTTCGAGATGGCCGAGGCACTGTTCCAGAGTATCCGCATGCAGCTCAGCGTGGACCGCTACCAGGCCAAATCGACAAGGCGAGGGGGCAATCTGGATTTGATTGATGAGCCGTTAAATGACAGCAAAAGAATCAGGAAGCTGTTCAGGAAGATTCGCAGGCTCGGCGATGAGGACGCCCGTGTGGCGGCGATAGCTCAGATTACCGCCGAGCGATACAAGATGAAGTTGGAACATGACAGAGAAGTAATTCTCGAAGGGATTAATTAGGCTGGCTTAATTAGGAGACGTATTATGAGCAGGATTGTGATTCTATCATTGGCACTGGCGGTTTCGTTTTCAGCGACGGCTTCGGCGGCGCAGAAGATCGATCTTTCGGACGCGAAGATCGTCGTGTTGGATCCCAAGAAGAAAATAATGACCAACGCAGGTGATATGCTCGCCGACGAGATAGAGAAGCGGACAAGGATCGGACTTGACGTTGTCTCGAAGATGCCCGCCGCAGAGCAGGCTGCAATTGTTATCGGCACGGCCAAGGAGCTTGCCGCCAAGAAGTATGTGCCTACCGCCGCATTTGACATACCGCCCAAAACAGATGCATACGCCATTTGGATCGACCATACAAGACGAAAAGCACCCACCGTTTGCGCAGCCGGCCACGACGACAGGGGCACGCTGTTCGCTGTCGGCAGGCTGCTGCGCATGCTGAACATGAGTCGAGACAAGCTAACGCTTGACAGGGATATCAACCTGGTGACGGCGCCGAGGTGGGCCCTGCGAGGCCATCAGCTTGGTTACAGAGCAAAGACCAATTCTTATGACGCCTGGACAATCGAGATATGGGAGCAGTACTACCGGGATATGGTAGTCTTCGGGATGAACGCCTTGGAGCTGATCCCGCCCAAGAGCGACGATGACGACGACAGTCCGCATCTTCCGCTGCCTCAGATGGAGATGATGGTCGAGATGTCGCAGTTGGCGGACGATTACGGACTGGATGTGTGGATATGGTGGCCCGCTATTGACGGTGACTACTCGGACCCCAAGGTCGTTGAGTCTGGTTTGCAAGACCGAGATGACGTCTTGAAGCAGCTGCCGCGGGTCGATGTTATCTTTGTCCCCGGCGGTGATCCCGGCGAGACGCATCCGAAGATCCTCCTGCCGTTCATGGAAAAACACAAAGAGGTCTTAAATCGCTATCATCCCAAGGCCCAGATGTGGGTCTCGCCGCAGGGCTTTGACCGTGGGGATAGCCGCCAAGGCTGGCTCAGGGCGTTCTTCGACATATTACAAACCGAAGAGCCCAAGTGGCTGGACGGTATCGTATTTGGACCGCAGGTCGAGACGACGCTCGAGAACCTGCGGAAGGAAGTACCCAAGAGGTATCCGATTCGGCGATATCCCGACATTACTCACTGCCGCAGCAGTCAGTATGCGGTCCCGAACTGGGACAACGCGTATCGAAGCACGCTGGGCCGTGAGCCTATCAATCCGAGGCCGCGAGCTTATGCCAAGATATTCCGAGACCTGCAGCAATATTCGATCGGGTATATAACCTATAGTGAAGGCTGTAACGATGATTTGAACAAGATCGTGTGGAGCTGTCTGGGCTGGGACCCGGAAATGAAGGTCGAGGACATCCTGCGAGAATACAGCAGGTATTTTATCAGCGCAAGATACGAGCAGAAATTCGCCGATGGTCTCTTGGGTCTGGAGAAGAACTGGGAAGGTAAGACACTGACCAATGAGAATTCGTATGGTACGCTGAAGCTGTTCCAGGAGATGGAAAAGAACGCGACGCCGCAAGAGAAGCTTAACTGGCGATTTCAGCAGGGACTGTACCGGGCGTATTACGATGCTTATATCAAACAAAGACTGATGTACGAGACGAGCCTTGAGCAGCAGGCGAAGGCTATTTTGAGGGCCGCCGACCAGGCCGACTCTGCCGAGGCGCTCGAACAGGCACAGGCCATACTCGATAAGGCGGTCACCGAGCCGGTTGCAACTGAGTTGCGGGCAAGGGTCTTTGAGCTGGCCGAGGCATTGTACCAGAGTATCCGCATGCAGCTCAGCGTAGATAAGTATCAGGCCATCAGAACCAACAGAGGCGCCAATCTCGACGAAATCGATAAGCCGTTGGCCGACCTAAGAGACCTGAAAAGGTACCTGGAGCAAATACGCAAGCGCAAAAGCCTGCAGTCCGACGGCGGCCTGGTGGGGACGTATTTTAACAGCGAGGATTTTGCCGAGCCCGAAGAAGGGATGATAGACATCCTGACCACCATTAATCACCAGTGGGGCGACAGCCGCGGTAATAACTGGTCCGCCCAATGGGCCGGATTTATCGAAGGCCCGGTGACAGGTGAGGTGACGTTCACGGCCGAGGCAAGGGACGGTCTTCGTCTTACTGTTGGAAATACGGTTGTTATTGATGGTCTTGGAAAGGATGGGCCTCGCACGGGCAAAGTCAATATGACAAAGGGTACGAAAGAGCCTATCGAACTGGGATTTTCTTGCGACGATGGAGGAGCGGTGCTGCGTCTTTACTGGCAAGGGGCCGGCCAAGGCAGGCAGCTCGTTCCGGGTTCTGTTTTGAGCCATAGTCCGGACAAGGTTCCGGCGGAGTCGCTGCTGTTTGATTATGATAACAGGCCGTCGGAACAATGATAACAGGCCGTCGGAGCAGGACGACGATAACGAAATTGCGAAGACTGTTGATTAGCGCTAGTGCTCTGTCGCTTTTGATTTGAGGAGTTGTCATTGCGAGTCCGCCGAAGGCGGACGTGGCAATCTGCTTTACGAACGATTGAGATTGCTTCGCTTCGGCTCCTTGGGGCCTAGCTCGCAATGACACCCATCAATTGGTCTGTGACAGAGCATTAGTTTGACAAAACACAAACTAACGAAAGAAACGCGAAAGGATAACTCGTATGGATGGTAAAGAACTGATTGAAGCGTTGCACAGCGGCAGGCGAATTTATGGCACATTGCTTACCTCGTCCTCACCGTTGTGGTTTAAAATCATTGAGCAACTAAACATGGACTGTATCTTCCTCGATACCGAACATAACACAATGGATTGGCATGACCTTGGCTGGATGTGCCGGGCGTATACGGCCATCGGAGTAGCCCCGATAGTTCGTATTCCCAAGGCAGACGCTTTCGATGCGTGCAGAGCATTTGATGCGGGCGCTGCGGGCATTGTCGCCGCCTACGTTGAAACACCCGAACAAGTTAATCAGCTTAGAAGTGCGGCCAAACTGCGGCCCATCAAAGGCAGGAAACTCGCCCAGATACTTTCCGGCCAAAGCAAGCTCGAAGGCGAACTTGCGGATTACGTACCGAAGTACAATCAAGGTCATGCCCTGCTCGTAAACATCGAAAGTGTCCCTGCGGTGGAAGCCCTGGATGAGATACTGGCTGTCCCCGACCTTGACGGAGTACTGATAGGCCCACACGACCTGTCCTGCAGCCTGGGTGTGCCGGAGCAGTACGACCATCCTCTTTTTGAAAAAACGATGCTCAAAATAATCAGCAAGGCCAGGGCGAAAAACATCGGCGTCGGTTGTCACAACCTGCCGCGAATAGAGCAGGAAATTAGTTATGCCAAGAGCGGCTTGAATCTGATATTGCGTCAAATCGACAGGACGCTATTCAGAAGGGCGCTCCACGAAGATTTGAGCAAACTGAAGCAGGCACTTGGTGATGACGGGTCTGCTGAAGATTTGGGCGACGATGTGGCCTGACCGGCGGGTTTCAGAAAGAGCCGAACATCAAGTTGAAAACCGTCATTGCGACCGGTTACAATAATGTGGATACTGAATAAAATGTTTTTTTGAGGGCGATTATGGAGTTAGCTAAACGTTTGTCAAAACTTGGAACTGAGACCGCATTTGTCGTCTCCGCTGAAGCGGCAAAACATGTCCAAAGAGGTAATATAGTCTATCCTTTCCACCTCGGAGATATGAATATCAAAACTCCGGACAATATCATCGAAGCTACCTACAAAGCGATGAAAGACGGCAAGACCGGATATTGTCCAAATTGCGGCATTGCGAAGCTGCGGGAAATTGTTGCCGAGGACATCAATCGAAGCCACGGCACTGATTACACGATTGATAACGTGGCCATTCAGCCGGGTGGTAAACCGACTATAAGCAAGTTTTTTATGGCTATGATGAATGCCGGCGATGAAGTTCTTTATCCGAACCCGGGCTATCCTATTTTTGAGTCACAAATTGAGTTTCAAGGCGGTATTGCCGTGCCCTATACTTATCACGAAGGAAATAATAACTTCGAGCTGGATATAGATGAAATCGAGAAAAAAATTACTTCGCGCACGAAGTTAATTGTGGTAAACGACCTTCAAAATCCCACAGGTGCCGAGGCATCGCTGCAGGAACTGGAGGGGCTGGCTGATTTAATTAAGCGATACGACCTTTTTGTGCTTTGTGATGAAGCCTATTTCGACATTCGCTACGAAGGCAAATCCCTTTCACTGGCGGCCTTGCCGGGGATGGCGCAAAGATGTTTACTGTTATACACGTTCTCAAAGAAATTCGCGATGACCGGCTGGCGGCTCGGCGCTACTATAGGTCCTAAAGAAGTCATTGACGTAATAGCAAAGCTTAATGTCAATGATGAATCCTGCTCCAATCATTTTATTCAATACGGCGCTATAGAGGCGCTGACTGGTGACCAATCCGGAGCAAGAGAAATTGTCAAAACACTGCAGGCCCGACGGGACATGACTGTTTCAATGCTGAATTCCATCGGTGGCATCAGATGTTTTAAGCCTAACGCCACTTTTTATCTTTTCCCGAACGTAACGGATGTAATGAAACGTAAAGGCTTCGATGATTATGCCCGGTTCCGCCAGGCCGCCTTACACGAAACGGGCGTTTCCTTCTGCACCCGACGGCATTTCGGCAGGCCCTTACCGGGCGAGTCGAAGTTATACATCCGCTTTGCCTACTCGGGAATCGATGTTGATGATATCGAAGAAGGACTAACAAAGTTCAAGAAATGGCTTGAAAGTTAAAACAATGAACCTCCCGCTTATATCGGTTCCGGATGCTATTTCCAATGTGAACAAGCGGATGGTTACTAAAACGATGTTGGCGGAAGCGACAGATTAGTATCTATTTGGAAGATGCTGGAGAATGGATATTAAACAACTTCAATCTGCGGCGCGCAGGATGCGGGCCTATAACGTTTTGGCAATTCACTGTGCTGGTTCCGGCCATCCGGGCGGGACGCTTTCGATTATGGATATAGCTGCCGCGCTTTATCTTGAGGTGATGAAACATAATCCCGACGACCCTGATTGGCGGCAGCGAGACCGCTGCATATGGTCAACGGGCCACAAAGCTCCCTCCTTGTACGTTGCTTTGGCGGCGGCGGGTTATTGCAAGATGGAAGATGTGATTACGGAACTGAGAAAGCTGGACAGTCCCTTTGAAGGTCACCCGCATTGGCTCAAGCTGCCCGGTGTTGAAGTCTCAGGCGGTTCGCTCGGGCAGGGGCTCGGGTTTGCAGTTGGTCCAGGAACTCGGCCTTGCCGCTGAGCACATAGCCGACAGAGCTATTGCTCTGACAGGTCAACATGCAAATTGTTAATTAACGATTTAATAAAAGAGATTGAAAATGGCTGATATTCGACCTTTTCAAGGACTTAGACCAAAACCAGAGCTGGTACAAAAAGTTGCGTCACCGCCTTATGATGTGCTGAATTCACAAGAGGCAAGAGAACTCGCAAAAGATAACCCGATGAGCTTTTTACACGTTGTAAAGGCTGAAATTGATCTTGGCCCCGATATCGATACACATAGCGGCCAGGTGTATAAAAAGGGCGCTGAAAATTTACAAAAATTTTTACGTGACGGTATTCTTATCCAAGACGCTTCGCCCTGTTTCTATATCTATCAAATTACTATGGGTAGTCATACACAACTCGGATTAATGCTTGGGGCAAGTGTTGATGAGTATGAGAAAGGCTTTATTAAGAAACATGAACTTACAAGAAGAGATAAAGAAGACGACCGAGCACATCATGTTGATATTCTTAATGCCAATTCCGGCCCGGTAATGCTCTCATACCATGCAAATGAGGAAGTCGACAAACATCTTGAAACAATATGCAGCACCTCCGAGCCAGTGTATGATTTTACTGCTGAAGACGGTATAAGGCATGTTCTATGGGTGGTCTCGGACCCTAAGGATACCGAACGTATACAAAGGAATTTTCTGAATGTAGAGGCTATGTATATTGCAGACGGTCACCATCGTAGTGCGGCAGCATATCGTGTAAGAAATATAAGAAAAGAACAAAATCCAAATCATACCGGAGATGAACCCTATAACCATTTTCTGGCTGTGGCATTTCCAGATAATCAACTGCAAATCCTGGGATATCATAGAGCTGTGAAGGACCTTGCTGATCTTGAGCCTGGAGAATTTATAGATAAGCTGACAGAATATTTTGATGTTTCAGAAACAGATGACCCACTGCCACAAAAACCCCGCCATTTTACAATGTTTTTAGATGGGAAGTGGTATGGTCTTGTAGCAAAAGAGAACTCCTTCCCTGCAGATAATCCGGTGTTGAGTCTTGATGTATCAATTCTTCAGAAGAATATTTTAGAGTCTATCTTAGATTTATATGATATTAGAACGAATGACAGAATAGATTTTATCGGTGGAATACGAGGCACAAAAGAGCTTGAGAAAAGATGTAATCAGGACATGCGTATAGCTTTCGCACTTTATCCCACCAGTATTGGTCAGTTAATGAGCGTTTCAGACAGTGGAAAGGTAATGCCGCCTAAATCAACGTGGTTTGAACCAAAACTACGGTCTGGTATGGTAACACGAAGCTTATAATTACAACAACTTTAACAGAAATGGAGGCTAACATGTTAATATTAATTTCAGATGCTTTTGATTCTTCTCTTCCGTACAAGCTTTCACAATTCGGAGAAGTAACAGATGACAAAAGCAGGCTTAATGAAGCGGATGTAGTACTCGTAAGGAGTAAAACTAAATGTACAAAAGAGTACATTGACAGCGCGCCTAATCTCAAACTTATTATAAGAGGTGGTGTGGGGACTGATAATATTGATAAAGAATATGCTGCAAGCAAAGATATTATAGTGCGGAACACCCCAAAAGCTTCCTCTATTGCTGTTGCTGAGATTGCTTTTGCCCTTATGCTCTCTGTACCCAATAGGCTAATTGAAGGTCATGAGAGCATGAAAAAGGGTGAATGGATAAAAAAACAATTGAAAAGAACTGAGCTCTATGGGAAAACACTATGCCTTGTTGGTGTAGGCAATATTGGCACTGAAGTTGCGAAACGTGCACAAGCTTTTGGTATGAAAGTTGTTGCATACAGAAAATCAGGTAGACCCAATGATTATGCAGAAGTAAAATCTTCTCTTGAAGAAGCTATAAAAGATGCAGACTATATATCCCTGAATATGCCGCTTACAGATGAAACTCGCGGCATGATTAATAAAGATGTTATTGAAAAAATGAAAGATGGTGTTGTCATCGTGAATACTGCACGTGAAAAATGCGTTGTTGCCAGAGATATTGTAAAAGCCCTGGAAAGCGGCAAAATAAGAGCTTATGCTACAGATGTTTGGCCTTCTGATCCTCCGCCGGATGATTACCCGATTCCGAAGGCGCCGAATGTTGTTATGACACCACATCTTGGCGCAAGCAGTAAAGAAAATTTGTTGAGAATCGGTGAAGAAGTGGTTTCCATTATTAACGAATGTAAAAAAGGAGGTAAATTATGAACAGAAAGTATAACTTTTTTGCCGGCCCAGCAACACTTCCCCTGCCAGTACTGGAGCAAATGCGGGATGAATTAGTTGACTACAATGGAATAGGGCTCTCTCTCATTGAAACAAGCCACAGAAGCAAAGAGTATGATCAGGTGCATAATGAAGCAATTGCACTTATCAAAGAATTACTTGCTGTGCCAGACAACTACAAAATATTATTCCTTGGAGGTGGTGCAACGCTTCAGTTTTCAATGATTCCTCTCAATTTCCTTGGGGAAGGTAAATCTTGTGATTTCACAATTACCGGTTCATGGGCAAAAAAAGCATACGATGATTCAAAAAAACGTGGAACAGTAAATGTAATATTTGATGGAGCTGAAAATAACTTTACAAAAATCCCGGATACATCTTCCCTGATTATTACTCCTGATGCTGCATATTTACACATTACAAGCAATGAGACAATTCAAGGCATAGAGTGGCGCAATTTCCCTGACACAGGTAATGTGCCGTTGATTGCAGATATGTCGAGTGACATTATGAGCCGCCCCTTGCCAATTGAAAAATTTGGATTGATTTATGCAGGCGCTCAAAAGAATTTGGGCCCGTCAGGTACTACATTGGTAATAATTCGCGAAGATCTCATTGAAAGGTGTCCTGACACATTGACTGCATATCTTAACTATAAGACCCACGCTGATAAAAACTCACTCTACAACACTCCACCGGTATTTGCCATATACGCTGTTAAGCTTGTTGCGGAATGGGTTAAAGGACAAGGTGGATTAAATGCTATGACAGAATTGGCAGAGAAGAGATCCTCACTGCTTTATAAAACTATTGAACAGAGCAGTGGATATTATTCCTGTCCAGTTGACAAGTTAAGTCGTTCAAAAATGAATGTAGTCTTCAGACTCCCGGATGAAAACCTTGAAAAGAAGTTTGTAGAAGAGGCTACAAAAGAAGGAATGATTGGACTCAAAGGCCATAGAAGCATAGGTGGCTGCCGTGCAACTATGTATAATGCAATGCCTGTTGAAGGAGCTACTACACTTGCTGATTTTATGAGGAAGTTTGCAGAGAATAACTCATAACAATATTTCTTGTGTATTTTGAGCGAAACTAAAAGAACAATTTTCTTTGACCGACACTTGAAACTTGGGGCAAAAATGGTGGCCTTTGCCGGCTGGAATATGCCGCTGCGGCCTGCGCCGAGAAAGAGTTTAATGAGCCGCTTAAGATTGATATGATTGGCGTTGATGCCCGTTTCGGCCAATCGGCGCCGCCCTGGCAGCTCTTGAGAAAATTCGGCTTAACCGCGGAGCACATCACCCAGCGTGCCTTGGTCTTGACGGAAGAACTCAGTACAGCAAACCGACAGAATCGCAAATGAGGAGATGTTCAGCCATTCCGGAAGAAGAACACCAAAGCGACGTTCGAGATAGTCGCATTTATCACACAGATTTGGAATTTATGTTAAGTTGAGAGGCTTAATGCCGGGATAGCTAAAAGCGTCTAACAAAATCAGTTGGATTGACGATTTCACAGGGGATAATCGCTTCTTTACGTCCTTTTGTTAGAATGCATAAGTGTTCTTAACCGGGAGATATCAGTTTATATATGGTTCTTTTGCGTCTTTTCGCGGAAATTTGTTGCTAAATCATTTTATTATGAAAGGGTAGATATGATGGAACTTTTATCAAAGAATTCTGCTGGAATCAGAAAGAACAGACCAAAAAACATTTTCATACTCACTCTTTTCGGTTTAACGAGCTTTGCGGTCGCGGCGAAGATGCCGCCGTCGATAGAAAAATCAGCTTCTGAACCTATCAAGTATGTAGGGGGCGTTGTTTGCGATAAGCGTTATTTTGACGGCAGGCTGCGTTATGCTATTGGTGCACATAACTATCAGGCAATGCGTGCTAACAGGACGAACGCACCGGAAGGCGGTGTGGTGGGCTGGACGTATAACCACCAGCCTTATCTGGCATATTGGAATAACCAGTTTTATCTGCAGTATCTGAGCAATCTCACTGGAGAGCATGTGCCCCCCGGAAGGACATTGCTGATGACATCGAAAGACGGCCTGAACTGGTCCAATCCACGAGTTGTATTTCCGAAATATCCGCTGCCTCGGATAAATCGCCGCTTTCCGGAAGTAGGCAAGGTAAACCTGCCTGCCGGTACATTCTCGGTTATGCACCAGAGGATGGGTTTCTATATGGCACCAAATGGCAGGCTCTTGACGCTGGCTTTTTACAGTTTTTGTCCTCATCCGCGAAAGGGCCCTAACAACGGCCAGGGGCTTGGCAGGGTAGTTCGCGAGGTATATAAAGACGGCACTTTCGGCCCGATTTACTTCATTCGTTACAATCGACACTCAGGCTGGAATGAGTCTAATACCAATTATCCGCTCTATAAGAGCAGTAATGATAAGGGCTTTGTTGAGAGCTGTGAAGCCTTGTTAGCTGATAAACTCGTTACTCTTCAGTGGCAAGAAGAAGACATGGCAAACGATGGATTCTTTGCCATCGGTGTCGAGGATACATATAAGGCATTTAGTTGGTGTCACAGGCCCGATGGCGTTGTTGTAGGAGTATGGAAGAACCAGAAGTCGGCTCTTAGCCCTGATGAAGGCAAAAGCTGGAGAATGGGCAGGAATCGTTCTCTTATGGCTTGTGGTGCGAAAACCTGGATACAAAAGACTGATGATGGCCGTTACGCATTGGTCTATAATCACTCTGCAACAGAGGTGAATCGGTTTCCGATGGCGATAATGACCAGTGATGATGCT
>Ga0210003_1002449_pt1 | contig 15650 bp, 10 predicted proteins | sample LantaG_FD_182804 | JGI IMG/M metagenome (GOLD analysis project Ga0210003, IMG submission 182804) | Deep subsurface microbial communities from Baltic Sea to uncover new lineages of life (NeLLi) - Landsort_02402 metaG (SPAdes) (version 2) | ecosystem: Environmental > Aquatic > Marine > Oceanic >...
GGTATGGTAATTGGAAAAACGCGGCATATGGTGAGTTGTTTCCACCTTCAAATAATGCTCTACCTTTAACATCCTCTAAATCAACATCAATTACAGGTAAAAAATCTGTACCAATTGATACCCTAATAGCTTTCATACCTAACAAACCATTGTCTACCGCACCTGGAGTACCATTAGACCAAAGGTTTTGTGTCATGTAATAATCGTCAGACTTATTTGGATTTTTTACCGAGTTTTGTTTTGGTTGATTTACACCCTGACCTGAAAGAGTATCCTTGCCCGTTACTTCATCCGCCCAATTGGTATCCATGAATGTTTTATTTCCGGGATTTAAAAAATTAATTTTACTAACTGATATAGTTCTTGATGAGTCGTTCATTGCGGTACCAACCGCTAACTTTGTTCTTGGTAAAACATTGCATTCTAAATTAGCATAATAAACTAAGTTTTCTTGTTTAACCAATCTATCGCTAACATTACCAAGTTCATCAACAGTTTTATTTGGGTCAATTAAACTAATGTTATCATAATCAAGTTCAACTAAAATATTTTCTTGATCACCTACCATAATAGAAGAAATAGTTTTCGTATGTATTTTTATAGTCTTGTAGTGAAGCAACCAAAGGAAATGGAATTGTTAAAACTGCTCCATCCGGGATTGAGTATTCATCTCCTGAATATTGTGGGTTTGCCGCTTGTATTAACCACCCAAAGTATGGCGTGTTATAATAAAGTTGCGATACTTTATCCAATCTAGATTGTCCAACAATGTAGATGTAATTTTTATCAGATGATTTTGAAGGTAATTGCACATACGGTACAACAGTTTGTTCACCATTGATCAAAAAATCCGAATACCTATTCCAATATTGATATGACATAATTAATTAAATGTTACTTTACCGTTGAATGTTGATTTTTGTTCATTCAAGTTATTTTTTGAATATAAGTCTTTAATTCTTTTAGTTTTTGTATTTAAGTTACCTTCAGCCGGAGTTTTGTAACTACAAGTTTTTACTGTGTTATCTGGTATCTTCCAAGTTGAGGCTTGTATATAAATTGGGTCGTCAACCAACTTTTTCAATTCTCCCTCCCAATAAGTTTTGAACGATGCAAATTGTGTGTTTTTTAAATTTTCACATGTGCTTTTAATAAGATCAACCAAATTAGTATCACCTTTAATTTCATTACCGCTTGTCAACTCATTAACCATTGTTTGGTATTTATTTTCAGTTAAGAAGAATGGCGACATAAGAGTGTAATATCTATTAGTAGGACAATCAACAAAGAAAGATTGGTTTAACCCAACAACAACAGACGAACAACCACTTCCATTATCAATAGTAGAGTTACTTTTCTTAAAGTAATCACCTGTAAATCCTCTAGTATAAATTAAACCATTAAAACTTTCAATAATATTTTTCACCTTAAATGTGAGTACATCTATAATAGATCCGCTATTTTCATTTACACTGAAGAATGTATCACCACTTAAGTCATATAATAATGGTTCGTTTGTCCCTTGTAGCCTTCCATCTAATTTTGATGATACCACATCTAACCGTCTAAAAATATAGTTCAATTCATTTTCTACAGAAACTATGTTAGTCGTGTTGTTAGTTATTGAGTTTAATATCTCCCCTTTACCTGTAGAAACTTGTATTTTTAATTTTTCTTCTAATTCTCTTTTTTGTTTTCCGGTTATACCTCCAGATCTGTTTATCGCGGCAAATAAAATTGGGTTATTACCTTGATTAATATCTCTTACAACCTCATCATATAAATCATCAACAAAATTTTGATACTCATTAGACTTACCGTAAATAATGGTATCAACCGCTTCATTTATGTATCCAGCAAGTTCGCCTTTAGTATAGTTGTTATTTTTTATAGCAATTAAAGTTGCCCCATATGAATAATCTAATGTTGTTTTACTCAACATATCGCTATAGGCTTTAAAATACTCTTGTAATTTTCCTTCTAACTCTGTATATATCCCTGCGTAGTCCATAGTAGTCCCATCGACCACTGTACCAACTGTATCTCCACCTTTTTGTGGTTGTACACTATTAATTTGATTGACTTGTTGTTGGCTAACAGGTGGTACTCCTCCTGTTATTTTATTTACAACATATTTGTCTAACTTACTTGTATCTTCAGTTGCGGTCGCTCTTTCATCATAAATTTCTGTATTCGCATAAAAATTAAATGAAAGTGCGTTTTGTAATTGTTGAACAGGTTCTTTAAGTCCCATACCACCAATAACATTGAACCCCATAGTTACTTTTGCCAACATTGGTTGTATTCCAATACCTTCAGGGTTTAAATCTAAACCTTCAAATGTAAGACCTAATGATGTTGGTATAATTTTAGTATTGAAGAAATCACCAATTCTTAACACTAAAACCGGTGGTGCCCCAAATGAAGTATTTAATGCGTCGTTATATTTTGGTCTACCGTCAGGCCCAATAATAGGAATTGTTTGGCCAGGTCTTGTACACTGATGTAAAAATGTTAATCTAGCGTTTAAACCTTCAGGTGTCATTGAGTGGAATGATGGACTAAAGAATTTAATTCTATCTCTAATAGTATCGTAGATCATCGGATCGGTTTCTTTAATTACCTCAAAATAATCGCATTCCGTAAATAAATTTCTTAATATTTTTTTAGAAATACCTTCTTTTAATTTTTGTTCAATAGTAATTTTAGGTTCAGGTTTAATACTTTGAGTAATCCCTGTTAGAATATTTTGTGGGTTGTTACTAGTTGTTTCAATTACCACAGGTGGTGGAATAACGGGTTCTTCAGGTTTCTTTGTTACCGTTGCGACAATTTTACTTATGGCAACTCTTCTACATGCCATTGCGGGAACACTATACCATTCGGCCTGTGAGGTCACTTTAGGTGGATTATAAGATGCGTCTTTAACATTATTTCTACAATCAACACTCGAAGTTAAAATATTTCCTCCTTGAGCATTATTAACACTTACATCGGTAGGTGTTTCCGTAGCTGCCGCCTCTGCTCTTGTTTTAGCAATTACAATTTCTTCACCATTAGGGTTTAATACAAGAGTAAACTTTTTATCGTCATAATATTTTTTAATTGTTGTACCTCCTGAAAGTGGTTGTTGTAAAAACCATTGGAGTACTGAATTATTTCTTCTTTCAGAGAGGGATTGATTATACGACACTGCCGCAACTGCTGAGGCCGAACCTATCATTTCAATATCAATTTTACCATTTTGATTGACCAAAATATCTTCTATTTGTTTTAGTAACTCTGTTGAAATAAAATTAAAATTACCAATAACAACTTCATTAAAGAAATTCTGAACTCCTGAACCTGAAAATACATCAGTACCTGATATAACTTTTTTTGGTGTTGATGTTGTGTAAACACCATTTTGTAACCCCAAGTATGCATTATAATAATCATTATATGGACCCGTTGTTAGATTTGATTTTGGAATGTCATTATGGAAATAAAAACCATATCCCTCATATTTTGATGTCAAATCAACCGTTTCAGGTTGTGGGTTTTGGGCTTCTTGATTTCCAGTTGCGGTAGAATTTGAGGTATCGTCGGCACCTGAAGCCTTACCTTCATTACCACCTTCATTATTTACAGGAATACTTTGTAAAACTTGTATTTGTTCTTCGGAAGTTAATCGTGGGTTATTTAAAATTTGTTGGTAAGTATATAAATCTTTAGAAGGTATTGTGTTAAACTTTGTTGCCAATTCATATAAATCATACTTCATACAACCCGCAAAAAACGAATCAATAATACTTTGTACTCTATCTTTATTTGCCCCCTTCATTTGTTTTTCAATGATCGTATTCATCATGGCTGGATTATCAACAATAATTGTCCAACTTAATTGTCCACTTCTACTAGTGTTTTTGTAGGTATATATTGGTTCAGGTCTACCTAAGAATGTTGTTGGGTTAAATTCAGGTCGTGAATCATCAGAGAATGTTAAGTTATAAGGTGGGAACCACATAATTCTTCCACCATTAGGCCCTTTCTCACATGTTGGTAATTCATCGTAAGTAAATCCAGGTCTATCTGAAGTTCTCCAAGCTAAGTTCTCAAGGGAGAACATATATTTTTTTACTTTATTATCAACTATATTTGTTGATCCAGGGTTTCTTAAAGGAGCAATGTTCAAGTTATAAGTATTATCTAACACTGAATAATCAAACTGACGACCTGTTTTGGTAATACCGTCAGATTTTTATAGGTCAGCGTAAGTATAATAAGGGGTGTCTTTTTGGAAAACTCTACAGTATTCTAATCCTGCTTGTGTTCCATCCGCCTGATTAACATATGATAAAACTTGTGATCCTTTTGTTAATTCTTTGTACCCATCATTGAATACTTTTGAGACCTGATTAATTGCGGTTCCAACATGTTTTAATCTAGCCTGACCTTGTAGTTGATCTGCGGATTCAATTAATCTTTGTGTGTTATATAAAATTGATCCAGGTTTGAATGGGATGTCAACAGATTGGTATTGTAAGTAATCCGCAGATATTTGATTAAAGTCGTCATCAAGACTTCCCGCCCCACCACCTTGTGTCGCTCTAAAACCTGCATTACCTTTGTATTTTGGTGAAGTCCAAACTAATTGTCCTGTAATACCACCACCATCACTATATGATTTACCTTTAAGACCAAATTTTAATTGACTTTCATTGCCTTCATATAATATTCCAAGTTCTTGTGGTCCATAAACAATTGTTGCTTGTTGTTCTCCAAACTGATTAACAGGTACTTGGTTTGCTGGCGAATCAATTAAACTTGGTTCTGAATTTGGGCTACCAACATAATATGTACCAGTCTCAGGACTATCTTGACCAACAATGGCGTTTGCCAATGCCGAAAGACCTTGTATTAACCCAATGTTATAAGATGGTCGATATAGGTTGTAATTTAAAGCGGCAAATAATGTAGATCTTGTACCATTACCTGAGTTTGCAACAAAAATTTCAGATGGATTTCTAGTTTTATTTAATATGGGAGATAATAAACCACCCGTTAAATTATTAATGGTGTTTAAAGCACCATTTTGTTGTTGTGGATTTACATAAGGCGAATTCTCATTAAAGTAATCACCCGGTATAAATGATACAGGAAAGTATGTACCTGTAATTCTGTTTATTAAATTAACGGCATTTGCTAATGGATTTTCAGGTACCGTAATCCTCCAATCTCTTATAAAGAATGGTTGTTGTCCTGACGCTAATAAACTAGCGGTAAATGGATCCGTTATAGCATCTAAATTAATTACACCAAGTGTTGCCTGATTAATTTCTTGGGCAACTCTTTCTCCAAACGCAAACTTAAGTTGGGTTGCTCCTATCTTTGCTAAGTAACTATCAGAAGATAAAGACCCGTTTGAACCAATTGGGTCGTCTTGGAAAATAACATTATATAACGAATATGATGAATAGTTATAATACCCTGGATTCCAAAAAGGTTGATATATTGGGTTTGTTAGGAAAGTATCGGTAATTATAACTAAATCTTTATAACCACCTGAAGGTCCCCATTTGTTTGTTACATATGCAGACTCAATATAAAATTCGTTGATTAATGGTAGTCCCTCCATTTTACCCGAAGTCAAAGGATAATAAGGTCCTTGGTTTGGTTCTAAAACAGGTGTTAAATTTACACCAATAGGAACTCCAAATCCACCTTCAGGTCCAAATTCATTTAAAGGATATAAATCAGACGCAAATAAATTAGTTGAGACATAGTTGTTTGGTGAGTCCGTAACATTACTAACGGTTAGATTAGTTTCATAATTAATTGGGTTACCAGGGGAGTTGTAACTTCCTGGCACATTGTATGGCGATAAATTTCTTACCAATAACTGTTTTCGGAATGTTTCTGAATTACCAAACGATAAAAAACTTTCGGACATACTACTTTATTCTATAAATAGATATTATGCGTTTTTTTTGAAGAGTGTACATCCATTAATTTTTCTTACCTGTTGCTGCCGATGGCGCAGAACCACCATCTATGGTATAAGACAGTTCATTTGATAAATTTGGGTCTTGTAACCCTTTTAGTACTGCATTCGTTATTTGATCTTTATCCATTTTTGCGGTGTTAGAATCTCCTTCCACTTTAACATTCAAATTTACTGTTTTTGTTTCGTTAACCGGTTTATAATCGCTACTATAAGTTTTTTTCAAATCATCAGTTCTACTTTTCATTAGTTCACTAACAAACCTTTCAGAAGCATGTGAAAAACTATCTTTTATTTCAATTGCACCTTTAGTAAAATCCGCAATTGCCTTTGTTTGAGCGGCAGTATTACCTTCAATTGCTCCAATAAAAAAATCTTCTGTAGGCCCTGCAACTCCTTCAAACTTACCTCTCAATCCTTGGGTTGTCCCTAATTCATCTCTAAATTTTGTTGCAACATCTTTATAACTACCAGAAACAAAGTTGGTTAGTTTTTCCATAGTTGGTGATGTTGCTCTAGCAAATTTACCCATTAATTCTCCGCTTTGGAGTGTTGCATTAATTTGTTTTGTAATATCTAATTGGTCAATTGCAATTTGTTCAATAGTTTGAGAAGATTCTTCGTTTGCCTTTTTTAGATCAGCAATGTCTTCAGGTGTTAATTCTTCAACATTTTTCTCACTTATCTGACCTGTTTCCATATCCTTAACTTGGATTGTTGCAACACCACTAGAATCTAATTGTGACATAGACGCAATTAACTCTTTAGTTTCTTGATCACCTTCAGCAAATGAAGGCATTCTAATTTGACTTAATTTTCTATCAAAGTCACCCGCTTGAATTGACATTTTTGCAAACTCAGCAGCGTCTATGTTCAACTCTTTAGCAACCTCTCTTAGTCTTCTTTGAGCTCCAGGTAGAATTTCCATCTTACCTGTTTTCTCATTGAATGTTGTAAATTCCTTACTTAAGTTAACAATTTCTTTTTGTAGTGCCTCAGGATCGTTTTGAGCTAAATCCATAGCTCTTAGCGGATCTAATAAGGCACTTGATGCAACCCCCAATCTTTGGAGTCCTGCGGCCATATTAATTGCGTTTTCAGGTGAAAATAACTCTTCGGCAATTCTGAATGTATTAGTCATTGAAAGCCCAAATCTTTCTGAAGTAGCAGCCATCTTAGCTAAACCTTGAACACCATTGTCAAAATTATACAAATTGATTTTTTCTATATTTTGTTGAACCCCTGTTGAAATTGATTTAACTGACATTCCAACACTTCTTGCGTAGTCAGTAACCCCTTTCATTTCCTCACCAACCTTTTTCATTGAAATTCCGACACTTCTAAACCCCTCAGCTAAATCTGTAACATCTAAACCTGTGACTTTTGAAACTGCTCCCATTTCAGTTAATGTTTTGGTACTTAACAGAGCTGAAGTTTTTAACCCATCCATTGAGTCGGCAATTAAATCGGCAGTTTCCTGCTGAGTATACCCCATTTTTGCCAACTCAGGGGCTGCGTCGGCAATTGCTGTTTTAAATTCGCTAACCCTTCCTCTAGCTAAACCAAAATTTTGTTGTATTGTATTACTTAGTTTGTCTAATTCTTTAAATGTCGCAAAGTCTGTAAGGTTAATTACTTTAAGCATTGCATCCTTCATACTTTTCATTACACCTGTAATGTTTGCCAAAGATGTTGGGTCAAAAGCGTTTACAATATTATTACTACCCTCAATTGTCTCATCTACACCATTTTTACCGCGTTTCTTGTTTGTCTCCAATTGTTCGATTCTAGCATCTTGTTTTGTAATCAACTCAATAAGCTCATCTTTATCCTTCTTGGTTAATGAAATTGGATCTACACCTGCCATTTAACTTTTATTTATAAATATTTGATTAAGTTTTTTTTGTTTCTTCAACATATTTACCAATCAAATACCTTCTAACATAAGTTGGCATACACATAAACTCGGAATATTGTGTTCTAAAAATTCTAGAGAAATAATAAAACTCGTCTAATAAACTTGTTTTATATTGATAGGAAAGGCCGAAAAAATTCCACCCCAAAAGTAATGTCGACCATTACTCTTTCTCCTGACGGGGCGATAACTTCTTTTGATAGGTCTAATCTTGGTTCATTATCTAAAATAAATCTTCTAATATATTTAGAGTCCGCAATAGGTAGAGTTTCAACAAATGTTGCGATTTTTAAATTGTCAGAATCCCCCTCAATTGAAACAATGTGTTTGTTAAGTCTTGAGGTGATAGTTGGTGCGGTTCTTTCTGAAGGATAAGAATTTATTAATTGTTCAATATCAAGTTTGTCTTTTAAACTAAGAAGTTTTAATATGACTTTTTTTCCTGATACAGGAAGTGTGGTTTCAAATAAACCATCTTCATTAGGGGAAGACTTTGTTTTTTTGTAATTTAATTCATCTAAAACGATTGTTGTTTTAAATCTTTCGTCGGTTTTAGGATCCACAGCGTTAATTGTATACTCAGGACCAAATGAAGTGTTTCTTAAAAAAATTAAAATTGCCTCAATATCACCATCAAGCATTTCTTCAGGTCTTAAGTCTCTTTCATAAACTTTAGTTCTTAAAAGGGGAATAATAATACTTTCTTGAATACTCTTTCTTGAGTCAACATTTGCAATAATGTTTTCGTCAGCGGCGGTTAAATAACCAACTTTTATCGATTTCTTTTTTGATTTGTAAAACACACCTTGACTAGGTAATTGTATTACATCGTGTGGTAAATTAAATTCTGCTTGACCAGCTTGATATGCGTCTTGTTCCATAATATAAAGTTCTTTTTTTATAAACATAAAAAAGACCTATCACTAGTAAAGTAAATAGGTCTTAATGTTATGTTTTATTTTTTTTAGTAAGTTATTGATAAAAAATCAATAAACTAATATACAACGGTCCATTCTCATGTTGCAACTAATCTTAGCGAGACCATCTGTGGAATATGTTAAGGAACCCCCATCATATCCTGTTAAGAAAGTACCCTCTAAAATCCATTTCTCAACAACAACTCCTGTTGGGTCCAACATTTCAAGGTCAACATTTTTTTTGTATCCTGCTGCGTAACCCATACGACCTGTAACTGACTCAGCGCATAGACGAATCCATTCCATAACCGCTTGAGACGCAGAAGGTCCGATTGGATCACGGAAAGTAACGGGTAATTCACCCCAGTTAAATCTACCTGCAACATATGTTGAAGTATTTAAGAACTGAATTTCAGTTGCGGCAATTGTAAGTTTTGGTCTTGATGTCGTCTCAACATACCACTCATTAATACCAAGTGATGATGGAAACCTCAAAATCCACCTGTTCTCCCTTTTCGGTTCGTAAGGGATCGGCATTTTCATTAATAAATCAGCCATATTTTATTTTTTAATTTTTGTTTTATTTTTTATTATAAATACTACGAAATAAAAATTTTTCTATTTACTTCAATTATTTTTCAAATTATATCTTAACTAGAACTAGAACTAGTTAAAATTTAGTTTTTTTTCCTCCTCCTGTATGATAAATATCTAATCCACTTTCATTATCAAAATGTTTCTTCATTGCTTGAACATTCTTTAGGTCATCATCTGAAAAACCAATATATGGTGTAAAATAATTACTAATTTTGTTTTTAATATATGCCTTTTCTTGAAGTTTTTGTGATAAAGTTCTAACATATTCCATAAATTGTTTCATAGCACTTACTTTAAGTTCTTCTGGGTTCGCAGCCGAACCTTCCCCAAAACTAACAGGATGCCATTTACACATTTCTAAATAAGTCTTTATAAGTTCGTCATCAGTCATATCCTCCTCATCTGTAATATCTCTATACTTTCTTAAATTTTTAACCAACTCTTGTTGATTTAACCCATGTTTGTTTTTTTTAATTAAATTATAAGTAGCATTTTTTAAAACACTTGGTGTGTGACCTCTTGCGGTAACTATCGCAAAAATAGACCCGTTATTAACCGCCTCAACAAAGTCGTCCCATGCAGGACCTGTTGGGGCTTTCATTGCATCATTTAAAAATTGTTTATCACCTGTAACTCTAAAATTTCTAAATGGTTCATCATCAAAATCAACTATTGTATGTCCTTCATATTCAAAAGGTTCTTTACCAACATCAGACCTATATTCGGCAAAATCTTCTGTTGACATACCAACACTATTACCGTTTTCATCTTTTAAATAAATTTTAGTTGGCATATACATAAGATTATCGTCCCAATCAAAAGCATAATATTTCATTGTTGGTGTTAACTGATCTTGGATAATTTCAGAAATTATTTCTTTAACAACTTTTTTATGATTCATATTAATAAATATCATATAAATAAAAAAGGGGAACTTTTGATCCCCCTTCTTCTTTTTTATTTACCACATTAAATATTCTCAAACGACGCTCCTGTTGGAGTGATGTAGAATGTTATGTCTATAAATTCAAGAGATCTTGTAGGTTTAATATAGATCTTACCTGTCATTTGGTTTCTATCTAAATCCTCAGGATTTGATGAAACGGTTACTCGGAAGTCATATAAACCACGGTCTCTTCTTATTGAGTCTAATATTGGGTTAACAGCGTTTAAGAAGTCTTGTCTTACTTGTGCGTCGTTTTGTTCAAACAATAACCTTACAGATACTGCTGAAATCAATTTACGAGCTTGTAATAATAATCTTCTCACATTGATTCTATCAAGTGCTGATTCTCTTACTTGTAGAGTTTTGTTACCCCAAATCACGGTACCAACATCAGAGAAGGTTGCGATTGGGTTAACTCTACCGTTGTAAAGAATGTCTCTATCTTCTTGAGTTAACTTCTTACGAGCTTTAATACAGTTAACAATACCACGAGTATAACCCGCCGCTGCGAACCAAGGGAATGCGATGTTATCTGTTAAAGCTAAATTTCTTGTTACCTCAGCCGTTGGTGGGATATAGATTTGAGTGTTGTTAACACTATCTCTTGTCAATACCCAAGGGTAGTAAGTTGCCGTATAGTTAGAGTCAATTCCTGTGTTATCTAAGTTATCAACCGCTTCAGTTGGGTAGATAAAAATATCTTGACCACCTGTTAATGTAGGACTAAACAAATCAATATCAGGGGTTGTACAAACATAAAGTGAGTCAGCTCTATTGAACTCGATCATAGTAATCGCATCTTCAACAAGATTGCTATTATTAACATAATCAATACCTGGACTTACAAATACATTAATGTTTGTAGATTCAGGATTTGCAAATGTTTGTTGACCTAATAAGTATGCATAGTAGTCTGTGTTTCCAAAATCCATGGTACCATCACCAACAGAAATCTCTTTGAAAGCTCCCCAACCAACCGCATTTGGATACCTTGATGTTGGACAAGCTCCGTTAAGGAATCCTGATCTACCAATTTGGAATCTATCTTCATTAGTTCTCCATTCTCTATATATATCCCATCCGTCAAACCCTCCTTGAACTAAGAATGTAAATTTACGAGCGAACAGTCTATAATATGTGTTTGTTGGTAATTCTGGTTCTGTAATGAATGGTGAGTTACCACAAATAAATCTTGTATCTCCAGATGTTGAATATAAATCGTTTATTGTTAATGCACTTGCATTTACATCCATGTGGAAACCTGCTGATATATAGTTCCATGGAACTGAATCAATATCACAAGTACTATTTGGTTCTGTCTTACCAACATATTCGAAGTATGAGGGATCCCATCCGTAACTGTTAGATATACCTAAATAAGTTCTTCTTACATTATCACCTTGACTTAATGTTGAATTAACCGCTCCTGAAGAAAGAGCAAAAGGTGGGTTCCATACAGTTTCGCCAGGGAAATCATATTTACCTTTAATAATTGGGAATGGTGATTGTGCTCCTGAATAAAGACGGAAGTTAAATCCGTTAAATCCACAAGGAAGAGCATCTATTGGTGCATCTTCAGACATTTCAACCATCACATATTTTGAATTTAAAATGTATTCACCATCTAATGTACCAATTTTATTTCCAACAAAACTATTTTGTCCTGGATCCATTGTACAGTTAGTAAACTTCTCAAGTACTACAGGATTTGCATCTGTATCAAAATAATCTCTAATTAAAATATCAAATGTTAGATTTGACCAAGATTGGTTAATAATTGAAATCTTTATTAATGTATTTGCCGCATCACCATCAGAAATTGTATAGAATCTAAATAAGTCATATACTTTATTACCTCTTAATTCTGATACAACAAAAGGAGAGTTTGGTGTTTGCCATCTATCTAAATACCAACCAATTGAATCAAAATCTCCTGATTGTGCAGAGTCTAATGAAATTAAGTCAGGGTTTAATCCTCTGATATATCCTTTTTTCCAAGAATAGTTCAACCAAGATTGGAAGTTCTCCTCAGCAAAAACAGGAACTTCTATTCTTGGTTTTTGGAAGTTAGTAATACCAAATACTTTTGACCAATATTCGGGATCGCTTTGAGAAAAAGATGTTTCAAAACTATAATTTGTTCCAAACTTATCTGTTACATTTACACCAAAGGTCAAATAAGGATTTTTAAGTACTCCCGAATATTGACCTGCCATGTTTAAAGACACATTAGTTATTCCAGTTACAGAGTATACTGGGTTAGTTGCGTTTGTGTAAGTTGCAACACCTCTTGATCTTAATGTACCTACCACAACATTATCGTAATCACTATAAGATGTACCTGTATAGTAATATAATTTACCATATATAGTACCGTTGTAACAATTTACAGGTTGTACTGTAGTCGTTGTTGTAGTTGTTGGTATTGGTGTAGGACAAGGACTAGTTGTGGTAGTTGTTGTTGAGGTACTAGTTGTTGTTGAGGTAATAATAATCTGAGTTAATCCAGTTACATTTGCGTAGAATGAATACCCTGAGTATTGGTAATTACCTGTATTTTCAAATAAAGCGTAATACCACGAATCATTAAGTGATGAAGTCAAATCAGTATCGTTTAATGAAACAGAAGGAACTTGGAACACATTTGTTGATGCACTATAACCTGAAAGTGCGTCATAATCAACCGTTGGGATAGAACCAAAGTAAGAAATTACTTCATCTTCTGCGGTAGTTGGTGAGTCAGCACTAATTACGCTAAAAATTAAATCTTTAATTTGTTCATCTAATGTTGATGTACTTCCGTTGTATTGTTCGTATTGGTTATAAAGTATTGCCTGTATCTCATCAGGAAAATCATTATTATATGCGATAGTTGAAGTATCATTTGAACATCCTGAGAAATCAACAAAGAATTCGATCTCTTTTGGGTCTACACAAATAAAGTCACAAGTGTTAACACTTTGAGTCCCACTAATACAGTAGATGCCCACAGTATTTAAATCAACATTCGCAACTGTTGCTACAGACCAAGATGGTCCTGCGTCATAACCCGATAATCCAAGAATTCTTGTAACAAACAATTGGTTAGATTGTTGTAAGTACGCCTTAGCAATATAAGACGCTTCATATTTTGGAATTTGTGTGTTTATATATTTTTCTGGTGATGTTCCACCGAACACGGTTTGATACTCATCAAAACTTGTGATGAATATTGGTTCAAAAGCCGGGCCTATTAGTGTTTCACCTACGATTCCCAAAGTAGTAACTCCAACACTTTGAGCTACAAAACTTAAATCAACCTCTGAGGTATAAACACCAGGAGAAACAAAAACTTTACTATTAGTTGCCATATCAAGTATTTCTTTTTTTAGTTATTTATTTTTTTTATAAATACTTGGTAAAACATCAAAAACTTTACATTACTAAAACTATTTATATTTTGGTGAGATTTTATTCTGCCTTTTTTCTGCCCCTATGTCTAAAGATAACAAGATGATAAAAAATTTAAAAATAGACCCTGAAGTTCATGCGGTGCTTAAAAAATATTGTGATAAAAGAGGTCTTAAAATGTATAAATTTTTAGAGTCTTTAATTTTAGAAAAATGTACTGAAAAGAAAGATATCTATGGTGAAAATTAAATTAGTTTTTGAGTAAATACTAATTGTGGGTCTTCACTAACTTGTCCTATTATAATAACAATTCTTATCACATCGTCACTATTGACTTGGATCAATGTTACATCGTCACCATAGTATTGGTCATTTATGTAAACCGAATATGAACCAATATTTCTACTATCCTCAAAATATAAGTTACATGTATAATCAAAATGAATTTCTTTAGTTGTTGCGCTATTTGGGTAATCAAAATAAATTTTTTCAGGATTAACAGGTTCTTGTCTTTTTTGTTTTCTTTTTGGGGTTCTTTGGTCAACCTCAAATACTTGGAATGTTCTTGATAACGCCGGAGACACCTCAAATTGATCTGAATCAATTAAAAATCCCATCATTGTGAAATCATATTTTTGTATGTAATATTTTCTCTTTTCTAATTCTAAAACGGATTCGTCGGTAAATCCATCATTTATAATTGGAATATAGTGCCCATTAATTACTTGGTATGCTTGTCTTGATGCGAATGTCTCAAGAACCCTTTGATTTAAAGTATTAACTTCTCTCATTCTATTACAAACAATAGCAACTGTATATTTGAAGTCTGCAGGTACTGGTTGTGGAATTTTGTAAATGTCTGCCCCCGCTCTATTACCATCCCAAGTCGGTACTTCCATGTAATAATACATCCTTCTGTTAGGTATGTTATACATAACTGCCGGATTGTTACCATACTTTACTTCAGGATTCCTAATTATTGTTAAAAAAGGTGGCTCTATATTCTTATCTATATTTTGAAAGTCCCATGTTTCAACAAATTGTGACCAATTCTGAGTGGTTATTATAATATCAACCACAGGTATTTTTTTTCCTTCTGAAACTATATTGAATTTTTCTTTAACAAATTCTAAAAACCCTTTATCCAAATCAGCATGAAGAAGAGACTTAGGTAGGTAAGTACCATCCTTAGTAATCATATCTTTTATCTGTTCCCTTCTTGGTAAAAGAATTTTGGAATAGTTCAAAGGTATTGTCGGTTTAACTGGGTGACTTTTTGGTAATGCCATTATAATCCTCTAAATTCATTTGGCCCAACAGGAGCCGCGATTATTGTTCTATAAAAAGGTTTAAATCCTTTATATGTGTGTTTTGTGTCGGATATTACACGACCATCGTTAATAACAGTATAATAACGAGCAAAATTTTCACTATCATAGTATCCAATGTAGTCACCAAAATCAACATCAATGTTTAAGTTTTCTAAAGTTTTTAAATAAACTGAAATTGTAATATTACCTGGCTCAAACTGATCCATTCTTGTTGTACCGATAAATTTGTTTTCAGGAACGGCAACCGTTATTTGAGCATTAAATTCTACTGGTGGTAAAAATTTAATTCCGTCTTCAGTGACTTCACCATAAACATCATCAGTTTTAATTTTGTTTCTATCGATTTTATATAGAACACAAGTATAGTTCATGTCACCAATAAGCCATTCCTGACCCATCTCAACTTCTAATTCAAAATCTCTATCTCCAAAGAATTTACCTAACCTCGTTATTGGAACATTACTTCTCATTTAGTTATTTTATTGATAAATATTTATTTTATTGTTATTTTTATTAAAAGACTAAATTTGGAAAACGAATCTTCCTTAGTTGAGCATCAGGCTCTCGAAAT
>Ga0210003_1002450_pt1 | contig 15648 bp, 29 predicted proteins | sample LantaG_FD_182804 | JGI IMG/M metagenome (GOLD analysis project Ga0210003, IMG submission 182804) | Deep subsurface microbial communities from Baltic Sea to uncover new lineages of life (NeLLi) - Landsort_02402 metaG (SPAdes) (version 2) | ecosystem: Environmental > Aquatic > Marine > Oceanic >...
GCTGTAAAAATATCTGTTGATGGCGAATAAATATTTTTACAGCAGCTGTGTCACCAAGCAAAATAAACGCTGCAGCGGGATAAACAGGCTGAAACTTCAGCGGGCTTCAAAGAAAGATTTAAAAACTCGCAGCTAATTTGTTTTTGTGAGGTGTCCTGATTTTTATAGCAAGATATTAACCACCTCCCGCTTTTTTATCGGGGCGTCTTGGAGGGAGGGTTTAGGCTGAAGCCCTCCTTTTCTTCTGTTTTTGTCGGGATTTGTGGTTGTTTGTGATCGTTAGCTTAGTCTTTCTATCTAACTATCTAACTATATCTATAGTTAGTAGTATAGTATAGTATATATAGCAGTGTTGTATTATCGGTACGTACTAAAATATTTTTGTTAGTGAGGTGAAAAAAGAGATGGTAGATAAAATACAGGTATCCATGTGGATACAGACGCCGTTGAAACATTTGGTTGATAATGAGAATCTGAATCTGTCGAAATTTGTCAATGATAGTTTGGAGATATATTTTTCTGTTGGCAACACAAAGGCGATTGAGCAGGAGCTTTCTATGAAAAAGCTGGAGATTCAGGTTTTGGAGCAAAGAATTTCTGATATTGCTTCTAAGAAAGGAATTGTTGAGGTTCAAGACCTGATCATAAACAAGGCTTTTGGTGAACTGAAAGAATCTTGGGAAGCGAGAATGAAATATTCCTATACTGAGGAGCAGGATCTGTCTTGGGTTAGGTCTCCAAAGAACTTAGAGCGTTGTAAAATCTTGAAGAAAACTCCTGAGGAAGTCTTGATTGAGTTGGAAGCGTGGTATGATGGTCAAAAAACGGCTAAGCATGAAGAAAACAGGTAATGGTTACAACATTAGTGTTTATGTTGATGATGGTGAAGTTGCGAATGATCTTCGTATTGGCATTGAGAGGTTCTTTGCTAAGATTGCACAGCTGGAGAATCCTGACAGATCCCAGCAAATACTTAAGGAGGTTGATGAGAATGTCGAAGCAATTAAGAAATGCACCAAAGTTTCGTAAGCTGACGGATGTAGAGCAGAGTGAGGGGGAGATTTATAGGCGTCAGCTGCGTGAGAGCTGGAGTTTTAGGCCGGGTGATCATCCTGTTGATGTTTGGCGTCGTGAGCATGATGCGGAGGAGGATGATTGAATGAATCAGAAATGTAATACTTGTCTATATGAAGATGTTGAGCCGAATGAGTTACCTTGTAAGGAGTGTTGGACTAAATTTGTTCGGGTTAATTGGAGGCCTAAATAATAATGGATCAGGATTGTCATAACTGTAAGCATACAAATAAGACGGGTTTTGAGGAGCCTTGTATTGACTGTGAGTCTGTGACTCGTTACACGAAATGGGAGCCTGTTTTAGCATGATACTTAAAAAGAAGTGTCTTTGGTGTAAAGGTAGAGGCAAATTCTACGGAGATCCTTCTAAAAAGTGTTTCATGTGTACTGGAACAGGGAAAATGGTGTATAAATGTTAGCGATGATGGCGTATTGTGGTGTTTGTGGTAACTTTGATATCCTTAACTCTTTAGGGCAATGTACTGTTTGTGCTATTATTATTGAGGAGTGGGATCTTGACCCAAAGCTGTATGATCATTCGGAGCTTGCTTAGTTAAGGAGTGTTGTTGATGGACGAAAGACTTAAACGTGCAGAGCAGTTTTGTGACGGCATGACTGAAAAGGAGGTTAAGCATATGAAAACATCTATGCCTAAGTGGATGATCCAGGGCGTCTTGTATGGGACGTTTCTGGCTTCTGTTGGTTATACTGTTGGCGCTATCGCTATTCAGGCGATACCTGGTTTTTTCCCTGCTACCTACGACGTCATCCTTGGAGCTATTGGCTTCATCGGCTCTGTAGCTATCGCTTATACGAAAGATATAACTGGCGAGTAAGGATTACTAATTGGATATGGCGCTCATTTGGTGAGTGGCCTTATCTCCCTCTTTTTTTAATAGATAGGTATATAAACTGCTATGCATATACGGTGTACCGTACGGTCGTAATGGAATCGTACAGGAGATAGCTATGAAAGGGTATGAAGCTGGATATAAGGTAGTAAGGCAGTTTGCAGAGGCAGGAGCAAAAGCTAAGACAGTATCATCATGGAATAAGAAGAAGATACCTGTAAAGCTTAGAAAACAGTGGTATAGACGGACGGTTGTAAGAGCTATAGCCGACTACAACGGTTTATGTGAAGAATGGCTAAAGGAGAATGTGAAATAAATGAAAGATCTAGAAGCAGCTCATATTTATTTAACTGAATCGGCTAAGAAGTACACTGAACGGGCTAAGGAGAACACTGAATGGGCTAAGGAGAACACTGAATGGGCTAAGGAGAACACTGAATCGGCTAAGAAGTACACTGAATCGGCTAAGAAGTACACTGAATGGGCTAAGAAGTACACTGAACGGGCTAAGGAGTACACTGAACAGGCTAAGGAGTACACTGAATGGGCTAAGGAGAACACTGAATGGGCTAAGAAGTACACTGAACGGGCTAAGGAGTACACTGAATGGGCTAAGAAGTACACTGAATCGGCTAAGTATTATAACATTGGTATAGCGTTGTTGGAAAAGGAGATGAATAAATGAACGGCGTTCCACACGACTACGAAGGATCTATGACGATGAAGGCAGATGGCACCTGGTACATTCACCGTATCAGTTGCGGTGATGAATCTATCGCTGGATGGGGTGCTAAGATGCACTTGTTTATGACTGAGGCTGAGCAGATACTTTTTAAGCATAACGTCAAGGCTGAGCCTACGAACCCGGTCGGTGATTAGATGGAGCTTGGAGCAATAGCAGAAACTACTGTAGAAATGTGGGTTCTAATACAAGCGAAACTCGTCGCTCGAAGCCAAGATAAGATAGATCCAGCGATTAAGGCAACGATACTTCGTGAAGCTATGAGCCTTTATATGACGAATATTATCAATGAGGCGAAGCATGGATCTACGCCAAAGGCTGATAAGCATAAAGACAACGAGCATTGTCAGAAATGCGGACGTAAATTCACAGAGCGAGAAATGGGATTCTTAGAAGGCACAACCGACATGGAACGGATTTGTTACCATTGCAGCAAAGGACTTAATTAAACGCTATGGAGAGCCAGGCTTCAAGAGGTTGGTAGAGTGCATCCCAAATTCCTCACGAGCATATATCTCGTCCTCCTGCCTGACTCTCTACCCCCTTTTTTATTTTTATCTAGCAGTTGGTGAATAAAAATGACTATAACCCGATTGTTTATACCAAGCACTTCAATTTTAGACAGAAAGCATACTATTCAAATTGATGATATAAAAAAAACTACATCCTGTTCATGTAAAGGTTGTATGACGCATGGATATTGCAAGCATATCAAGTTTTATAAGGGCTTAATTAAAACTCTGATGCATGAAACACCTGGCTTTGAGAGGGAAAAACATGGCAATCGATGAAGAATGTCCGCTATGGATGATTTGCCCTCATGGTGTACTGGAATGCCATGAGGAAAAATGTAAGAAGTTTTACATGATGTATTAAGCGGTTTCCACTTCTGTCTCAGCGTGGGCCTCAGTACCTTTTTTAGTTATGTAAGCACGGATCTCTGCTTTCATATCTTTAAGGAGAAGGTTCGCTACATGCATGGCGTCTCCTGGTATTCCTGCGCTCATGCATTCTTTTAGTTCATGTATGTTTAGGTCATGCACTGCGTCTATGAGGTCTTTTTGATCCATTGCTCTCATAATGCTGCCAAGATATGCTTTACTGTCTTTGTAGTATTCTCCGTGTTCTCCCATCATTCTTTTTGCTATTCTTATTAATTCTTCGCTGTGTTTTACCATGTGAGTGTATTGCATAGGAATCATTTAAATTTTGTGTATACTCGTAGTGTAGGGGACTGTAGGCTGGAGCGTACTCGAAACATTTTTAAGTAACTACTCAGATTTGAGTAACAAAACAAAAAGGAGCAAACTCATATGGTAAAAGTCAAAGATATGGCCACTGTGAGAGCAAAGTGGCAGAATCGGGTTTCTATTGCAGGGCCCGATTATGAGGCAGGAGTAAGCGACCCGAGTGTCGATTGGGAAGGGCCAACGAAGAATGCGGAATCTACCTATAAAGAGGCAGTCGTTAAAGCGGCAAATGAAGGACGTTATGGACGTGGTGTCTCGAAGGCGGGCAATGCTAAATGGCGAGAGAAGACAGTAAGTGTCGGCCCAGGCAGATGGAACGAAGGTGTCAACAAAGGCGGAGATGCATATGATAAAGGCATGGGCCCAGTTTTGTCAGCGATTGGCGGCGCAACGCTTCCAAAGAGATATCCAGCTGGAGATGACAGGAATCTAGAACGTGTCAGAGCGATGAACAAAGCAGTGCATGCAGTGAAAGGCAAATAATCTCTTCCCAGAGGTGTAAATAATGGGAAGATTATCTTATAGGGAAATAGAGCCGGAAGTCGTCAAGACTACGGCCCTTGATGAAGGCATTGAGACGATAAAGCTCGAGGGTGTCGGCAACATCAGTCAGCTTAACATCAATGCTCAAGTAATCCAAACGGACGATGGAGAACAGGGAGTTCCAATTTGGGAAGTCATCCACAAGCTTGAGGTTCTCGGGAATGGATCTAGTGTTTTGAAGTCATATTCTGGAAGTGAATGCCGAGCGATAGCAGCCTACAGCGGGATCAATCTTTCAACACTTGGAAACTATGGACGTCATGGAACTGACGACAAAAACTATTGGAGTTTTCCAATATTATTTGGCAGATACCCGGGCGATCCAAAGTACATGTTGAACACTGACGCATGGGACACTATCCAAGCTAAAATCCACTGGAAGGCTGATACGACAACTTTCAACGGGACGCTTTATGATGTCACCGCAAGCCCTGGATTCAAATATGCAGCTGATGCAATCGTCTACGAGAATGGCCAACCTCCTGGAATGGGCGGTTACATCAAAAGCAGCAGGATAGATGAATGGACAGCAGCGGTAAGCACACGCCATCCAACGGAAATTCCAAGAGGATATCCACTTCGAGGAATTATATCGTCACAGTCGTATACTCTTCTGCAATGGTTTAATTTCTACGACAAAATTAAGCTTGATTTCAACAACGGGCAATGGGTGCCGATTGATTGTGGATATCGTCAGCTGCAATCCATGTTGAATCAATGGTGGCCGGAACCTTACGAGATGAATATTTATACTGATTCTGCAAGTGCAGATCCTTTCGATACAGGATTCGGATGGATAACTGGATTTAGTGGTCACGCCGGATCTGACAGCATGGATTGCATAGCATTAGGCCATGCGCCGACGTTTGGCCGTACGAGCTTGTTATGTAGTGAAGCAGGAACACAGGTTACGACAGCAACAGGCCTACAGATTTGGACGCAGGGAATGATGCCGCACCACTGTCTATATATTCCAATGTGGAAGTTTGCAGACTATGGAGCTGATGCAATAGAGACAGCTAATTTCAAGCGTATAGACTTCGAGACTACGACAGACGCAACGGGTACTTCTGGGAACTGTAAGAATCTCGCTGAATATATTGTTCCACAGGGGCAGACATAAGGAGGCAATGAAGCATGAAGGAAGAAGGATATTGTCTGAAATGCAAGGGCGCTGAGATCACGACAGACGTAGAGTTTGTTTGTGAGGACTGTTTCGAAAGCCGAAAGATCCAGGGGAAATAATCCCCTCTATTATTTCTTTGGAGGAATACAATGAATTATAGAGAAGTAGAATTATTGAATCAAAAAGCTATTGCAGCAGATCATACAGAAATAATCGATCTGGACATGAAAGATCCGATAAGTCAGATTCAGATACTTTATGAATCTATGGACACACAGGCAGACGTCAGTAAAGCACACCCTGCAGCGTGTATTACAGATCTGACAGTCAAAGATGGATCTGATGTTCTTTTTAACCTGGATGGGTTCCAATGTCAAGCGATGGACTTCTATCACACCGGACATGAGCCAAGCAATCACATCATTTATCTTAACAATATGGAGGCAAAAATGATGTATACGCTTCATTTTGGCCGGAAATTATGGGATCCATTATTAGCACTTGATCCTAGTAATTTTAGTAACCTACAGCTTAGTATCTCGATTGATCTAGATGCAGGGGGAAATGCTCCGGATGCAGGGACACTTCGGGCTTTTGCTTCTTGTTTCGATGACAAAAAGATAGATCCTATTGGATTCTTAACAACTAAGGAACATCGAACATATTTAGGAACCGGAGCTACACATATCAAAACTAATCTACCAACAGATAACGATTATCGATCATTGATGTTCAGGTCATATCGTATAACTAAGCCACCGGAAAACCTGTTTGATATAATTAAGCTGGACGAGAATAACGGCAAGAAGATCCCCTTTGAATTACAGAATGAATCATGGGAGCATATAATCTCGAGCAGATGGCCGGCTTATACCGAAAAAATCATCCATAAATGCAGAGATAACAATGACGATTATCATCATTGTACGCCTACATATTGGCCAGGTTTAACGAGTAACCCTTGGTTATCTGAAGCTAATGCAGTACAATATAATAATGTATACGGCGGTGATGGCGGAGTGTTTTATGTAAGACCAAACACAGGACACGCATTAAATTGCTCTACAATAGTAACAGGTCATTGTCCACATACGACGCTATGTTATCCGTTCGGGGATCAACAAGACCTTAACGATTGGTACAGCATGGACGGCGTCGAAAGCCTAGTATTGGATATTCTCGGTAAAGCACCCGGTAACGGTTATCGTTATTGGATAAGCAGCCAGCAGCTTAGAAGGTACTAATGAAGGAAACAGACTATGTTTACGGTACAGCATCGAGACTGATACATCAGAACCGGTGTTATCTCTATGGAATTATCGCAACTCCGAAAGACGATGAGATAGCCTATCTTGAAGTACATGATGGGACAAACACGACAGAGCCAAAGGTTCTAAAGCTGATGTGTGGTACTGGGACGACAAACAGCATTATTCTAACAAAACCTATTCTAATGCAGCGTGGGATCTACGTCAGTCTAGGAAGTGATCTAGAACATTATACTGTATTGTGGGCTCCGATAGAAGATTAATTATGAATTTAGAAGCTGAAAGGGCGAAAGCCCTAAATTTCCTCGCTGGGAAGGCCGGTGTTGAAATAGAAATTGTGCGGCCTACCGTACGGACTGGAATTGATACTACGGAAGTGAAAGAAATATGGACAGAGAAATTGGAGGAGGATCAGAAAGACCCGCCTTTGAAGCGGATCGAATCATATCGGAGGAATATCAACGGGCAATAGCGTATCTTGCTGATATTGAAACAATCCGACACTTTGAGGAGATTCCCTTCGAGTTTTATGATAAGATAGACAGTGCAGCTGGGACGTCTGCAGACTACATTGAGAGTGATAGGCTTGAGCCTGGGTGGATCTATGAAGTTTTTAACATGGTCGCTGAGAACGCTGGAGCTGGCATTTCACAGGCGACGTTGGGTTATGTGTCAGGATCCACGTTTATGATACAGACAAAAGGCTCTACTGATAACCCGTATCATACACACGAGTTTCACCACAGTGTCTTTTTGAAGGAAGGCGATCGCCTTCGATGTGATTTCACAAATGCGACTGCATCTGATGTTTTGAAATTCTACGCAAATGGCGTAAAAAGGAGGATGTAAGATGCTTTACAAGAAATCGCACAGCGTTGAAACAGGAACGACCGATACAGCTCCCGATACTAAAACAATCAAAGTGTCTAAAGGACTTTTGAATCTTTGGGTTGTCTGGATGACTGTTGAAAGCGGTAATTATCTTAATGTACGGGTATTTTATCATGGCGTACAGGTTTATCCTTTTACGCCGCAGGAGGAGATCAAAGGATGGTTTAACCCGATCCCGGTATCTGATAATCTATTAATAGACACCCCACCGTACGAGCTGACAGTGGAAGCATGGAATACTGCGCCTACCAACGAACATGAGTATCATGTCCACGCTAACATCGAGCCTGACAGACCTGTAAAACTGACGCCTCCGGAGCTGACGATTCCAGAGCGTTTCATAGACTTTTTCAGGGGGGCTTAAATTGGTAGTTGATCTTGAGGATTACAGTCTTGCCCGGGTTATCAAAGGCATCTATGACAGTGAGTATAAGACGATAGCTACAGATAGCGATGGGAACATTATAGGAGTATTCAAAGGTGAATATAATAATGAGCTGATAACGATTAAGACAGATAGCACCGGGCGTATGCTGGCTATTGTTACAGATCCAGAGGACGTCTATGGTAATGTCCACATGGTTGGTAACGCAGAGCTTGCTGCTCGGCTTGGAAGCATTGTTACGTTTGAACGGAACGGCGAAGTCTTATGGCTGGAAGATTTTGAAGGACCTACAGTTAATTGGGATTCGTCGTTATCATCACCTGGGAGCATAGTAGGGCTAACAACAAAAACACGCAGAACCGGATCACAGTCGTTACTTATGACGACAGCTTCAGAGATTGGAGACTATGCTTACATACGAAGGATATTGCCGAGACCGGTATTAGGGAAGATTGGTTTTGAATTAAGCTTCACTCTTGACAGCGGGACGAAGTACATCGAGTTGGACGTCACGATCTACGATGGTACTTATTATTATTCAATCGGGGTAAGGTATGATTTGCCAAATACTAGAATCGAGATAAGGAACAGTGCTGGAGGCTGGGAAAGTTATCAGACAGATATAAGCCTAGATAAAAATGATTATTATTTTCATACTATAAAAATAGTGGCAGATCTAAGCAGCTTGTCTTATGTACGGTTGATACTAAACGACGTAGAATATGATATGTCGTCAGAAGAGATGTATAGAACAGAATCAGAAACAGTATCAAAAACATATATAGTATTGAGACATCAGACTGCAACAGCTACAGCTGAGACAGCATATTTAGATGATTTTATCGTCACACAGAATGAACAATAGAGGTAAAAAATGGTAAATAGTGGAGTAGACAGCAACAAGAACGTATACCCGATTCGGGTTGATAGCAGCGGTAGGCCGTACGTCCTCATATCTGATGGTGTGGAAATAGCTACAGTCACAGTAGACGGATATCTTGACGTAAAAACACATACTCCTGAAAAGTGTTTCGCAAATGACTACGCTGGAGCGCAAGCTGCAGTAGTGATAATTACTCCTACAGCAGGAAAAAAGATAAGAATTGTATCAGCGTATGTATCAACAGAGACAGTCGCAACAGATATAACATTAGCTTTTGGGACGTCAGGTAGTGTATTCTTTAAACTTTATACGTCTCAGAGAGCAGCACAAACAGGTAATCAGATATGTGCTTTAGGAGCAGCAGATGAGACGATTAAGCTTACATGTGGAGCTGGTACGTTTGTATCTATAGGATATGATGAGGTAAGTTAGAATGGCTAGTAATACTCATCAGTCAGATCCTACGAAACTTAAAGCAACTGTTACGCAGCTTGCGAAGGATAGAACCGTTACAGGAAGTGTTACGGCAGACGCTGGGACTAACCTAAATACAAGCGCCCTGGCTACTTCTGCAAAGCAGCTAGCAGACGACCATAACGTAACCGTATCAAATCAGATAAGCGGTTTTGCTACTGAGGCAGGAGGAAATCTTGCCAGTATTAAAACAAATACTGATGATCTAAGCAGTATAAAAACAGCGGTTGAAATCCTTGATAACTTTATCTCAGGTACTAAAGGCCTGGTAACAGAGGACAACAGCGCCGATATCGAAACCGCAGTACAGAAGATTGATAACCAAGAAGATGAAATAACTTATGATGATGTAAATAAACTAAGCACTGACGGGGATATCATTGCAGCGCCAGGCGTAGGGCACCATCTAAGAATACATCATATATTTGTAATGAATGGAGGGGCTAATTTAACAATATTTTATATTAGAAACGGCTCAGCTGGCGAGCCTAAGTTTGCTTTCGGGTTGGCTAAAGAAGGCGGATGTGTTGCTCAGAACTTTAAAAGACCTTGGGGTTTGAGTACGAACACGGCGTTGTACTATGATTACAATTCAGGTACAAGCCCGAATATATCGATAACTGTTGGATATGAGGATATAACGGATTAGGGAGAAATAATATGGCATGGTTTGGTAGTCAATCATCTCCGTTAGAATGGGAAGATATTAACGATATTATGATGACACATAGAGCAGCTATGGGTGCTGTTGATGGTGTTGCAGATAGTATGTCGGCATATGTGAGAATGACTATTGGTTCAGGTAAAGCGAAGATAAAGATGGCTTTGTATGATACAAGTGCTAATCTTATTGGTGAGACAGATGAAATAGAACCCACTGTTGGTACTGCAGCATGGGTTACTGCTACTTTTTCAGCACCAAAGCCAAGTCTTACCGCTGGTGTTTTGTATCAGCTTGTAGTGATTACAGATAATATTCTTGTCCAAATAGGAGTTACTGGTCGTCAGTTAAAACCTCCTTATTGGAATAGACATGACCATATTGCTTATGAGGATGCTTTTGAAGATCCTGCGACTTGGGCTGATTCTAATGCTTCGCTTAGTATTTATTGCACTTATACTGAGACACCGCATGTTGTGCCGATATTAGGCAAAGGGACGATGTGGACACCATGATAGAAACAATACTTAGCTGTATCGCAGTATTTACCAGCGTAGGCGTTGGAGCAGGAGTATGGTACAAACTCGGACGTCTGGATACTAAGATAGATTTCATATATAAGAATGTAAATATAGTTGTAGATTGGAAAAATGGGAAAAAATAAGGAAGTGATATGGAATGGATTTGGAAATATTGCCTCTAGAGGAGGTCAAGGATATAGATGAGAACCGCAGACTTTTACGATACAAGCGTGCTCGTTTCCGTGTAAACGGTAGAGAACACACGTTGCGTATCAGTATGAGAGACTTCGACCTGGGCAAGACCCGGGCACTCATTGAGAAGGAAGCGGCGCTCATGGATATGTCGGCCCCTTCAAAGCGGAAATAAGGATAGGACTGGAAGGACATAATGGCTCCTATTATAACTCAGTTTACTGGTTCACCGCTTCAAATAGATAGAGGCGGCAGCGCTATTCTTAGATGGAATGTTTTTCTTGCAGACCAAATAATTATTTCAAATATTGGTATTGTTCCCTTTCAGGGATCTCAAGTTGTTTATCCTACAATTACAACTACCTATGTTTTAACTGCAACAAGTGGAACCGGAACTGTATACGCTAACATTACTATCCATGTCACCGATCCTATTCCTCCAACATATGAAGGAAAAATAACATATGTTAATGGATCTCCGAACCCTGTTGATAAAGGCGGAACTGTTAGAATTACAGCATCATGTAAAAATGAGGGTAACGTCGAGGTGTGGATGGATGCTAATATTTGGAGGCCATATCAAGGAGATTATTGGTTTGGCGGAGCTTGGATTCCCCCCGGTGGAACATTTACTTTTTCTCGTACTAATACAAACATACAAGACGATACAGAGTTTCAAATTATTTGTTGGGTTTGGGATGGTGCAGAATGGCATGAGTCGCACGTAATAAAATATACGGCATATATTGTAGTTATCCCTCCTGAACCCGAGGTTATTTGTACGCCTGGGGAGAAAAAATGTATCGGTGATGACCTCTACGAATGTAATTCAGCGGGGACTAAGTGGGATCTGAAAGAGAGCAACGCAAAGATATGTGAAACAGGCACTGCCTGTCCAAACTTCTGGACAGATCCTGTGGGAGCTGTTATCTGCTGGATCATTGGAGGATTGGAAGGACTCCTTGGATGGACGCAGGGCAGCTTATTAACAACTTTAGGAAACGTTCGGGATCTCATTACAAATTTTTTTGGAGACATCTATGATTTTTTCTCTGACGTCGTTGGATCTGTTGTTGACATTATAAACGACAACGTGGGATCTATCTTTGATTGGCTTTCGGATCAGTTCTTTGACTTCGTTGATTGGCTGAGAGATATCCAGGGAGATATCGCAGGATTCGTAACTGATGCGATAGGAGGAGCTATCGGGTTTTTAGAGACAGGAATTGCGGATCTCTGGACTAGTATTCAAGGATTCGCTGGGGATATCGCAGACGCCGTAAGCGAAGGCGTAAGCGGGTTTGTAGATTGGAGTGCGGATCAGCTTGGAAGCATCTGGGAAGGAATACAGACCTGGTTCGCTGAGGCTATTTCAGGATTCGTGGAAGCTTTCTTTGGAGGAGTTAATACGGGAATCGAGCAGGCAAAGACATCACCGCTTCACTCGGATGAGCCCGTACGCAACCCCGTACTAAAAGGCTTACAGAAAGTAGTGAGAAAGCATAGGAAAAAACATAATAGAGATGAAATAACAGGAGAGATAAAACATGGGAATGTTTGATTTTATAGGAGAAGCAATCGGGAACGCATGCAGTGCATTAGCTGAATTTATAGGAGACGCACTCAAAGCAGTGATGCGCCCCATCATGGGCGAAATAACGAACTCTATAACAGACGCCATCCCTAAAATGAATGCTGAGGCAGCACTAGGCACTATCGACGAGAAAATGTTTAAGACAAAAGAGTTCCAGGAGCTCACCATTGAACTTAAAAAGAGGCTTGAACACAGCCCCGAAGGCGTAGCAGATTGGTTTAAGGACACACTCGGCGGTATATTCGGCGGGTTCTACGACATCCTAATCGGCGTCGTCATACCCTCAAAAATAGACAGTTTTGATGATGCAAAAGAGGCAGCAGGATATCTAACATTCCTCTGCGTAGACATGGTTCTCTTAATCGGAGTATTAGACATGATAGCAACAGCATTGAGCGCAACCCTCGTCAGAAACCTTGTACACATAGGACGGCTATTTGTATCTACCTTTGGCATGGATCGCTACATTGGCGCTACAATAGCTCCTGCCCTGAGCGCTGGCCTGATCCCGCAGTTGGAGCAAGGATTCAATGCACAATATCAGGCACAAATACCCGGAAGCGGCGACCTGGTGCGTTTCGCATTGAGAGAAGTATGGGATCCGACAAGACGTCCGGAGCTGCTTGCGGAGCTGCCCGCTGGAGATTTCTATGAGTTCATGCGGAAGCGTGGGATGAAAGACGACATATCAAACGACTATTGGGCATCACATTGGGTGCTGCCAAGCGTAGGGCAGCTAAATGAGATGGTGCACAGACGAGTAATAGACGATGCAGAATGGGATCGTTTCGTGAAATACAACGACTTTGACCCTGCAGTGCGGCCCTGGCTGAAGGAAATCTCATATAGCCCGTATACGAGAGTAGACATCCGCAGAATGTATGATCTGGGGCTTGTAACAAGACTGGAAGTAAAAGACAACTATCTAGACCTCGGATATGATGAAGAACACGCTGAGAAAATGACAGTATGGACACTTGCCTACGTCCTCGCTGTAGAAATGCGGGCTCGGTACTCGAAAGGATGGGTCACAGAGGCGGAGGTGCGTACGGCTCTCTTGGAGACTGGAATGCCAGCAGAGCGAGTAAATGACTACCTGGAGAAAATAATCAAAGCAGACGCCTCAGAGCGACTTGACAAGGAGAGAGATCTTACAAAGACAGATATCACTCGAAGCATCAAGAAAGGATTACTCACCAAAATGGAAGGAGTAGAGCGCCTCATGGATCTAGGATATGCTGAGGATGAGGCAGCCTTTATCGTAGATATCACAGTATCTGAGTCGACAAGCGCAGAGATCGAAGCAGACCGGGACATATCAAAAGCAGATACGATAAAAGGGATCGCAGAAGGCGTCTTCACAGAAACCCAAGGAAAAGACATGCTGATGAAACTAGGCTACGACGCAACCGAAGCACAATACATAATAGATATACGAGTGCCTCCGAAGAAACCCGATAAGCTGCGAGTCGAAAGAGATCTCACAAAAGCAGAGATCGTAAAAGGAGTAAAGAAAGATATCCTCACATGGGATCAAGGAGCAACAATGCTGTATGATATGGGCTACGACATGGACGAAGCCGATTTTATACTCGCAATCAACATCGAAGCACTGACAGGAAGCCCGGAGACGTGGTCAGAAATGCAGGAGATAGTGAACAAAGGACGACGGGTGCAGGGACTCGAGGTCAAAGCGATACCTTCTAACATCATAGAACTCGAGGCGAAGCTCAAAGAATACACTGCAATAGAAACCAAGGCTAAAGCAGACGGCGAAACAAGAGATTTCTTCATAGCCCTGGAGAAACAACGAATGCCTATGAAGCGACAACATAAACAACTCGTAGAACAATACAAAAAAGGACGGTGACTGTAAATCTATATATTTACAACAATAATATAGTAAATTGTAGTAAATTACTATAACTTCTCGAAGGCTCCGGTGCAGCTGCTGCAGGATCCACCCGGACTCTTGCTGCAACAAGATAAAAATAGGAGAATAATATGTTAGATAAAATGGATAAATGGGAAGACGCATACGAAGCAGGAGACGCAGAGGAAGATGAAGATTGAAATGCAGCCAGACGGCAAAACAAAAGAGATCTATGACACTCCCATGGAGTACAGAAAGAGAGGAGTAGAACTAGGGCGTACGATGGGCCGCAGGCAAATGAAATACGAAGGCTGGCTAAACGGCAAGCTAGTAAGAATATATTGAGGAAATGAAATGAAACCAAAATACCCGCATATGCGGATCTGGGAAGAAACAATCATGGACAGATTCCACGATATGCACATCCTAGAAGGAAAATGGAGCTACGACGTCCACTTACAAGTCAGAAAGCCAGACATCCCAAAATACCAAAGTGAAAACGAGAGGATAATGTGGCTGACAAACATAGCTAAAAAAGCAGACGCAGTATGCGAGACACCCGCAGAAATATACGCAATCGAAGTAAAGACATATCTACGGCCCTCAGCAGTCGGACAAGCACTCACATACAAAATCCTGTACGAGGAGCAGTTTAAGCCCACAAAGCCCGTAATCGCAGCGATAATCGCAAGATTTGGAAATAAAGACATGCAGCACATATGCGACGTCTACAACATCAAAACATGGGTGATCGGATGACAGAAACAATGGGCTGCCAACTATGGGGAATAATGGGACGATTCCTCACATACGAAGCAATGACAGACAGAGAACTAGACGCTATAAAGAGGCGCATGTTCGGCTTCATGGACACAATGGAAAAGCATGATTTTACAATAGAGGGCATTCGTGAGCTACGCACCACAGACGACATAAGAGGAGCAATAAACGAACTCACACTCATAGAAGCAGGAGAAATGTTCGCATAAAGCAAATGAGCATACTAACAACCCCCAGGGCTTCAATAGCAGATAATATCTTGCGTTCTCCAAGTGTTTTTAAGGCAATTTTAAAGCATTTCTCAGAGGGTTGGCTGAAGTTTCAGCGTCCCTTCCATCAGAAGAAAAGATAACTGACTAAAGCCAAATACTTAAGATGAGTCAAGTTGTACGACGCCGCAGCAAACGCAAGCATAAAATATCTGTTGATGGCGAATAAATATTTTTACAGCAGCTGTGTCACCAAGCAAAATAAACGCTGCAGCGGGATAAACAGGCTGAAACTTCAGCGGGCTTCAAAGAAAGATTTAAAAACTCGCAG
>Ga0210003_1002451_pt1 | contig 15644 bp, 12 predicted proteins | sample LantaG_FD_182804 | JGI IMG/M metagenome (GOLD analysis project Ga0210003, IMG submission 182804) | Deep subsurface microbial communities from Baltic Sea to uncover new lineages of life (NeLLi) - Landsort_02402 metaG (SPAdes) (version 2) | ecosystem: Environmental > Aquatic > Marine > Oceanic >...
TTTTTTTCATGTTTTTTCCTTTTTTTTTTTTTGAAGGCGTTTCCTTTTTCTTTTCTTTTGTTTCCTTCTCAACCCAACCCCAACCCCTGACAATTAAAAAAAAAAAAAAACAGGCCTGACCTGGCAAAACCTCACCCAGAACTCGAAGGGCCGCGTCGCCTCTTTCTGGGACTTTGACTGGGGCGCCTCTCTGAAGAAGCACGACGAATCCATCGCGGCAAAGGTCAAAAGGAACCCGGACTCGGCCGATCCGACGGTGCTCGCCACGGCCTACGAGTCCAAGCAGGCGATGAAGGGCGCCTACCCGGGCTGGGACGTCGACCTCCACTTTGTCTCCAGCGACTCGTGGTTCGCCCGGCCCCACCAGCGCGTCGCCGCCTGCGGGAACCAGATCGAGGTTGTCGGCGAGACGCTGTTCGTCGCGGCACCGGCGAGCTGCCCGACCTTCCCGGACGGCAGGCCTCGCCCCGTGCCCCGCGGCGCCGGGGCCTCCAACGTCGTGCTGTACACCTCCGTCGACGCCGGGAGCTCCTTCTCGCAGGCGTGTCTGCCGTCGAGGGACCTCGACCTGGGCTACTCGCTCCTCCGGACGCACGACGGCCGCGCCGCGCTGCTGGTCGTCGACCACGACGAGCGCGAGCCGTCGGCGGCGGCGGCGCCGGTCGGGAACGTCTACGCCCCCGGCGGGGGGGACGCCGCCGGCGCCTTCTCCCTGAGTCTGCCCCGCGCCTACCGCGCGTTCCAGGCCTCCGACGTCGCGCGCGTCGAGGGCCTCCCCGGGGCGTGGCTCGCCAACCAGCTCGACGAGGACGCCATGCTCGGCGGAGCCGGAGGGGGAGGAGGCGCGGGGGGGCGGCAGAGGCCCCCGCGAGGGGACGGCGCCGGGGGCCACCCGGGCTCCTCCGGCTCCTCCGGCCGCGGCTTTGGCTCCGACCGCTACTCGGAGCGCGTGAGGACGCGCGTGACGTTCAACGGCGGCGGCGAGTGGAGGGACCTCTCGCCTCCGAGGCACTTCACGCACGCCGCCTGCGCCCGGTGCACCCCCGCGGCGGACGCCTCCTCCGCCTCCGCCGACCCGAACTGCGCCCTGCACCTCCACGGGCCCTCGTCCTGGCACGACGGCCCCGGCGGCCGCCCCGCCTTCTACTCGCACGCCTCGGCCCCGGGCGTCGTCATGGCCGTGGGCAACGCGGGGCCGCACCTGGACTCGGCCGCCGACGCGCTCTGCACGTGGCTGTCGCGCGACGGCGGGCGGACGTGGGCCGACGTCGCTCCGAGGGCCTCGATCTACGAGTTCGGGAACAGCGGGGGCATTGTGTTGTCGGCGCGGCACGAGGCCGACGGCCCCACGGACACGGTCAGCTTCAGCGCCGACGGGGGTGAGTCTTTTGGTTTTTTTGGTTTTTCGTTTGGGTCTCTGCAGAGAGGGAGAGAAGAGGGAGAGAGAGGGAAGCAAAACCAAAATCGAAACAAATGCTCACTTGTTTTCCTCTCTTTTGCTCACTCTCACCACCCAAAAACAGGCCACTGCTTCCACGAGATCCGTCTCTCCGAGGCCATCGACGTTCAGAACATCCGCGTGGAGCCCGATGGCGCCGCGCACGTCTTTGTGGTTCGTTTTCTGAAAACGCGAAGTTTCTTGGTTTCCTTCGAAAGAAAAACAAAAAAACTCTATCTTTTTCCTCACCTCTCCCTCCCTCCCCTCAAAAATCAAAAATAACAAAACAGGTCCACGGCAAGGCCTGCCGCGTCGGAGCCCATCAGGGCTGCACCTGGGAAGGGACCGGAGCAGGAGGAAGCAGCGGGGACACCAGGGGCGGCGCCGGGACCCGCTCCTTTGGGGCCCCCGGCCGCATGTTTGTCGTTGACGTAAAGAGTCTTGTTTCGTCTTCCTCTTCCTCTTCCGACTCGGAAGGCTGGCGCGAGTGCCAGAAGAGCGACTATGAAGAATGGCACCCTGCCATCGCCTCCGGGGGAGGCCCCGGGGGATGCCTGCTCGGCGCGGACGTCTCCGTGACGCGCAAGATCCCCGGGGCGCGCTGCTTCAACCGGCTCGACGGCGTCTCGGGCGGCGCTGCGCCGCCGGGGTCGAAGAAGGCCGCGCCCAACACCGACGGGACCGCGGTCGCGCCGACGGCGGACCCTTCGAGGTTCCCCAAGTGCCAGTGCACACCCGCAGACGTGGAGTGCGAGTTCGGCTTCGAGCCCGTTTCGGGACTGGGACAGCTCCTCGAGGACGCCTTCTTCTTCGGAGGAGGGGAGAGCTCGCCGCTGGGCGGCAGCAAGGACGGAAAGAAGCGGTGCGTGAAAGTGCCCGGCTTCGACGACAGGAGCGCCTGCCCGCTGCTCGCCGAGAGAGGCTACCGCGCCTCGAGCACGGGCCTGCGCCTGGTCCACGACGACGTCTGCACCGGCGTGGCGGCCGTCATCCCGGACACGGACGGCAAAGGAGGAGGGAGAGGGCGGCGACGCGGCGGCGGCGGCTTCTTCACCAGGGGAGGCTTCCTGCACGCCTTTGCCGCGACGGTGGCTTCTTTTGCCGCGCTGGCCTTTGTCGTCGCCGCCGGCGTCTCGCTGATGAGGGCGTCCGCCGAGCGCGGTGGGGGGCTCGACGGCGTCGTCGCCGCCTTGGGCGCCGCCGCGGGCGTCGCCCTCGACGCCGCCGTCCTCATCGTCGACAAAGCCAAAGCGGCGGTCGGAGCAGGAGGACACGCGCGCTCGGGCGCTTCCGGCGCTGCTTCTGATGCGTACTTTCAGCCGCTCTCCGGGGGCGACGACGAGGGCGACTTCGTCCCGCTGGCATCAGCCTCGGACGACTTCGGGCTGGACCTGGGCGCGGCAGACACGCGCGAGGCGGCGCCGCTGTAGCAGTTGAAAGAGAGGAGAGACGAAAGAAAACTAAGAAAAAGAAAAATAGAAAAAAAAACATTGAGAGAGAGAGAGAGAGAGATGTAATATTTTCCACGCCAGTAATTTGCCTTCAACTGTTCTTCTTGGGCTCGGTTACGCAGCAGCGCAAAGCGCGCGAGAGAGTAGGAGAGAGAGAGGACAGAGAGAGAGAAAGAGAGACGATTACTTTCTCGACTTCTTAATTTTTTCATTTTTTTCCACCGAACCCTTTGCTCTTCTTTCCACCCCCACCTCCGCCGCCGCCTCCCGCCTTCGCCCTCGCCGCCGCGGCCCTCGCCCTCGCCCCCATCTCCTTCGCCGCCCTCTCCAGGATCTCTTTTTTGGACAGAATGAACCTCCTCGCGGCGACCTCGTCCGCACTCGTCGGCGCCCCCTCTTCTCCGGGCCCCAGGGCCAGAAGCGCCCTGTCGCTCTCGGGCGTCGTCGGGAACGACGCCAGCGACAGCAGGCACGCCCCCCCGAGCAGCCGCAGGGCCCTGGCCTCGGCGGCGGGATCGGGGAGGAACCCGCGGTCGAGGTCGGCCAGCGAAGGGTCGGACTCTGAAGACGACGACGACGAAAAACCAGAAGAAGGCGGGAGGGAGAGGCTCCTGCCCCGGACGTCGGCGGGGGACGCCGCGGCGGCCACCCTTGCCGCCGCGAGGAACCGCCTGTCGACCCAGGGGTGCGCCGCCAGGACCCGCACCTCCGAGTCCGTGCCCAGAGATAGCGGCGCGAGCGCCGCGGCCTTCCAGGGTGAAGAAGAAAGGGAGGAAGAGGCGCCGCCGGGCAGCTTGACCCTCGCGAAATCGGCGGCGGCGTCGACCAGCGACTGGCTCCACCGGAGCTTGACGACGTCAAAGGGGTTCCCCGGATACGGAGAGAAGAAGCCGTAGTCGAGAAGGAAGAAGTCGGAGGGCAGGGCGCCGTAGTTCAAGGTCAGGGGCGTGCCCGGCTCGAGGTCTGCCGCCGCGACGAGCGCGACCCCGGCCCCGCTGCCGCCGCCACTCCCTCCGCCGCCGCCGCCGCTCCCTCCGCCGCCGCCGCCGCTCCCTCCGCCGCCTCCGCCGCTCCCTCCGCTGCCTTCTCGCCACGGCACAACCCTGGCCGTCGGCGCGAAGTCGTGGTTGGCCATGTCGATGAGCGGAAGGCACGAGGGGGCTCTGCCCTCGCCGCGGACCCTGAACGCGCGCGAGGTCGAGACGGAAAAGGCCCATGCCAGCGCACTGGCGTCGACCGCGGCGCCGGAGAAGGCCAGCGCCGCGTCCGGCCCCTGCCGCGCCGTCTCGGCTGCCGCCCCGTCGAGCCCCTCCTGCTTCACGAACGATGCCAGGAAGCGGCACCTCTTGAGCACCTGAGCTCCCACGGGGGCGTACTCCTGCAAGACGTCGATGGCCTCCTTCGGGAAGAAGATCGGCACTCCTGGGACGCCAGCCGGCAGAGCGCGGAGGTAGGGGGCCAGCGGCGAGGCGTCGCCCGCGGCGCGGTGCGCCAGGAGGCGCAGGGCGAGGCGCGCGCCCCAGAGCTCGGGAGGGATGCGAGAGCAGAGGCGGGACACGGCGGCCTCGACGTCTGCGGGGAGGAGAGAAGAAGCCGAGGAAGGGGAAGGAGGAGGAGACTCGCCGGGGTCGGAGTCGCCGTGGAGCAGGCACGAGGCCGGGAGCCTGATAAGGACGTCGCCGGCCCTCGCACCGGAGACGCAGCGGAGGGCGAGCCCTTTGGAGGCGCCCTCGGCGAAGACCGCGACGCGGTCGAGGGGAGCGAAGCCGCCCCGGGCCTCGACCCAGGACGCGAGGTCCTCGGCCGTCGAGGAAGGGGAGGAAGCGGAGGAAGAAGAAGGAGAGGCGGAGGCCGAGGTCGAGGAGGTCGAGGAGAAGACTGGCCGTCGTTGGCTTGATGACGACGACGGGGACAGCGATCTGCGATCTCGAATTGTCACAACGGCGCGAGGAGGGTAGTTGCGGAGGCTGCTTCTGGCCGCCGCAGGAGCAGCAGAGGGCATCAAGCGAGCAGACATCGCGAGCGAGCGGAGGGCCCTGGCCGCAGCCGAGCAGCGCATTGCTCTTTGGAGAGAGAGAGAACTAGAAGGGGAAAAAATGAAAGTCAAAACAGCTTTTTTCTTTTTTTACTCGAATTTTTTTTCCTTTCATCGTCTCCTCTGCCGCCGCCGCCGCCGCCGCACGCCACTCGCCGCTCGGCGCCCCTCTCTATTGCCTACCACTCAGGAAAGCATGCGAGGGGAATAAAGGATCCTCCGCGGCCCGACCCCACCCCGCGAAAGCGCGTCGGAGCGCCTCGTCCCGCCTCGGGTCGGGGTGCAGGCGCGCCGCCGCCGCCGCCTCGGCCGCCCGCGCCGCCCGCGCCGCCCGCGCCCTGGGTGCAACCACGGCGGCGTCGCGCCGAGCCCGCAGGCCCTCCGCCCTCAGGTAGGCGAGGCCACCTCCCGGCTTCAGGGCCTGTGTCGAGTCGAGGGCGGCGGCGACGGCGTCCCAGAGGAGCGACGAAGGCGAGCTCGCCGCCGCCGCCGGTGTGGCCGTCGCGCCGCCGCCGCCGCCGCCCCCGCTCCCCTCCCCGAGGACGAACTCCCTGAGCGCCCTGCAGGTGCCGGCGACCGAGACGAGGTCCTGCTCCTGCCGGCAGCGGCCGGAACGCGGCCAGAGCGGCGGTACCTGGCCCCAGAGGTAGGCTAAGCCGCCGAGCGACGCGAGGCCGCGGCCACGCTGGCCGCCCGAGGCCGCGAGGCGGCAGAGCCTGCACGCGTAATAGCCGGAGCCTCCGCCGCCGCCGCCGCCACGCTCCCGCTCCTGCTGCTGCCCCCCCTTGCCTCCCTCCTCCCTCTCCCCCTCCTCCTCCTTCTTCCTCTTGCTCGCCCCCCCTTCGGGAGGCGGCTCGTAGCCTCCGGCGACCGTCAGGAGCACCTCTAGCAGCAGGTCCTCGGGCAGCCCCAACAGCGACGCCTCGAGCGGCGGCAGGCGCGCCGAGGCCGCGGCCGCGGCGGCCAGCGGCGAGGCGACCCCGTCGCAGAGGAGTCGCCACAGCCTGCTGCTCGTGTCTTCTAGGAAGCGTCCGTCCGTCGAGTTGAAGTGATCAGAGAGCCTCACCGTGGCCGAGAAGGCGGCCGGGAAAGAAGAAGAAGAAGAAGAAGAAGAAGAAGAGGAAAAGGAAGGAGGCGAAGAAGGAGGAGAAGGGGCGGCGGCGCTCACCCCAGCGGAGACGAGCGCCCAAGCCCCGCCGAGGGAGGTGACGCGCAGGAAGGCCCGCGGGGGCGACTCTTCTGCCCTTCTTCCCGCGGCCCCTCGCAGCGTCGAGTAGGCAAGCGGCGGGAGGGAAGATGAGGAGGCCGAGGAAGGGAGGGAGGCGAGGAAGCGGCGCGGGAGCGGCAGCGCGCGAGCGAGGGCCGCCTTTTTCTTTGCCCCTTCGTCTTCTTCTCCTTCTTCTCTCATCTCCATGCCTTCTTCTTTTTCCTCTTCTCCTTCTCTTCCTTCAGGCCAGCACCTTCCTGTTTCGAGCAGCGCGACATGGGCCATGGCCAGCAGGCGGAGTAGCGACTGCTTGCCCGGCGGGAGGAGAGGGAGGAGGCGGCGGCGAGATGGCGACGACAACGGAGACGACTTCTTTTCTACTTCACCGTCGTCGTCGGCGGCGGCGGCGCCTCTCTCTGCGTTCTCGAGCGACCACAGCGCGTAGCGCACGACGGAAGGGACGCCCGAGGCCTCGGCGAGCGTCTCTCCGCGGGCAGAGTGCGGCAGAGGAGGAGGAGGAGCTTGGGGCTGCTGCTGCTGCCAGGCGACAGCAGAGGACGCTCGAGGGTCCTTTTCCTCCTCTGCTTTTCTCCCTTCTTCTTCCGCCTTCTTCGTCGGCATGAAGCAGGAGACGAGATCGCCGCTCCGCACCTCAAGAGAGGAGGATCTGTGCGGATTCGTTTTTTGAGATCGGAGAGAGAGGAGGTCGAGGTTAAGGAAAGAGCTGATGACGACGGAGTCATGGCTCCTTCTTTCTCTCTTCTCTCTCCACTCTCTCTTACCTTTTTTGTCGAGAGAAAAACCCGAGATCAGGCGTCAATGTCGAGGGTCTATCGCTGCTGTCGCTGCATCGTGGGGCCCGGTCGAGGCTCGAAGAGTCCGAAAGAGGACGGTTTCGATTGATTTGTTTTCAGAGTCGATGACGACAACGGAAAAAAATGGAAGAAAAAACTCTCTTCTCACTTCCTTTTTTGTTTCTTTCTTTCCCTCCCTTGCGACTCTCGGCTTCAATCCGATGTCCGCCCTCCTCAAGTCCTCCGTGTGGGGGACCCGCATGACCATCGCGGCCCCCTCGCGGTCGCCCGCGGTCTCGACCTCGGGCACGCGCAGCGTCGTGACGATGGCGAAGAAGAAGGGTGAGTTGAAAACCGTCGTCATCATCGCCGTCGTCGTCGTCGTCGTTCGTCGTCGTCGCGTTTTCGCCCAAGCTCCCGCGCTTCTGGCCCCTCTTCTTTTCCCCATCTTCTTGCGCCCAGCGAGAGAGAGATTAAAAGGAAGACGCGACCGCGCGGAAGGACTGGAAGAATAGACCCCGACAAATCCAGCAGAGCCCGTTCCAATCGAACTAGCCACGCGGCGAATTTCGTGCTTTTGCAATTCGTCCACTGACCCCCTCCCCTCTCTTTTCCTCCGTCTTTCTCTCTCTTCCAACCTCTCCAATAATTCCAGGCATCCGCTGCATCGTCACGCTTGAGTGCACCGAGGCGCGCTCCGAGGGCGGCACGCCGTCGAGGTACACGACGCAAAAGGTAGGTAGAAATCGGAACGGAAAAGTGGCGACCGAGACGAAAGCGACGGCAGCGGCGGCGGCTCGCGCGACGAAAAAAGGAAGATCAAAACCGCGACGAATTCGCGCCTTTCCAGGGCATTTGCTGCGCTGGATTTTTTGCTTAGGCTGTGCGTTAATGTTGTGCAGAGTTTGGGCTGGATGGAAGCGGAAATGCTTCGCGTTGAGGCATCGCTTTAGCGCCCGGATCGACTTGCTCCAACGTCGGAACGACGGAACGAACGACGGCAATTCTCGCCTGGCTCTCTCCCCTCGACCCTCGACCTCGACCTCACTTCTTCTTTCAAACCTCAAAACCCAAAAAAAAAAAACAGAACCGCAAAAACACCCCGGAGCGCCTCGAGATCAAGAAGTACAACAAATTCCTCAAGCGCCACACCGTGCACAAGGAGATCAAGTAGAAGGGACGAGATGGGGAAAAAACCGCTGGAGATGGCCTTTTTGTCTTGAGAGGCGTTTGAGAAAGCGGGGTGTTTTTTCCGAATTTTATCCAAAACTTGAACTTTTTTTTGTTTTTCTTCTTCTTGCAAATTAAAAAAGAACCGAAATTTTGTCGCTATTACAATCCTTATTGGAGGGGGGGTCGAAGAGGGAGTCGGAGGAGCAGAGAGAGGCAAGCAGCACGCTGTCGCGAGAGAGAAAGAGAGAGACAGGGAGAGAGAGAGAGAAAGGGGCGAGAGGGAAGAAGAAAGAGAGAAAGAAGAAAGGAGAGGAAAAGAAAAGTTTTTTTTTCAAAAAATTTGATTTTTCCTCGTCGACAGGTCTCGTCTGCATTCCATTCCTCGCTCTTCTGTTTCTGTTCTCTGTCGCTCCGAAACTTGCCTCCAACGACGCAGAGAGCGAGAATGAAGGGTCCCCTGCAGCCCATCGCTGCGCAAGAGCAACAACTGGAGCCGCAGGAGCGGTCTTTAGCGGCGGGAGCAAAAGGGAATGCGTCCCTACTCGCGACGACGACGAAAATGTCTGTGACAACGACGACGCATTCCCCATCGCCGCCTCCTCCCGTCTTTGAGCCCGTCGACGACGCCCCCGTCGCGTTCGCGAAGTCGCTCGCTCTGGCCAAGAAGGTAGCCGAGACGGGAGACGCCTCCGTGGACCTCGGAGGAGAGGACGAGAACGGGAAGAGGGAGAAGAGCGGCGGCACCATCAACGTCGACGCGCCGGGCGGCGTCGCGGCGCTGCTCTCGCGGGTGCTGCGGTCGAGCGCCGACCTCGAGGGGCGCTGCGTGGGGCGCAACCGCGACGACGCCGGGGCCATCCGCTCGGGGCTCGTCGAGCTCGCTCCCGCCGTGGGGGCTCTAGAGAGGAGGGCGGCCGCGGCAGGAGGCGGCGTCGCGGAGGTAAACAAAAAAAGAGAAAGAGGCTTTTCTTCTTCTCTTGGCCTCCTCACAAAACCAGCAAAAGGAGAAGGAAAAAAAAAACTCAACTCACCCCCCTCCTCTCCCTCTCTGCTCTCTTTCTCTCTCCCCCCCAAAACATCACCCCCACCCCACCCCCGACAGGCAGCAAAGACCGCCGGATCCCTCGAGGCCTCCCTGGAGCAGGCACGCTCCCGCTGCGACTCCCTCTCGGCGAGGCTCTCCGCGGCCGAGGCAGAAGGGGCGGCGCTCGCGCGGCGGCTCGCCGACGCCGACGCCGCGGCGGGCGAGGCCTGCTACCTCGCCGCCGCCGAGGTGGCGAGCGACGCCGCCGCCGCTGCCGCCGCCGCGGAGGCCAAAGGGGAGGAGAACGTTCCCAGGAGCTCGAGGAAGAGCAGGAGAAAGTCGGGAGGCAAGGGCAGGCAGCAGCAGCAGAACGAGGGCGACGACGAGCGAGGCGCGGCGGCGACCGCCGCCGCGGCAGCGCCGCCCCCCTCGGCCGGCGGGCCCTTCATCGTCCTCGGCAGGCTCGAGCTGGGGTCGACCCTCCGCGTGGCCTCCGCCAGGGGCTCCCCGCCCCCCGCGGGAGCCGCGATCCAGTGGATGCGGAAGGCGGGGGGCCGCGGGAGGGAGGGGGCCGGGCGGGCCCCCTCGGGGGAGGGGCGGGGCGGCGGCGGCGCGGGCGGCGCGGGCGGCGGGCGCGGAGGAGGCGGCGGCGGCGGAGGCGGCGGAGGGGCCGAGAGGGAGAGGGAGAGGGAGAGGGGCTGGAGGCAGATCCCCGGGGCGACCCGCCCGAGCTACGCCCCGGAGCCCGACGACGTCGGGGCCCGCCTCGCGTGCAGGCTCGGCGGGGCGCGGGGCAGCGGCGGCGGCGGCGGCCCCCCCTGCTCCCCGTCGCCGTCGCCGGCAAGGGTCATGCTGGTCGCCGCGGCCGGGACCGTCGCCCCCTCCCCCGGGGGAGCCAGGCACGTCCTCGCCCTGCTGTCCAGCGGCGGCGGGGTCTTCCCCGCCGCGGTCGTCGCGGGGCCCTGCGGCGGGAGCAGCAGCGGCGGCGGCGGGAGCAGGAGCGGAAGCGGCTCCCCCCCCGCGGCCGTTCCGCTGCTCTCGCTCGTCCTCGACTCCGAGGGCGCCGGCCTGCGCCGCACGGCCTCCCCCTCGCCCTGCTCCTCCGACGAGGCGGCGGAGGGAGTGGGAAGCGTGGGAGGGGGCGACTGGGTCGTCCGGGCCCCGTGGCACGCGGGGATGGCCGCCTGCGGCGCGCGCGGCGGCGGCGGCGGCGCCGCGCAGGCGCTGTTCCTCTCCTTTGGGGGCGGGGGCGCCCGGCCGAGCTTCGTGCTCGCACTGCAGAGCCCTCGCGCGAGGAACGCGGCGCTGTCGCTGGCGAGGGCGCTGTCCGAGAGGGCCGGGGTGAGGCTGGGGAGCGTTGATGACGACGACGACGATTCGGGGGTCGACGCGAACAGGGGGGCCGCCGCTGGGCTGCAGACGAGGGCGGAGGACAGCGGCGAGCGCCCTGCGGCGCTGAGGTTTTAAAAAAGGAGTTTCCCCCTCTGTTTTTCTGTTGTCTCTTTCGTGTTGCTTATATTACAGTGAACGTGCGTCTATGTGTTTGGTCTCTCGTCTCCGTCTTCGTGCCACCTCTACCAGCGCTGGAGGATGCTCACGCGCGCGTGCCTCCCGCTCCCTCCCTGCGGGCCGCCGCCCGCCGTCGCTCCTGCGTTCGCCCCCGCCGCGCCGCTGCCCGTGCCGCCGCCCGCCGCGACGACGACGAGCGGGAACACCGGATGGGCCAAATACGCGACGAGCCCTCCCGCCGCCGGGTTGGAGGAGGAGGGAGGAGCGGCGGCGGCGGCGGCAGAGGGAGCGGTCGCGGCTGCTGCCGCCGAGGTGTTTGCCGCCGACGCCGCCGACGCCGGCAGGGGCGCCGGAGGGGGCGAGAGGCGGAAGGGCGCGCCGAGGGAGGCGGCTCCCCCCGCTCCCGCTCCCGCTGCCGACGGCTGCTGCTGCTGCTGTTGCAGCAGCAGCAGCCGCGGAGAGGGCCTCCCAGAAGCTCCGCTGCTCGGCGGAGGAGGGGCGGCGGCATCGGCGGCGGCAGCGCCGGCGACGCCCCCGACCCCTCTCCTCCTCGCGCCTCCGCCCCACGCGAGCCTCAGGGGAGGGTCCGCCCTCGTCGGCCTCCCCCCGGCCAGCGCCGCGCCGGCCCTCGCGTCGGCCTCAAACAGGCGCGCGTCGGCCAGCGGCGTCGCAGAGAGGGCCTGCGGAGGGGCCGGAAGGGGCGGCGGGAGGAGGGCGAGAGGGGGAGGCGCTGCCGCTGCCGCTGCTGCTGTCGTCGTCGTCGCCGTCGTCGTCGAGGCCGAGGAAGAAGACGAAAAAGAAGAAAAAGACGAAGACGAAGAGCCAAAAGATGCGTAGCGCTGCCACACAGAGTCGGCGCACCCGCCGCCGACGAACAGCCCCGGGAAGCGGGCGAAGACCCTGCGGAGGTCGGGGTGGTCGCAGGGGCCATACCAGATTAACCTGCCTCCTTTTTTCTCTGCACCTCCTTTTCCTTGGCCGTTTTCGCCGTCTTCGCCGTTTTCGCCGTCTTCGCCGTTTTCGCCGTCGCCGTCGTCGGAGATGTCGAGCAGGGCCAGCCGCGTCCCGCGCGCCGCGGCGAGCGCCGAGGGCGAGGCCGCGGCCGCGGCGGCCAGGGCCGCTTCTGCTGCTGCCGCCGTCACCGAGCCTGCGGCGGCGGAAGACGCCCCCGCCGCGGCCGCCGCGGCGGCCTCGGCGGCCAGCGCGGCCGCGAGCGGCGACGGCAGCGGCGGCGGCGCCGAGGCCGGCGCGAGCACGAGCAGCAGGAAGCGCGCCGCCCCCCCGCCGCCGCCGCCGCCGCCCTCCTCCGGCAGCAGCTGCGCCCTCCAGACCGCCAGCTCTGCCTCGGCGTCGAACCCGCGGAAGAAGAGGGCCGCGGCGACTCCGCGGGGGTGCGGCGAGTGGAGCAGCGTCGAGGTGAAGGCGCGCGCCAGAAGCGCCGAGCGCAGCGAGCCCAGGAGCTGATTCGGGGCCCGCTGCTGCCGCTGCTGCTGCTGCTGCTCCTGCGAGTAAGGGGGGGAGGGGATTTCCGGTGCTGCTGCTGGCGAAGACAGGAGGGGAGCTGCTTCCAGCGTCGCCGCCGGAGCTGCCGTCGCGTCCTCCCTCACGACGGCTTGGAGCGCCGGGGGCCTCCTTGAGGGGGAGAGGGCCGCTGCCGCCGCCGTCGCCTGCGGCTGCTGCCGAAGCTGCTCCTGCTGCTGCTGCTGCTGCTGCGGTTCCGCAGACTGGTCCTGCTGCTGCAGCTGCAGCTGCTGTTCGTTGAGGGGGACGACCGCGGCGAGCAGGAGCCTCGAGTAAGAGGAAGAACCGCCGAGGCCGGCGGCGAACGAGGAGGCATGAGGCAGCGACAGCGACGCGGCGAGGCCGCCGCTCGCGGCCGCCGCGCCCCCCTCGCCCTCGAGCAGAGCGAGGCGCATCGGCCGCGCGCGCAGCAGGGCCAGGTCCAGGGCCCCCGTCGCCCGCAGGGCCGGGGGCCTCGGGGGCCTCCCCGCCGCCATCGCCGGCGAAGGAGGAGGCGGCGCAGCAGCAGCCGGAGGGAGCAGCGGGGAGCGGCCGCCGCGCGGCAGCGGCGCAGCGGGGGCAGCGGGAGCAGCGGCGGCGGCGGCGAAGGGGGCGGCGACCGGCGGCGGAGGCAGCACCTCCTCCTCCAACCTCGCGCTCCTCCACGCCTCCTCCTCCCGGCGGCGCCTCGCGATCTCCCTCGCGTCCGACGCGCGCACGTGCGGTCCCACGACGGAAGCGAGAGAGAGCCTGCCCTCGGAGGTCAGCTCGTAGACGAGCACGCGCTGCGACCGCACGGCGGTGACGGCGAGCAGCGCCGCCGGGGTCCCGCTCCCCCCTCCCTCGCCGCTCCCTTCTCCGCCCCCTCCCCGCCGCCACTCGCTGGCCCCCCCCGTGGCGAGCAGGCTCACGCCCGCCGCCCCGCCCAGGGCCACGAAGTCGTCGAGGAGCGTGGCGCCCCCGACGCGGAGGCCGCTGTCCGAGCGGACGACGTGCAGCGACGTCGCGCGGACGAGCGGCACCCGCGCCGCCGGCCTCGCCGTCGTGCCGTCGCCGCCGTCGCCGCCGTCGCCGCCGTCGCCGCCGACGCCGCCGCCCCCTGGCGCCTCGTGCTGTCGCCTGGGCCGGGCGGAGGAGGGGGCCTCGGGCGGCGTCGAGGTCGCGAAGATCAGGAAGCGGCCGCCGCCGGCCTCGAGCAGGAAGTCGCGGGAGAGGATCTCTGCGACGGAGGCGTCGGTGGCGCGGGAGCCGAGCGTCGCCCTCCACGCCGTGGGGAAGACGCGTCCGAAATCGAAGGAGGAGGGGGAGGGGGAGGAGGAGGAGGAGGAGGAAGGAGCTCCTGGAGTCCAGCTTTCGCCGCCCTCGTCGTTCTCGCTCGCCGCGCCTCCTCGGTCGTCGTCGCCGCGGTCCTCGCCTTCTCCTTCGCGTCGCCTCCTCCTTCCCCTCCTCGCTCCGCTCCCGCTCTCCATCCCCCCGACGCGGCACGCCAGGACGTCTCCGTGTCCGGGGCCGTAGCAGATCAGCAGGGAGCCCGAGGGGGTGAAGCGCCCGACGGAGAGGCCCGGCGGCAGCGAGAGCGAGGCAGCGGCGCCGGCGGCGGCGGGAGCGTCTGCCGCCGAACCTCCTCCGCCCCTCCCTCCTGCGCCCCCGCCTCCGCTCCCCTCGCCTCCGCCGCCTCCGGGCCTCAGAGCGTCACAGAAGGAGCGGATGCACGCCACGGCGGAGGTCCCGGCGTGCGCGCGGAGCTCCCTGCTGCGGAGGCGGAGGGCAAGGTTGAACGGAGGCAGTGGCGCCGCTGCGGTCGTCGCCACCTCGGTCGACGCTGCCGGCGGCGGCAGCATTCGTCCTCCCATCTTTTCGAGCTGAGGGCCCGCTGTTCAGGCTTATTGGCTCATAGTCTGTTCTTCGTCGTGTGCTTGCGGCTGAAGAGGGACGGGAAGCTAGATTGAGAGGAAGGAACGCGAACTGAGAGAGAGAACGCGCGCGGAAGGATCGGAAGAAATGATGTTGTCTCGGATTTTTTTCTGGCCGGGGGGGAGAGCGAAAAAGCGAACGAAAGCAAAATAGTTCGCCTCCTCTTTTTTTCCCCTCTTCTTTTTGATTTTGACGAAAAGACAGCAGGCGTTGTTTCGGAAAAGACGACGCCTTTCCGCTCCCATTGCTGCCCCTTTTCTTCTCTTGCCTTTGTCAATAGGACGCATCGACCATGTTGTCGGCCCCCGTGCGGTGCATCGGCGGATTCCAGCTGCGAAGAGGCGCGAGTCGGGACAGCATTCTTCGCCAACGTCGACGCGATGGGACTTGTTCATTAGTGGCGCCCTCCGCCGCGGCCACCGAGGCTGTCTACGCGCTGGCCAGCGTCGCCGCGGCCTCAGGCACGTTGCTTCTGGGCTCTTCCTGGAATCACAGCAGGGAAGGAGGCGGAGAGGACCACCAGCTGCTGGCGGCGAGAGGCTCGGATGATGCATCGACGAGCGATTCTTTTTCCTCTTCTTCTTCAAAGACTCAGACTCCTCCGGCTCCTCCACCTTCAACAAGATTGCTCTACGTCTCTCTTTCGATCGTCTCTTTCCTCCCTTTCATCAACTTCGCGGCCTTTGCCTGCCTGGCCGCCACAGAGAGCTTCAGGAACGGGGGAGAAAAAGGAGAAGAAGAAGACAAAGAAGAGAAGAAAAACCGCCTCCTTTCTGCTCTCCTCTCTCCGTCCGCACTCGCCGGGTTTTCGATCTTTTACTCGCTGCCTTTCCTGCTCGTCGCCCTCACGACGACGGAGAGCGGTTCTGTCGGGAGCGAGCTCTCGGTCTTCGCGATGGAGAGTCTGGTCTTGGGGGTCCTGCACTTGCAGGCGATACGGCTGGCTGGGGAGAGGAGGGAGGAAGAGAAAAGGGAGAGGTCAGCAGCAGCAGCGGCGGCGGCGGCTGCGGCGGCGGCGGACGAAGACGGAGAAGAGGAACAAGCCTCGGCCCTCCTCTTTGCCTCCCTCGCGGCCTCCGAGCTCGAGAGATTCGACGCGCGATTGGGCTTGAAAACAGCTAAGGCCTCTCGGCTGCGGGAGCTGGCGCAGGCGGCGGGCGTCTTGGGCAGCAAAGGAAGGAGGAAAGGGAAGAAAGAGGAGGAAACCAACGGAGTCGCTTCGGCTCCGGTGGCAAGGACCAAGGCGTCGCTCGCCGCGGCGCTCGCCGCGGCGGCGGCGCTCGAAGGAACAAGGAAGACGGCGGAAGACGGGGGCCACTCTTCTTCTTGTCTCGACTTCGAGACGCGGGACTGGCTGATCTCGGAGCTGGCTCAGGAGGCTCGCGAGCCGCTGCTGGAGAAGAAGAAGGCGAAGCGGAGGACAGGGAGAGGGAGGGGGGCGGCGGCTGTGAGGGCGCAGCTCGAGGCGCTCGACGATGAGGAGCAAGGTTGTAAAGGTTGAAAAGAAATTGGAGTATGAGAGAAAAATCGTTCCCGGCTGGAAAGAGAATGATAACTTGTTCCGGGTCTTTCGAGGGGGGGGGGGGGGGGCCCCCCCCC